>JAEEGJ010008686.1_pt1 | contig 27813 bp, 23 predicted proteins | sample 8958761 | NCBI WGS metagenome assembly JAEEGJ01 (sample SAMN16246546, study PRJNA631951) | gut metagenome | biome: gut microbiome; feature: rumen; material: RS-attached | host: Bos | place: Iran: Karaj | collected 2018-10 | reverse complement strand
ATGCGCAACATGTCTGTATCATGCGACTGCGAAGGTCTGGCAGCCGAGCCAGTTGTGACTCCCAACGTAGGAATTCTCTCTTCCACCGACCTGCTGGCTATTGACCAAGCCTGTATTGACATCATCTATGCCATGACCGCCGAAGAGAACCACGACATGGTGGAACGAATCGAGAGCCGCCACGGTTTACGCCAGCTTTCCTACATGAAGGAACTGGGCATGGGTCACGACCGCTACATACTCATCGCCCTTGACAACGGTGGCAAACGCATCACAGCAGCCGAAGCCGCCAAGGGCCTGAAACCTTTCGTTCAAGGGAAATAAAATGAAGAAACACCCCAAGCACAACGAGAGTCCCATACGTCCCATCCGTTCCACCGTCGAAGTGGCGCTGCTCCTCATCACCCTCTACAGTGCCATACACACAGGCAACTGGACATGGTTCATCATCTCTGCCGTCTATGTGTCTGTGGCTTTCGGGGCACGTCTGTGGACATGGCTGAGTATTCGGAAAACAAAAAAGAAGGCCCTGCTCGAGGCTGGGGTGGACATTCAAGTACCCATTGAAATATTGGCAAACGCCATAGAGAAGTCGGAGGCAATTGCCAACCAGCTGTACAAGCAGACAGGTCGGCAATGCCTGAGGATGACAGTAAACCCCGACCGCAAACCCAACCTTACCGACACGAAACTCGGCGGTGCGCCATGGTGGGATTTCAATATCCCATACCCCACCGATACCGACGGACGGCCCATGATGCTGGTATTCCAAATCAACTTCGGCCAAGCCCCCAAACTTGCACCCCTGCCCGAAAGCGGTATGCTGCAATTCTTCATCACCTCCGACCCTAAGAACTACAGCTACGGCCAAAACGACGACTGGGGCATCAAGCAGCGCAACTTCCGTGTAGTGTATCATCCAACAGTCACCGACATGGTCACCCACAACATGGTACAAGACTTCCCCCGCTGCGAAGAACACACCGACACCGCACCTGTCTATGGCGAATACGCCATAGATGTGGTGCTGGGCGAGGATGCCATCAATGTGGCAAGTCCCCATTTCACAAAAAACTTCTCCCATGCAGTAAAGGAACTCTACGGCGAAGAAGTGCAGGTGGAAGACCCCATGGATTACCTCACCGCTGACTTCCCCAAAGACCATCGCGACGGAGACGAAACCACACTCCTCTCCACCTCCGACGTCTATCGCGGTTACCCTGAAGAAAGCGATTTCCAGATGCTGGGCTATCCGCGCTTTGAACAATACGACTACCGCAACGATGATATAAAACTGCGCTCTTTCGATACACTGTTGCTGCAAATCCCCACACTCGAAGACAAAAGTGACGAAAGCGACGGCAACCGCACCCTATGGGGCGACTGCGGTTCGGCAAGGCTCTTCATCTCCTACGACGACTTAATTCGACGCGACTTCAGCCGTGTCTTCTACGAAACACAATGCTATTAAGATGACTCCAAGGGAAGGAACATGGGTGAACTTCGACGGTAGCCTGTCTTATGTGGTAGGTCTCTACCCCAATTACTATGAGCAATATGATGCCGAGGTAGTCAACGGGGAAAATAAAACAGGGGAGCGGCGTGAACGCCAGATAGTACTCCGCGACCTATACAGCGACACAGGACACCGCATGAAAGGCACACCCCACGCATATTACCTCGACGCCATCAAGCCCGACCTTCATCCTCTTACTGAACAGGAGCAGGCTAAGATTGACCGGTTCCGCCAGAACCAACCGGAAGCCTGGCAGCGGTGGATAGATGACGCTACCATCTGCATGGATTATGTCTATGTAGGCTTTGGGGTGCCACGTGAGCAATTAGACAAGACCGCCAAAGTGTTGCGACAACTGGCTAAACAACTGCCTGAAACCTTTACTTTTACCAACTTAGTGACTTTGGCAGCAGCTACAGGTATCGACCTCTCAGGCTGCACCACCGACTATCACAACAGTTTCGAGACAATGGTCTCGTTCAAGCTTGCCTTCCAAGTAGGCGAACGTCTCGGACGGCAACAGCTCTTCCGCACTGTCACCGACATCGATACCGGCGACCGCGAAGAAGACCGCCGTCTCCTATGTGGCGAATTACCTCTGTTTAACTACGAGTGCCTGTTCCTTTTCATCGCCCGCAACACAAAGGAATACCTTACCCTGAACCCCGAGACCAAACTGCAAGCATTCTTCGATATACTGAAACCCGCCTTTATGTCGTTAATCAATAACAAACGCGACAACGAACTGGCCAACCTATATCGCCGATGGGTGCCCAAACGCATGTTCAGCCGCGAGGAAGCATGGACTCTGGCTGCCGACTGGTTAGACAACATAAGCAGCCTGCACGGCACCGCACCCATTGCCTCCACCCTTCGCACTGCCGAATGGCAACAGCAGTACAACTGGATCTACGACGTATGCAGCTGACATCAACAATCCGGCAATAAAGGAAATCATAAAAAAAATCCTCAAAACATGAAACGTATTTTATTAATCATGACCGCATGCAGCCTATTTTTCAGTGCATGCGCACAAAAGAAAACCGAAAACCCTCAAAACAATGACACCATGAAAAAGACACTAGTAGCCTATTTCTCGGCCACCGGCACCACCAAACGCGCCGCCGAGCAGCTCGCCAAAGAGCACAATGCCGACCTCTTCGAGATTGCACCCGAGCAGCCCTATACCGCTGCCGACCTCGACTGGACCAACAAACAGTCGCGCTCCTCGTTGGAGATGAAAGACAAATCTTCACGCCCAGCCATCAAGGGCTCCTGCGCCAACATCGCCGACTACGACACCGTGTGGATTGGATTCCCCGTGTGGTGGTACACAGCTCCTACAATTATCAATACTTTCATCGAGGCACACGACTTGGCTGGCAAGACGCTCTGTGTGTTTGCCACCAGCGGTGGAAGTAATGTGAACGGCTCTGCCGTCGACCTCAAGAAGGCTTATCCCCAGTACTCGTGGGGTGAGAGCCGACTGATGAACAGATAGGCCGGGACATCGTTCCTGCGGTCTGCCGGGTGTCGGACTGATGAGAAAGGCCGGAGAAGCAATGGTGTTGCGACTCCGGCCTTTTGGTTGTTCCTGTTTGCCGAAAGCTCAGAACATCGGGGTGTGAGTTTTTTGCGGTTATAGATGGGACGCAGGGATTGTAAGCTCATGCTATTCGAAAGTAGGCCGCGACAGGCAACTTTGGTTGGCGGCATTATGCATTACTCCTTCCCCAATCCACAGGACGGACCCCGATGGCGTTTGGGCGGGATGGCTGTTATTGGTGCAGGCGGTTGTCCTCGGGGGCGGCAATCCACACGATGAGGTATGCCCAGAAACCAAGGCTTCCGCACAGCAAGGCAATCAGAAATAGAATTCTGACCACGGTGACATCGACATTCAGGTATTTTGCTATTCCTCCGCAAACACCGGCAATGCGGCGTTCGGTGGTGCTGCGAGTAAGTTTGCGAACATTGTCTTCCATAATATGTCTACTTTTTTGTTTATATTGTTTATTGATTTGTATAGGCTAACTGTTATTTCTGGGTTCGGATATTGCTTATCCGGATGGTGGCGATTTCGTCGTTCCATTCAAGGCTCTGCCAGTTGTTGGAGAGACCGTTGTTGGGTGTGGCGTGATAGCCGGGAATGCCCCAGATGTGTATTTCGCTGTCGAAGAACAGCTCTTCCTCAGTGTAGTTGGCGTTCAGAATCAGGCTGGTGTGTACCTCGTTGCTGCCCGGGTTGGGGCGGGTTTTGCAGAAGTATCCCACGATTCTGCCATAAGGCACAGGCTCATTATAGAGCATATTGCCCTGAAGGGTCAGTGTGTCTTGTATCTTCTCACAGCTGAGGAGCTTGAAGGTGCTCTCGGACTTTTTGGTCTTCACCAGCTCTATAACGAACCGCGTACCCAAGTCTATCTCTGCCGAAGTCACCTTTTTGATGTCCTTATTGGATTGCGGGGCATTGTTTTTGACCATTTTATCCCAAGCCAGAATGGGGTCGATGTTGAAGAACATGGAGTTCACCCGGAACTTGTTCCGGTCCAAAGCCACAATATCGTAGTTGTGTCCGTCGATAATCCTGAAAGAGTTCGACTGACGTTTCAGGTCGTAAGTGTTCAGCAGTATGTTTTCGTGCGCCAGGCTTACCACATGCACGGCTGTGCGGGGGTACATCCCATTGCCAGACGACAGGATGGCATAGAACAGCATCTGGTATTGCAACTGGGTTTTGTTCCTCAGATTGGTGTCACCGCCATAGTGCTGGCACAGAATGTCCTGCCCAAGGTATTTGTAATAGTAGCCCATGGGTTCGCAAGGACACTGGTCTATCACTTGGTTGGACAGCGACACAATCTTTTTTGCCTCCGACATGCTGTACACTTTTTTCTGCGACAGGATCGTGTTGATTTCATCAAACTCGGGGAATTGGCCGCCGGGCGTGTAGTTGTCCATGTAGATTTGTCCGTAATAAAGCATTTGGATGTCGGCCAATTGCAATGTGGTGTCGGCGTCTTTTAGCCGTTTCACAAGTTTGGAAAAAATCCGTTTGCCCGACTTCCCATTCAGCACCTCCTGTATTTGTTCGTAGTTTGGGCCGGTGGGCTTTTGGGTGGCGGTGGTATCATTTCCCGTCTGTGCCCACAATTGGCAGGACATCAGCAATATTGCGGCAGCAAGTAGTATTTTCTTCATCAATGATTCGTTATAAATCCGCCTGTCCGTATCTGCCGTTGGGACAGATACATGACGGACAGGCGGTTATTGTTCTCTTAAATAAGGCCGCGGTCTTTCAGCAGCGGTGTGACGCTGGGCTCCTGTCCGCGGAATTCAATATACATTTTCATGGGGTCGATGGTGTTGCCGCTCTCCAGTATGTGGCGGAACTTCTTGGCCAGCTCGGGGTTGAACAGGTCACCGCTCTCCACAAAGGCTGCAAAGGCATCGTGGTCGAGAATAGCTGTCCACGTGTAGCTATAGTAGCCGGCATCATATCCCGTGGTGAAAATATGTTGGAAATAGGGGCTCTTGTATCGGCTGATGATTTCGGGAATCAGTCCGATGCTGTTCAAGAAGTTGGTCTCAAACTCGTTGGGGTCGATGTGTTGTTTTTCCAGCAGGCTGTAGTATTCCATGTCGAGAAGTGAGGCAGCCAGCAACTCGGTGTTGATAAAACCTTGTCCGTAGGTTTGAGCGGCAGCGATTTTTGCAATCAGCTGGTCGGGGATGGGCTCGCCGGTTTTGTAATGCTTGGCATAAGTTTTCATCACCTGTGGGTTGCGGCACCAGTTCTCCATAATCTGCGAAGGCAGTTCCACGAAGTCGCGAGGTACGTTGGTGCCAGCCAATGAAGGATAGTGGCATTTGCTCAAAAGACCGTGCAGGGCGTGTCCAAACTCGTGGAACAGGGTCTCGCTCTCGTCGAAATTGAGCAGCGAGGGTTTGTCGGCGGTCGGCTTGGTGAAGTTGCACACTACCTGTATGATGGGGATTACATTCTTCCCGTCGCGGTCCACTTTCTGCCCGCGGAACTCGGTCATCCATGCACCGCTGCGTTTACTTGCGCGGGGATGGAAGTCCATATACAGGATGCCAATCACTTGGCCGTTGTCAATCACCTCATACACATGAGCCTCCTTGTTGTAGGTGGGCAGCGTGTCGTTTTCACGGAAGGTGATGCCATACAGTTTGTTGGCGGTGGCAAAAGCACCTTCACGCACATTGTCCAGCGAGAAGTAGGGGCGAACCACTTCGTCCTCGAGGTCGTATTTCTCTTTGCGCAGTTTCTCGCTATAGTAACGCCAGTCCCAAGGCTCCAGTTTCGCACCTTTCTCGTCGGCCTGAATCATCTTCTGGTATTCGGCGCATTCCTTTTTGGCTTTTGCCAGCGCGGGGGTCCAAATCTGCATCAAGCAATTGTCCACAGCGGCAGGGGTTTTGGCCAGACAGTTCTCCAGCACATAGTCGGCGTGGGTTCTGTAGCCCAATATGTTGGCACGCTCCAGGCGCAAGTTCACCAGCGTGTCGATAATCTTGGTATTATCAAACTCGCCCCCGTTGCAACGCTGGGTGTAGGCATCCCACATCTGTTTGCGTAGTTCGCGGTCGGAGCAGGTCTGCATGAAAGGCTCCCAGCTGGGCAGGTTCAATTTGAACACCAGTTTGCCCTTGGTGGCCTCGTCGGCGTCGGCGGTCTCCTTGGCGGCGGCTATCTGGTCGGCTCCCAGTCCGGCAGGGGCTTCGTCCAGCACCAGTTGATAGGCGTTGGTGGCTTTCAGCACATTCTGTGCAAAACGCAGTGTGAGTGAAGCTATCTGCTCGTTCAGCTCGCGGAAACGGGCCTGCTTGTCGGCCGGCACGTTGGCACCGCTGCGCACAAAGCCCTTATAGGTCTCCTCCAGCAGACGTGCCTGCTCGGGATTGAGGTTCAAGCTCTCACGCTGGTCGTAAACGGTCTTGATGCGTTCAAACAATTTGGCGTTCAGCGCAATGTTGTCCGAGTGTGCCGACAGCAGGGGAGTCACCTCCTCGGCTATGGCTTCCATCTCGTCGCTGTTCTCGCACTCGCTCAGGTTGAAGAACACGCCGGCCACCTTGTCCAGCAAGCTGCCGCTGTATTCATAAGCCTCAATGGTGTTTTCGAAAGTCGGCGCCTCGCTGTTGTTCACAATGTCGTCGATTTCCTTCATCTGTTGTTTCATACCCTCTTTGAAGGCGGGCATGTAGTGCTCGGTCTTGATTCTACCGAAGTCGGGGATTTCATACGGTGTTCCCCATTCCGAAAAGAAAGGATTGTCCATTTTTGATTTGCAACCGGTCGTCAGCACGGCTGACATGGCGATGCCAACGGCTAAAAGAGTTAATTTTTTCATATTGTTCTTGTATTATCTATTTCTGTTTCATTTGTATGTCATCAGTGATAGCCATTCATCTCTTGAAAGTACTATTGCTGCTCCGATTTCTTGCGTTCCAACTCAATGATTTTGTCAATCAATTGCTTGCTCATTGTCCTGTAGTATTTCAATCTTCTGTTCAGTGCCTCAACCTGCTGTTTATATGATATTATCAAATCCTCTTTGTACAGTTCTTTTTTGAACTCTTTACGTTCGTCCAGGTACTTGTTGTGGACCACCTTGTTGTTGGCGATGATAAAATCAATCTGTTTCTTCAGGTTCTCAATCTCCTTGTCTTTGTGAGCACACTGTCTTTTTAACTTCTCATTTTCCTGTACCAGCGACTGATATTTGTCTGTCAGCCATTTACAATACAATCCCAAACTGATTTGGGGTTTTACTGTAGGGTATTTTTTCTCTTCAGTCATCTTTATAATTATTAGACTTTTACCGCCACCTCGGCAGCCGTTTCCGCTATCCTCTTCTCCCCATATCCAACTGCTCCGTCCACAGCCTGCCCTCCGGTGTCGGCTTTGCTACTCATTGTTGCCGTTTCCGCAAATGGCCTGTATCACTTTCTCCACGCTGCTCTCGCCCAAATGCTTGGCCTGTATTATGTTGTCCTCGTCTATCAAGTATATCTGCGGCGTAGTGGTAATGTCGTACACATCGTGCCAATCCACATTGGCCTCGCCGCCGTCCAGACTCAGCCATGTGGGGCTGGTCATGTTGTGGTCCTTCATAAACTTGCGCCACTCAGCGCGTGTCTTGTCGTCGGGGTCGCTGAGTATGGTAAATGCCCCGATGTCGTACTTGGCTTGATACTTCTCAAACACCTGGTACACCGTGGGAATGATGTGCTTGCAGTGGCCGCAGTTGGGCGACCAGAACACCAGCAGTTTCCACTTATAAGGCAAAGCATGCAGCGAGTGCGGGTTGTGCAACGTGTCAAACAGTATCAGCTCCGGTGCCTCCTTGCCCACCAACAGGCGTTCCCACTTTGTGGCACGCATCAGTTCCTGCTCTATATTGCTGGGTGTGGACCAGAAATTGTAGTCGCTCGCAAAGTAATTCTTCACCATGTGCACATACACCTCATCGTACACCATCACGTTGCTCTGCAAATATTTCTGTGTCAGCGTCAGCGTCAGGTACTGGAACACCGTCGGGGCTTTCTTCGCCCGCTCCATCATGATGTCTATACTATGCTCAATCACCGACGGCGGCGCATACTTCAAATACTCGTTATATAGCGACATCACCTGGTCGTAGAACACCTTTTTCGGAGTGCGGATTATGGCGTCATCCTCCAAAGCGATGTTGTCAAAGTAGTGCTCTAGATAGTAGTCTCTGCGCTGCGCCTCGCTCAGAGTGTCGCCCTTCTCGTCCACAATTGGGGGATACACCTCCTTGGTGGCGAGCATCATCTTCGACAGGAAACGTGAGGGATTCTCCTCTATCATGTTAATCTTCACCGAGTCCAGGCTCAACAACCGTTTGCGCTTGTATGCCATGAATTCCACCGAGTCCATCGAGAAGTACTTGTCGTCCAAATCTTTGGCATAATCCGCGTCAATGCGGTGGAAACGGTAGAAGAAATCATTTTCCGGGCTGCCTTTCACCTTCATGTTAGTGGTCCAGTCCTCCTCGTCGGTCACAAAGTTGAAGAACGGTGGCTCATGATACACCACAAACTCCACATACTTGCCCTCCGGGTTGGCAAAGAAATACAGTCCGGGCGCCAAAGTATCGGTCTTGCTTTCAAACACAAAACGACCTTTCCTGTCGCGTATGGCGGTATCGATAATGCTGTTGCCTTTGGCGAAATAGTGACCCATAAACATCATCGTGTCCTTGCCGTGATTGATGCTGAGGGTGATTTCGTAGCCTTGTTTCTTTCTGGCCTGGGCCGGCAGGGCCAGCATCAAGGCCAAGGCGAAAAATAGAGTTGTTTTTATTATACGATTAATCATAATGCCCAATAACGCATTTCCGCTACTAATATTGTGCCCCGTGCGAAAAATAATGTATCTACATAGAGCTCCGATAAATTCAGAATAGATTCCCGATAAATTCAGCATCGATTCCAGTTCGATTCAACATCCCCTCCCGGTTGGTCACTGAGTGTCACCCGTAGCATCTTTGACTGTTTCGCCTCCCAACCGCATCCCTTCCACTCCTGTGATGGGGCTACACTTTTTCCTCAACATTTCCACAACCTTTTCCCACCCCTCTGACCCCAGTCTGGGTTCGGTGTAGGTTCGCTATAGGTTCGCTCCAGCGGCGCCCCCATACTGAATCCAAAGCGAACCATCGGCGAACCCACTCCGAACCCCTTTCGCCTTCGTTTCATGTTCACCTCTTAATAAGTCCTTCATAAGCTTTTCTTCACTATGTGGGTTAAGAGAGTTTTGTTTAGGGCTGAATGCGAAGTGGTAGGAGTGCGGAGGCGGAAGGGCTGCGGAGACGGGGTTGATGGATAGGGCGGGGAGCCGGAGGGGAGAAGGGGGCGGGCGGGGGTTGCAGAAGTGGGGGAAAGCCAACGGGAACGCGGTGTAGGGCAAGGGGAAGCGGGGAGCAGAGATGAGAAATTTGAAAAAATCTTCGAGTGGTTCAAAAAAAAATTGTATATTTGCTTTTTTGAAAATGATATAATAGTGTGTCTATTCTTTTGGAGGTCAAAAGAATAGGCTAAAATGGATATGTTATGCACATCGCTATTGCAGGAAATATAGGCTCGGGAAAGACAACATTGACAAGGTTGTTGGCTCGTCACTATGGGTATAGGCCCATTTTCGAGTCTACAGAGACCAACCCGTATATCAATAGTTTTTATGAAGATATGCGCCGTTGGGCGTTCAATATCCAGATATACTATCTGCATACCCGCACCCGCCAACTGCTCGATATCCATAAAGAAAACAAGAACATTATCCAGGACCGCACGCTGTATGAGGACGCCTACATTTTCACGCCCAACCTGCATGCGATGGGCTTGATGAACACGAGGGACTTTGAGAACTATCAGCACATTTTCGAGTTGGTGTCCTCGTTCCTCCAGCCACCCGACCTTTTGATATACCTGCGGGCCGATGTGCCGACGCTGATTCGCAATATCCAGTCGCGCGGACGCGAATACGAGAACAGTATCCGTCTGGACTATCTGACGGGGCTCAACAAACGCTACGAGGACTGGATTGAGAAGTACAGCCGGGGAAAGCTGATTGTGGTTGACCTCAACAAGCTGGATTTCGTGGCACACGAGGAGGATTTGGGAAAGATATATAATATGATTGACGCCGAGATTAACTCGTTGTTCTCGGAAGAAATATAACTGATGTTTGCACCCTTGGGCAACAGGAAAAAAGATAATTTAAATTGGAAGAGCAAAGATGATTGACGTACCACAGTTCGACGCGAAATTGAAGGTGTTGGCCGTAATACCCGCACGCTATGAGTCGACCCGTTTTCCGGGCAAGCCTCTTGTGATGCTGGGCGGTAAGCCTTTGATACAATGGGTGTGGGACGGGGTGAGAAGTATGTCCGGTTTGGATGATGTGGTAGTGGCCACCGACGATGAGCGTATTGCGACGGCGGTGCGCGGTTTCGGCGGCCGGGCCATGATGACGGGTAGCAACCACCGCAGCGGCACCGACCGCTGCTGCGAGGTGGTGTCGACCCTGAAGGCACAGGGCCAAGAGTATGACGTGGTGCTGAATGTGCAGGGCGACGAGCCTTTTGTGAATCAGGAGCAGTTGTACAAGCTTATTAACTGCTTTGTCCAGGAGAGTGTGCAGATTGCCACGCTGAAGACGCGTATACGCAGCACGGAAGAGCTGATTTCGCCCGACAATGTGAAGGTGGTGTGCAACAGCAGGTGCGAGGCAATCTATTTCAGCCGTCAGCCCATACCCTATATGCGCGGGGTGGAGCAGAGCCAATGGCTGGAGCGGCATGAATACTACAAGCATGTGGGCATTTATGCATTCCGTGCCGGCATTATGGACAGGCTGAAGGTGCTGCCTCCTTCGCCGCTGGAGAAGTGCGAATCGCTGGAGCAGCTGCGCTGGATAGAGCAGGGGTATACGTTGCGTGTGGTTGAGACAGAGGAGGCAAACATCGGCATTGACCGCCCTGAGGACTTGGCGCAGGCCGAGCTCAGGCTGAAAGACATTGAAAAGCAGAAGAGAAACAATCCGTAGGCGGAAAGGGCGGTTGCTCCAAGGCAGTACGGTGAAAATTAAAGAGATATAATAATAAAGACGTTTTATGAATATTACAGAACTTATCGTTGATTTCATCAAGCAAGGTAATGTTGTTGAGTTTCCCGGAATGGGAACACTGTCGAGCAGCAATGTGAGTGCTTATCACGATGCCGCCACGGGCACCTACTATCCGGCCCGCCGCACGGTGTCGCTGAGTAACAGCGTTTCGGGAAACAAGGCCATTGTGCGGCAGATTGCCGAACGGGAGTGCGTTACCAACGACATAGCCGAGCAGATGTGGGTTAATTATATAGGTGCATTGAAAGATAAACTTGAGAGAGACCCCAACGGACATGAGTTCCCGGGAATTGGTGTTCTGCGTATGTCGGGCAACCGTGTGGCTTTCACAGCTCTGGAAGGACTGGACCTGGATGCCGACAAGAAACATGAGAAACCGTTGGAACATGTGGCTACATATACTCCTAAGAATGTGGAGGACCCCTTTGCTGCCTTCGACAAACCGGCAGCACCCAAGGCCGAACCTAAACCGGAACCCGAGCCTGAGCCAGCTCCCGCACCAGCTCCGGAGCCTGTGATGGATGCCGACCCCGAACCCGAGCCAGTGAAGCCTGAGCCCGCTCCCGAGCCGGAGCCGACTCCCGCACCAGCCCCTGAGCCGGAACCAGCACCCGCACCGGTACCGCCTGTGGCTCCCGCCACACCCGACCATCTGTCGGAGGTGAAGCGCATGCTTGACGAGATTCCTTCGTCGCCCAAGGATGCCAAAGAGGCACGCCGTCTGGAGAAGGCTGCCGCCAAGGCCGAGAAAGAGGCCCGCAAGGCCGCCGAAGAGGCGAGCCGCAGAGAGGCCCAGAACGCCAAGGAGCAGGAACGCCGGAACCGCGAGCACGAGAAAGAGGTGCTCAAAGCAATGAAGGAACGTGAGAAACAAGCCCGTAAGAATAAAGAGAATAAGCCTGAAAAGGAAGAGAAAAAGAAGAAACGCGGTTGGCTGTGGCTGTTATTGCTGCTGTTGCTTTTGATAGGCTGCGGGGTGTATTACTTCACCCAGATGCGTGGCAACACCGTGCAGGTGGGCAGCTATGCAAAGGATGTGCCGCTGTCGTATAGCGACCAGTTTACCGGTCACATTGGCCTGCTGCAGTTCGACGAGAACGATATCCGCAACAGCGAGGTGAAGGTGCATAACTTCATGGCTGACTATATCCATCATTTCCTTATCGAGCGTCACTACGGCAATGCTTTTGTCCCGATGATGAACAAGGTGGACGAGTATGCCAGCAACCGGTTGAACGAGTTGATGGTGGAGAGCTATTGCGTGAAACGTTTCTTTCCCTACGACGATTTCTGGATGACGCGCCATTATGCCGCATTCAAGGAAGGCGGTGCAGCACATGCCGACTGCATGGCAATGGAGGGCGGCGCCCATCAGCACCGCAGCACTGTGCAGGGCGAGCTGATGAATGTGGATTTGCTGGACAATATACTTGACGATGTGGTAGTGAGCCTGGGTCTGCATCCCGACGGATTCGGTGGTGGATATGGTGCCGGCGGACGCGGCAATGCCAATGCTGGCAAAGCCCGTGTGGTGGACAACAAGCCTTATGTGGAGGTGGTGCCCGAAGCCCCGACGTTCAAGAACAGCAAGCAGGGATTTGACATTGTGGCAGGATTCTTCACATCGAAGAAGTCGGCCAACAAGTGCGCCAACCAGCTGAAGGCACTGGGCAGCGATGCCTATATTATCAGCAAGTCGGGCGGATACTATGTGAGCATGGGTTCGGCCCCGACCCGCACGGCTGCCGAGGCAATGGAGAAACACATCAAGTCGTGGTATAAGAGCGACGTGAAGATATATAACTTTAACGAATAGAGTCTGGGAAGCGCGCGAGTATGGGACATCATAAGTTAGAACGGTTTGCCGAAAATCTGACCTTCCCCAACCTGTTTCAGGTCTCGTACGAGATGCTGAAAGAGGAGGGGTTTGCTCTGAAGGGGAAATGGAGAGAGTATTTCGGCAACGACAATCCCATAACGCTTGAGTTGGGGTGCGGCAAAGGCGACTATACCATCGCACTGGCCCGTATCCATCCTGACCGCAATTATGTGGGGGTGGATATAAAGGGTGCCCGGCTATGGCGTGGCGCCAAGACGGGATGCGAGGAAAAGATGAAGAATGTGGCTTTTGTGCGCACACGCATTGAGCTGATAGAGCAGTTCTTTGCCCCCGGCGAGGTGTCGGAGATATGGATTACCTTTCCGGACCCGCAGCCCAAGAAGGAATTCAAGCGGTTGACGTGTGAGCGGTTTCTGAATTACTATAAGAGTTTCTTGAAACCCCACTCGCCGGTACATCTGAAGACCGACTCGCAGGAGTTGCATGAATACACGCTCAACGAGGTGATTGCCCAGGGTGGGTATGAAACGGAGTATGCCACAGCCGACTTGTATGCCACACCGGCCGAGGAGCATCCAGAGATGCCCTGCCTGAGGGAGGCCCAGATGACGCAGACTTTCTATGAACGCATGTTTCTGACCGAGGGTAAGCCGATAACGTATATCAAGTTTTATGTGGACGGCAGGCCTGAGGCAGGGAACGGAACCCAAGAATGAAGACACAAAATATATAATGTATTAATATATAAAACTAATTATCTATGTCAGGACATAACAAATGGTCAAAGATTAAGAGAGCAAAGGGTGCAGCTGATGCCAAACGCTCGAAACAGTATTCGAAAATTCTGAAAGAAGTAGCCGTAGCCGTTCGCGAGAGCGGTCCTGATCCCGACAGCAATCCTCGCCTGCGTCTGTTGATACAGAATGCCCGTGGATGCAACATGCCTAAGGACACGCTGATGCGTGCCATCAACAAGGCCAGCGACAAGGATGCCGCGGTGTTGCAAGAGATTACTTTCGAATGCCATGCCAATCACGGTATAGCCCTGTTTATCGAGTGTTTGTCGGACAACAATATGCGCACTGTTGCCAATATCCGCAGTATCATGAATAAAAACGGCGGAACAATGGAAACCAACGGCAGCCTCAGCTTCCTTTTCACCCGCAAGGGTGTGTTTGTCATCCCGCGTAAACCCGAGATGGATGTAGAGGAGTTGGAGATGACCCTGATTGACGGCGGCCTCGAAGAGATGGAGGTGGATGACGATTACATCACCCTGTATACCGCCTACGAGGACTTCGGCAATATGGTGAAGATGCTGGAAGAGCTGAAGATAGAGTGCGAGAGTGCCGAGCTGCAGCGCATCCCGAACACTACCCGCCAGATCGATGAAGAGTCGATGCGGAAAGTCTTGAAGGTCATCAGCATGCTGGAAGAGGATGACGATGTCACCAACGTATTCCACGACATGGAGATACCTGAAGATTTCGAAGAGGAATAATGAAACTGTATATAGTACCCACTCCCGTTGGCAACCTCGGCGACATGACGTTTCGTGCCGTCGAGGTGCTGAAGGGGGTAGATTTTGTATTGGCCGAGGATACACGTACTTCGCGTGTGGTGATGCAGCACTACGGTATTACTACACCTTTGCAGCCATATCATATTTTCAATGAGCATCAGACACTCCACAGCGTGATAGACCGTCTGTTGAGCGGGATGACTGCCGCGCTGGTGACGGATGCGGGAACGCCCTGTATCAGTGACCCGGGGTTTCTGCTGGTGAGAGAGGCTGTGAAAAACAATATCGAAGTGGAGACATTGCCGGGTGCAACGGCATTTGTGCCAGCGTTGGTTGACAGCGGGCTGCCGTGCGACAAGTTTGTGTTTATTGGTTTCCTGCCGCACAAAAAAGGCCGTCAGACGGCGGTGAGGCAGTTGGCTGAGGAGAAGCGCACGATGATACTGTATGAGTCGCCCTACCGGTTGATGAAACTGCTGGAAGAGCTGATGGAGGTGCTGGGTGAGGAGAGGCAGGTGAGCGTGTCGCGCGAGATTAGCAAACTGCATGCCGAGACAGCAAGGGGGAGTTTGCGTGAAGTGCATGACCATTTTGGGGCCAAAGAGGTGAAGGGAGAGATAGTTGTTATAGTGGGCGGAAAGCCAGAACAGAAGAATAAAGAACAAGAAAACAAAGAAAAGGAATAAGAACTATGCCGTTGGAAGTCTTTATCAACCGCCTGTTGTGCGCCTTGGTGGCAGGTGTGGCCATAGGTGTGGAGCGACAGCTGCGCAAGCGCAATGCCGGACTTGCGGTGAATGCGTTGGTGTCAGTGGGCGCTTGTATTTTTATACTGATATCGGAGAACGAGATAACCTCTGCAATCAACAGCGGCGGAATGGTTAATAACGACAATCTGCGAGTGCTTTCGCAGGTGGTGACGGGAATAGGATTTCTGGGTGCGGGTGTGATAATGAAAGACGGTTTTACCATACATGGGTTGAACAGTGCTGCCACTATCTGGTGCAGCGCGGCGGTGGGATGTTTGTGTGGATACGGCATGTGGCGCTATGCTTTGGCAGCCGTGGGTGTGGTATTATTCATCAACTGGATAATAAAAAATGTAGAGATTTATTTTGAGAATAAAAGGGAAGATAAGGAAGAAAAAGGAAAGTGAGAAGAATGAAACTTTTTATATTGCATTGCGTATAATATAAAGCCTAATAATAACTGTTATGAAACGCCGGCACATGGAACTGTATGCGAGAGCCGGCATATAAACAAAGAATTAGAAAACGATAAGACTAAACAATGGAGATAGATATAGATAAACTGCTTTCGGATGGTTTTGACAGTATGGCAAGCCGAGCGGAGATAATTCCTTTGGTGACCAAGTCGGACGAGTCGTTCCTGCTGAACGAAGATTCCATACCCGACGATTTGCCGCTGCTGTTGCTGCGGGGCAATGTATTGTTTCCCGGAGTGGTGATGCCTATCAGCATCAGCCGCAAAAAATCGTTGGCGTTGGTGAAGGTGGCCGAGCGGAAGAATATGCGCATAATAGTCACTGCCCAGCAGAACGATGAGGAAGAGCCGTCAATAGATGATATTTTCCATACTGGGGTAATAGCCCGTGTGATAAAGGTGATAGAGTTGCCGCAGGACACCCATTTGGCTGTGTTGCAGGGAACAATGAAGTGTTCGGTGAGCCAAATAACTGCTACGGATCCTTATTATCAAGCCCGGGCAGAACTGATAAACGAGAATATGAGAGCCGAGCATCCGCGGATACTGCACAATAAGGTGCTGAAAATCCGTAACGGTTATGCCGAGCTGCAGAAAATGAAAAGCGGCGCGCAGGGACTGAATGCAAAGGATGTGATTAGTTCGTTGAACAATATCGGAAGTGACAAGATATTGATAAACTATGTGGCGTCGCATCTCGATATAAGTGTGAACGACAAGCAGATGCTGCTCGATGTTTTCGGCTACGAGCTTCGGGCGGACTTGCTGTTGGAGTTTTTGGCAGACGAGAAGGAGTATTTCCGCCTGCAGGATGATATTCAGGACAAGACGCGCCACGAGATGGACCGCCAGCAGAGGGAGTATTACCTGAACCAGCAGATGAGGGTGATACAAAACGAGTTGGGCGGCTCTCCATCCGAGAAAGAGATTAGTAAACTGCTGGACCAGGCATCAACGATGACCTGGAGCGAGGAGGCTAGAAAGGCTTTTTATGACAGCATAAACAAACTGGAGCACACACCTCCCCAGACACCCGACTATACTGTGGAGTTGAACTATGCCAAGATGTTGCTGGAATTGCCTTGGCAACATTACAGCAAAGATGATTTGAGCATCACGAGAGCGCGGAAAGTGCTGGACAAGGACCATTACGGATTGGAGAAGGTGAAGGAACGCATTGTGGAATATATCTCCGTTTTGAGCTTGAAGAAAGATATGAAGAGCCCGATATTGTGTTTGGTGGGACCTCCAGGTACGGGCAAGACCTCGCTGGGCAAGAGTATTGCCACGGCCATGAAACGCCAATATGTGAGGATGGCTTTGGGTGGTCTGCACGATGAGGCCGAAATACGCGGACACCGCCGCACTTATGTGGGCGCAATGCCGGGCCGTATCATACAGAACATCAAGAAGGCCAAGGTGGGCAATCCTGTGTTTGTGTTGGATGAGATAGACAAAGTGCAGGGCATGTCGCACAACGGAGACCCCACGTCGGCATTGCTGGAGGTGTTGGACCCCGAGCAGAACAGCGCTTTCCACGACAACTATCTGGATGTGGATTACGATCTGTCGAGGGTGTTGTTTATTGCTACGGCCAACACTTTGAGTACCATCCAGCCGGCATTGCTGGACCGTATGGAGGTGATAGACCTGAGCGGTTATATCCTTGAAGAGAAGTTGGAGATAGCACAACGACACTTGATTCCGAAGCAGTTGTTGGAGCATGGATTCCAAAAGAAAGATATAAAGTTCAGCAAGAGTGTGTTGACCCGGATAGTGAACGACTATACCCGTGAGAGCGGGGTGCGCCAATTGGAGAAAACGATTGCCAAGATTATACGTAACCGCGCCGTGCGGGTGGCAGAGGGACAGGATTACTCCAAGACAGTGTCGGAGGAAGAACTGAAAGGAATACTGGGACTGCCCATACACAATAGCGAGCGTAGAGGGAAGGAGCCCAAAGTGGGCGTTGTGACCGGTTTGGCCTGGACCCAGGTGGGTGGAGAAATTCTGTTTATCGAAGCCAGTACCAGCAAGGGGAAGGGAACCCTCTCCATGACGGGGAATTTGGGTGACGTGATGAAGGAATCGGCCACACTCGCATTTGAATATTTGAAGGCAAATGCCGAGAAACTGGGCATAGATGTCGAAAAGATAGAGAATTCCAATATCCATATACATGTGCCCGAGGGAGCAACGCCCAAGGATGGTCCGTCGGCAGGTATAACGATGTTTGTGGCTATGGTGTCGGCATTTACCCATAAGCGTGTTAATCCCACGGTGGCAATGACGGGAGAGATCACGTTGCGAGGTGCGGTGACACCGGTGGGCGGAATCAAGGAGAAGATATTGGCAGCCAAGCGTGCCGATATTACAGACTTGATATTGTGTGAAGACAACCGACGCGACATAGAGGATATACCGGCTGACTATTTGAAGGGATTGACATTCCATTATATCAATGAGATGGAAGATGCTCTTCCCATAGCGTTGGTTGACTGATTGGGCGGCTGGATTTGCCTCGGGGACGGATGTCCGGACGATGGATTGTGATGAAATAGGTTGTGAGAGATAATTGATGGAATATGATAAAAAAGAGCATAGTAATATTGCAGATTCTTTTGGCTTTGGCGGTGTCGCTATCTGCCCAGGCAGTGATGCCGCTTAAGGTGATGCGGCAGGATAATGTTAAGATTCCGTGGGGGCTGACTAATCTGTCAGTTGTTGACGGGCGGCTTTATGGCAGCTATAACGGAGTCTTGTTCAGTTCATCGCTTAAAGATGGGATGGTGTTGAATATGGAACCTGACACCACCCTCAGGGCCTTGGCTATGATGCCTAACTATGTGGTGGGCAATCCGTGCGATAGTATGCTTTATTACACCACATTGTACGATGAAGAGCCGAATGGCTTTTATGTACATACGCAGGAGCGTTGGCGGAAATATAGGCAGGTGGAGCTTCGCAGTTGGTTCCGCGATATCAATCACCCCACGTTTTCAGCCGACGGCAATATGGTTGTGTTTTCCTCGAACGGAAAGGTGGGGCTGGGAGGCTATGACTTGTGGGCTTCATTCTGGAACGGCAAGAGGTGGTCGAAACCCATCAATATGGGAAATGTTATCAATACCCAAGGCAATGAGGTGAGTCCTGTGTTTTATGGGAGATATTTGATTTATGCCTCCGACGGGATTCTGGAAAAGGAGAATGGATATAAGCTTTATGCCGTGCGGGTAAAGCTTGGTGCAAAAGCCGATGATATCATCTTCGACAACTATGTGGTGCAGCAGCTGCCAGAGCCGATTAACAGCCGAGGGAACAATGTGAGCATGGCATTCGACACATTGACTTCGACTGGCTACTGGGTCTCGACGAGGAGTGGGAGGGAAGAGTTGTATAGTTTTCATGGTGATTTGGAGGGCGTGATGCTTTCTGGGCAGGTGGTTGATGATGCCAACAATCCCGTGGCCGATGCAAAAGTGAGAATTCTGCATAAGGGCAGGGTGGTTAATGAGACGAATACTGATTTGGCAGGCAAATATCAATTGTTTTTACCGCCAAACGATGATTACGTATTTCAGGTTGGAAAAAACAATTATTTTAGATTTGCTCAGGATTTGGCCGTTGTGCGGACCAATGAGAATACACTTATCACGCCGCAACAGCAGGATGTGGTGCTTTCGTGTCTACCGTTCAACCGTCCGTTAAGGTTTGACAATATCTATCAGCAAGGGGCTGATATAGAACTGACGGTTGAAGGGGAAAATGTACTGAATCCGATAGTTGACTTCCTGAGGGACAATCCCAAAGTCAAGGCACGACTCTCATTATTTTGTGACCAGTCGACAGATGCTGATTTTAATAATATGATTATTGAGCGTAGAATCAGTAATTTAAATGTATATCTTAAATCTGTACTACCTACCGATGGTCAAATTTCGTTCAAAAATGGTAATAATACCCCCAATTATAGTGCGCAGGGAAGTGGTGAGAATGTAATTTTTGTCACTTTTTTTAAGTGATGTAATAGTTTGTACATTAATTCATTGTATTTGAATCTTTGGGGGTGTGTATGGTTTTTTAGAAAAAAAATTTGGTCGGTTGAAAAAAAAGTAGTACTTTTGCAACCGTTTTCGAGAGTGAGAGAAACACATATCGAAGCACATTTGTTCGGGGCGTGGCGCAGTTGGCTAGCGCACTTGCATGGGGTGCAAGGGGTCGAAAGTTCGAGTCTTTTCGCCCCGACAATGAAAGAAAAGAATTGGGAAACCAATTCTTTTTTTTTATCCTAGCACAATATAAGTGACAATATCTCGTTATCGAAAAAATTAATAAATAATTGGAAGTATGAAGAAATTTTACATTTTTTTAATCGCAATGGCCTTAACGGCCGGCACTGCTTTCGCACAAAGTAATGACTCTATCGAACGTGCAAAACAGCAGGAAGCTCTCCTGAAACAACAACAGAAAGAACAGCAGGATCTGTTGAAACAGCAGCAGAAAGAACAGGAAAAATTGCAAAGAGAACAACAGAAAGCCGAACAGAAAGCCCAGGAAGAGCGAATTAAAGAGCAGGAAAGACTGCGCAAGGAAGAACAAAAGGAATCTGAAAAGGCTGCCAAGAAAGAGCAAGACCGCATTAAGCGTGAGCAAGTGAAGGCAGAGAACAAGGCTAAGGCTGAGCAGAAAAAGGCAGAAAAGAAACGTAAGCGTGAGGAACATTACACAGCTTGGGGACGCCGTCCCAACTTCACTGCTGATCCCTCTGTCTCTATTCTCACAGACCGTCGCTTCTACGGTAAAAACAATTACTATAATAGTATTGGCGGCAACGTAGGAGTTACTTTTGATTACCATCGGCCTATTGCCAAGCGTTGGGATTTCAATATCGGTATAGGATTCCGCTATGCTATATATTGTTACAGTCACTTGGGTATAGTTGGTGATAGTATAACTGTTAACTCCTACAATGTGTCTGAGAAAGTTGCCAATACCAGTACGATTGTCCTTCCCATTAAACTCAGCCACATAAACAAAGACAACAAACACGGTTGGTATATTGGGGCGACCCCAGGTGTAATGATAAATAAGAACACACCATACAACATGAATCGTTTCCGTCTTGATGTTGCAATTGGCACTCAGAGCCGCTGGTTCATTTTCTCCCCTGGTACCGAGGTCTACTTTAACATCCTCCCCACATACAAGAGTGGCAGTGGTAATATGATCCACGAATTTGGCATCCGCTTCGTTCTGTAAAAGACCTTATAAAATGTTTTATAGCCTCGCCTTTTGGCGGGGCTTTTTTATTATATGTGCCTATCCTCCTGTTCAATATGGCATAGTTTGATTTTTGTATTTGTCTCGTTGTCTGTATGATGCTGCACATGTTAGCCGATAAATCAAAGTGTCAGGATTTTTTTTAGAAAAAAATATGCCTTAGGACAATAATATAATGATGATGCCGTTATGTAACTAAAAAACTAGTTATACAATATATTTTATAGTTATGAATACAAAAGATGATTTAGAATTAACCAAATCGGAAGAGCAAGTGATGCAGGCTCTATGGTCGATAGGTAAAGGGTTTGCCAACGAGATAGTTGCAGCGGTAGAGGAGCCCAAGCCGGCATACAATACCATTCTTACAGTGGTAAGGCTTCTTGAACGAAAAGGTTTTGTTGGACACGAGACCTACAATAAATCCAATTTGTATTATCCCCTCATCAGTCGAGACGATTATTCTTCGCGTATTTTGGGTCATTTGGCAAACCGTTTCTTTGGTTCGTCGTTCCGCAATATAGTGTCGTTTTTGGTGGATAAGAAGGCTGTTTCGCTCGAAGAGCTTGACGCTTTGATAAAGGAGGTGGAGAAATGACACGCTATCTGCTTTTTGCCGTTCTCGGTACAGCTTTGTTCTGGATTGCCTACCGTTTGCTCTTGCGGAAGGAGCATAGTCTGCGCCTGAACCGGTTCTTCTTGTTGGCGACGCTGGTGCTGAGCCTGTTGTTGCCACTGGTGCACCCCCGGGTGGCTGTTGACTCCCCCACGGCAATAGGAGGTGGGGGCTATTTGCTCGATTTATCCGGTTTGGGTGACACACCCGAAGCATCTATAAATAATCAATCCCTTATCAGTGCAGAGGTGTCGGCCCCACATGGTGTTGACGTGTGGCAGGTGCTGGGTATTATATATGGGGTCGGGGTGGCCTTGTGTGTGCTGCTTCTGGGTATGCGTTACGCTGTGCTGTGGCGCAAACTGCGCAAGTACAAGTTTGTCCCCCATGGGCGCTTCCGCGAGGCTGTGACCGACAAGGGTGAGCCGTCGTTCTCTTTTTTCCGCTATATCGTGGCTGGACGCGGAGGTATGTCCGATACCGAGCTGCAACTGGTGCTGAAGCATGAACGCCTGCACGCTGCACAGGGGCACAGTTGGGACATCCTGTTGGTGCAGCTGGTGTGCTGCCTGTTGTGGTTCGACCCGTTTGTGTGGCTGTACGGACGCGATTTGCGCGAAGTGCATGAATATCTGGCCGACGAGGCGGTACTGCAATCGGGCGGCGAGGGCGAATACAAGAGCTACCTCCGTTTGCTTTATTGTCAAATAACCGGGATGCAGTATGTCCCGATAGTCAATAGTTTTCATTTTTCAACAATCAAAAACCGTATTTCCATGATGAAACAACCTAAATCCCACAGAGGCTGGGTCAAGGCGTTTGCTGCCTTGCCTGTGGCAGCATTACTGCTGTTTGCCAATTGCAAGAACCAGGAGCCTGCTCAAGAGCAGGCCACCATCCCCGACGGCAGGTATGAGGTGTCGCCGTTCATCGACACTTACCGCGACGGACAGTTGGTGGAACGCGAATTTATGGGCGTTCTGCTTCCGCTCGAGGAACTGGATAAACACAAGGTGTTTGCCGACTCGGCCGAGGCCGTCCGCTTTGTTGAAGGACTTGGGTCTTCAGTAAAAGCAATCATCAATCCCATGAAATGCATAGATGAGGATAAAATAGAATTAGTAGGACCGTCATCGAAATCAATAGCCAATCCCATAGCGAAAAGCGATGATAATCCGTCGGCACGTTGGTACGACGTGGCGTGGAGCGAGGACACGGCAAGTTTATCTTGGTGGAACGAGGAGGATGCAATGAATATTTTTACTCTTGCCGAGTATCCGGGAGGTATGAATGCTATGGTCGACTACGTTGCCAATTCGGTCGTCTATCCCGAGAAGGCCAAGGCCGATAATGTGCAGGGCAAGGTGTATGTGCAGTTTGTCGTTGATACCGACGGCAGTATAGTGGAGGCCGCTGTGTTGCATGGTGTTGGTGGCGAGTGCGACGATGAGGCGTTGCGGGTGGTGAAGTCCATGCCGAAATGGCAGCCCGCCACATTCAAGGGCAAGCCAGTACGGTCGAAGTATGTGATGCCTATCTACTACACATTAAAGTAACCTATGCGGCGACTTGCCATTTTCGTCTCTTTGGTGCTGCTCTGCTGCAGCTGCGCCTCGGTGCAGCCGCAGTTGGAGGGCGGCAGCGCCGTGGAGATGACCCGGGTACCCGATAAGGTGTTCCGTGCCTATTTGATTGAACAAGGTTACGTCGAGCCATGTAGGTGGCCGGTAAAGGGCATCGGTCTCCGTATGTGGCACCGCGACGTGGTGAGACGCACGCCTATGGGCAGGGCATTGCAGCTGCTGAATGTTCACAACATGGGTATTGAGTCCTTGCAGGGGGTGGAATTGTTCGACAGTCTGAAGGTACTTATCTGTAGCGAGAACCCACTGCAGCGTGTCGATTTGAGCCATTGCCCCCGGTTGAAGCAGTTCTCGTCTATCGAGACACCCCTACAGGAGTTAGACTTGAGCCATTGTGAGGAGCTTAAGTTGATAGAGTTGAGCCATAATAAATTGCGGCATCTGGATGTGAGCCACAACCCGAAACTGGAGGAAATCTTCTGTGTCTTTTCGCCCGGCATCACCAGCCTTGACATTTCTGCCAACCCCAACCTACGCACACTCTACCTTCGCCAAACGTCTGTCCAGATTGTTGATATACGCCACAATCCGTCGTTCCGCAAACTCTGTGCCCTCGACACTCCGTTGGAATACATTGTTGTGTCGCCTCATAATAGTCTTGACAGTATTACCGCCATGGTCGAAGATGGGGTAGAAGTGTGCACACTTCCGCCCGAAGCTCCCTTGCCTGAGGTACACCTCATAGGCCAAAGCGACACGATTGCCGTCAGAACCATTTCCCACAGGGCACACGAACAGAAGGTGATGACCCACACTCAAGCCCGTGCGGCCGGCATAGACGAAACCCACCTCAGGGAGGTGGTATATAAGCCTGCTTTCACGTTCGACACACTTACAAAAAAGTACGAGGATTGGGGATTGGTACACTCCGATAAGGAGTTGGCTCAATTCATTCTCACATGGCAGGTGTTCCTCCAAGGCATGGCGGACGAGATGGCGGAGCGTCATTTTGATGTCGACAAGCCATATAAGGGGCACTGTGTGGCGTTCTTTGCCGAAGATGGCTATGTCGACTATTTTCTATACAATTTCTTAGGCGATGAGCGTCCCTCGCCCGAGCAGCAGCAACGTTTCGAACAGATTGTCCGGTCCTACATCGCCAATAACCCCATAGGCTACTACGGCTCGCGGCCATTCAGCCAATGCGGCGGATTCGTCATCCAGCCGAACCACTCCAATACAGAGGGGAAATAAACTATACCCGGCGGCTGTCAGCACCGGGAGAATAGACCTACAGCACCTCTTCCAGTAGCCACATGCGGGTGCTGTTTGAGCCTTTTAGCAGTATGGTGTGCTGGTTCAGGGGGTGGGAGAGGAGATGTGCCTTGGCGGCCTCTACATCGGCAAACCACAAGAGACGGGCGTAGTCGGGATTGTTGTGGACGAAAGCAAATTCTGGTCCCACAAGGATGGACTCTATTTCCGTTAGGCTGTTCAGTCGGTCGGCGATGGCTTTGTGTTCGGCCATGCTGTCGTTGCCCAGTTCGCGCATGCCGCCCAGGATGGCCGTCTTGTTGGGCTGGGGCAGGGCTTCGAGGTTGTCGAGTGCCACTTTCATGCTCGACGGGTTGGCGTTGTAGCAGTCAAGAAATAGGGTATTGCTGGCGGTCTGTTTGTACTGCGAGCGTTTGTTCGAGGGTTCGTATTGCTCTATGGCCTCCTTGATATCCCACGGCTCGACGTGGAAGTACAATCCCATGGCCACTGCTGCCATGCAGTTGTCAAAGTTGTAGTTGCCCAACAGGTGGGTGCGGACATTATAGACGTTGTCGGCCACCTCGAAGTAGAAGTGCATGTAGGGGTCGCTCCCCACAAGGGTGCCGCGTGTGTTGGCGTTGCCGCTGCCGTAGGTCACGGTTTTCAGTCCGCATTGTGCGGCCTGGGCTGTGAGGATGTCGTTGTCGGCATTGACGAAGGCGGTGCCTCCTTTGGCCGTCAGGTGGCGGTACAGTTCTGTCTTGGTCCGTATAACACCCTCGAAGCTGCCGAAACCTTCGAGGTGTGCGCGGCCCACGTTGGTTATGAGGCCGAAGTCGGGGTCGGCAATGTTGCAGAGGTCGGCTATCTCGCCCGGATGGCTTGCCCCCATCTCTATGATGGCAATTTGTGCATCGGCCGGGATGGCGAGTAGGGTAAGGGGCACCCCGAGGTGGTTGTTGTAATTGCCCGCAGTGGCGTGGGTGCGGTATCGTTTGGACAGTACTGCATGCACCAGCTCCTTGGTGGTGGTCTTCCCATTGGTGCCGGTAATGCCTATAAAGGGGATGCCCAGCTGGTGGCGGTGGTGTGCAGCCAGCTGTTGCAGGGTGGTAAGTACATCGGGCACCACTATGCAGCGGTCGTCCACTTTGAAGTCCGGGTTGCTGATTACGCATAGGGCAGCACCTTGCTCCAGGGCCTGTGGGGCAAAGGAGTTGCCGTCGAAGGTCTCCCCTTTGAAGGCAAAGAAGAGGCAGCCGGGGGTAATATGCCGCGAGTCGGTAGTGACGGTGCGGGATTGCAGATAGGTCTGATATAATCTTTCTAACATGTATGTGTTTGATAATATAAATGGATTGGGTGACAATCCTTGTTGTTTTGCTTGCAAATTTACACAAATTTCATAACATATACGCAGACGCGGCGAGAAAAATAATATATTACACGAATTATCACGATTTTACCATTAATTAAAGAATGAATAAAACCTTGCAATTTGTGTTCTCTTTCGGTGTAAAGACACAAAATTGTACCGTGAAAAGTACAAAAATCGACATGGATTGTACCCTTTTAAGTTCCAAACAACGCTAACCCTAATGACCGATTTGGGTTTAATGGATACATGTGCTTCTAGGAATAGCCCTGACCTCCAATCATGTTTTTCCCGTCTCACATCCTGCTCCCTTTGCCTTTCAGCTCAAACCAACTCCTTAATAGGCATATTTCCACTGCTCTGGTGAAGAAGAGCTTGTTAATAGGTGAAGAGAAGCTGAACAGTAAGCGAAGCTTTGACAATCGGAAGTGGAAAACGGGTTGGATACGGACTGAAACCGGAACCCACCAAGAGGAAAGGCAAATCCGGCGTTTGTTAAAAATGTTTCAGTATGAGAAAAAAGTTGTATATTTGCAGCGTCAAAATGTGATTTGAGATGTTACTGTGGTAAATGTTTATTATTAAAAACAATAATATAAGTTTTATGAAAAGAATAAATGCAATAGTGGTAGTCGGCCTAATGGCTGGATTAATGATGCTGGCAAGCTGCAAAAAAGAAAATATCACTGAAGTAATAAAACACAGGAGTCTTCCAGGTACTTTTTCAGTGAGCGACACACTGAAGGTGCACTTTTCACCGGGCAACCTACAGTACCAGGCCAGCACCAACACTTGGCGATTTGCAGAGCACCAATACGATTATGTGGGCGATGATAATAGTAACATCAGCTCTACCTACAGCGGATGGATAGACTTGTTCAACTGGGGCACGGGTAATCACCCCACAGAGTCTTTTGACTGGTATAGCGAATCCTACTCAGAATGGGGTAGCAACGCCATCAGCAATGGTGGCAACATCACCAACCTGTGGCGTACGCTTACCATTGCAGAATGGGAATACCTGCTTGAAGAACGCACCAATGCCTCTGACAAACTTGGAACTGGCAACATTGCTGGTGTGGGCGGATTGATTATCCTGCCCGATAGTTGGACACTGCCTTCGGGTTGTTCGTTCACTGCGGGGTTTGCATCGCGTTATAATGATTGGACACGCAATAGCTACACTCTTGCCCAATGGTCACAGATGGAGGCTGCCGGTGCGGTATTCTTGCCTGCGGCTGGTTGCCGCTTCCTCACAGATGTCGTTGATGTGGGTGAAGGTGGCAAATATTGGAGTTCAAGTGGGTGTAGTGGGTATAGCCATAGCTACTTGTACATTTTTTTCGATAGAAATTTTTTCTCAGTATGGGGGGAGATAGTTCAACTTCCCTTCGGCTACGGGTTTTCAGTGCGCCTCGTGCTGGATGAAATAAGAATCAGAACCTCATTTGATAGCTAAGCGGGGAATGGCCCACTTTATATTTTGTCGGAGGCAGTTTCCGCTGCCTGAGAGAAACAAATGAGAGTCCTTGCCACTGCGGCAGGGACTCTTTTCTTGTTACTTTTCTTGATGAATGGAAAATAATGTGTAATTTTGCATTTTGAAAAAGTCGGATGATATGCCTGAGATTAGTCGTTTTTATGGGATTATTATCAAGATGTTCTTCAAGCCGAAAGAACACGAACCGGCTCATATTCATGCAATCTATGATGAATATGTGGGGGTGTTTGACCTTTTCACTTTTGAGATGACTCTTGGTGATCTGCCCGAGAAAGCGCAGCGTCTTGTTCAAGAATGGTTGCGTGCTAACGCCAAATCACTTATCGATATGTGGAATACACAACAAATACATAAACTGCCACCTTTAGAATAATGGATACTCTTCCGCGCATAGAAGGCATTAAGACTTTGCCTAAT
>JAEEGJ010008684.1_pt1 | contig 27818 bp, 28 predicted proteins | sample 8958761 | NCBI WGS metagenome assembly JAEEGJ01 (sample SAMN16246546, study PRJNA631951) | gut metagenome | biome: gut microbiome; feature: rumen; material: RS-attached | host: Bos | place: Iran: Karaj | collected 2018-10 | reverse complement strand
TCAGAAGAATAATAACTAAGCGCAGTATATTTTATTGAAATACGCTTGCTGTCTGGTTCAAGTTCGATTATGTTATTCTTGTACTCATCAGTAATATCATCAATTGTATAAGTCTGGAAAGTTGCTTTCGGCGAAGCATTTTTCTTGCCCGACTTAAGAGGATCATAAATTGCAAAACCATCAACAAGAGTAAACCATACGCGACCTAAAGAATCTTTTGCAGAAAGAGATGTAGAAGTAACACCACTTGTTATGAGTCCATCAGCAGCACCGTAATATTTTACATTAAGCTTATCTGTTTTTCCTTCTACAAGGGCTTCTATATCTGAATAAGGAACAGAGAACACACCTTTGTTGGTTGTCATCCATACATTCTGAGTATAATCGCAGATCATCTGGAAAACGCTGTCTGTACCCAAACCGTTGTTGGATGTAATATTCACAAAAGAATCTGTCTCTTCAATATACTTTGAAAGACCTGTACCTGTACCAATCCAAATGCTTCCATTGTTTTTTACAATCTTAAAAATAACGTTTCCGGCAAGACCGCCTTCATTTTCGTTTGAAGAATAATGTTTTATAACTTTTTCATCTTTAAGAATTTCAATACCGCCACCATTTGTTCCGGCCCAGATCTGCTGCTTTTCATCTTCATAAAGCCACATGATATAATGATTTTGAAAACCATCATCGCGGGTTAATGTAGTTATATGTCCATCTTCGTGATGAACAATACTCAAGCCCTGAGTTGTGCCAATATAATAGTCGCCAAAGGAAGTTTTAATACATAGTCTGCATTTTTGAGAAATTCCATCATCAGTAGTCCACATTTTTATTGAATCATCCGGATAAACACAAATCTGAGGAATATCTGAATAAGAAGAAATAAGGATTTCGTTATCTTTTGTCATTTCTATATGACGAACACGATATCCTTTAGTCATTTGGGTAACTTTATTTTCTATAAAAACATTATCTTTATAGCAGGCAACACCATTATCTGTACCAAGCCAGGTAAGGTGGCGCATAGTATCTTCGCAAATTGCATTTACACTTGAGCTCATAGAAACAGTAGCAAACTTGGCTGGACTCAATTTTTGAAGTCCACCACGATTAAATCCAACCCAGATATTTCCTTCATTATCCTCAATCATCTGGCTGATATTATCATCAGGAAGTCCGTTGCGCTTGTCATAATATGTAAAAGTACTGTTATGAAGAACTGTAATTCCGGAATCCATTCCAAACCAGTAGTTTCCTTTTTTATCCTGAAGAATATTGCTTATAGCTGTTGTTTCATGATGATCGTGCCCTACATCATAAAGAGTTTCTTCTCCGTTATGCATTCTTAAGACATAGCTTCCGCCCATGCCAAACCAGAAGGCACCTGTATCATCCTGAGTTATAAATCTTACAGCTGGATTCTCTATTGATTTTATATCTGTGTATCGTTCAAACTTATTATTTACATATACAAATAAATCGTTTTCAAAACCGGTTGTGACCCACACTCTTCCGGCAGTATCGCAGTACAAAGAGCTTACAAGGATTTTTTCCTGTCCAAGCTCTGCAAGGCCTGCCGGAGTTTTTATTTCTTTTTGAGGAGTTATGTAGCAGATTCCACTTGCTGTTCCAAGCCAGATATTATGAGAATTATCTTCGCAAAGAGCATTTACCTTGTTATTTGGAAGTCCGTCTTCCATTGTGTATTTTGAAATTGTACCATCAGGAGCAACAGAAGTAACGCCTTCATCATTATGACCAATCCATATAGTATCATCTGATGCCTGAAAGAGCGAACGGGCCGAAGCAAAATCAAATCTCTTATCATTTGTACGGCTGAAGGTAGTAAACTCTACCCCATCAAAGCGAACAAGACCGTCGTAAGTACCAATCCAAATATAACCGGTTTTATCCTGCATAACAGTTGTAATTGTCATACCGGGAAGACCATCTTCTGTTGTCCATTGTTTGCTTACATAATCAGAAAGAAATGTCTGATCTGTCTTTACTTCAGTTACCTGTTGAGCGAATGCACCTGTAGTTAAAATTAATAAAAAAAAGGTGCTGAATAATCTCTTCTTGTTCATAAAGAAATTATAGCACCTTTTTTGCATGTACGCAAATACTATAAGGGAAAACCCCTATGTTTACGCTATTTTAGAACTTATAGGTTCCGGTAGTAACAGTTCCACCACTTGAGTAAATGTCAAAGTTGATTGATTTTGTTGCATTTGCAAGCTCCTGATAGAACTCTGCAACATTTGTAACAGTTTTACCGTTTACTGCTGTAATAACGTCTCCTTCTTGTAAGCGCAGGCTTGCAGCAGGAGATTTCGCTTCGACATTAGAAACTACAACACCCTTCACCTTCTTGTTGTCTATCTTGAGCTGTTCACGAACTTCATCAGTAAGTGGAGTTGCAATAAAGCCCGGCCAGAGCTTGTTGTTCTGACTGTCTACGTCCTTTGCACGGGCTTCGATTTTTACTGTAAGCTCAAGAGTTTTTGTACCACCACGCAAAACCTTAAACTTGGCTGTAGAACCTGCTTCGAGATAACCTACATCGCGCACAAGCTGATTTACAGATTTTACAGTCTTGCCGTTGAGTTCTGTGATATAATCCCCCGGTTTAATTCCGGCTTTGTAAGCAGGAGAATCTTTGAATACTTCGGCAGCAAATGCACCACTAACCTTGCCTACTCCAAGCTCTTTTTTATAGTCATCTGTTACTTCAAGCAAAGATACTCCGAGCCATCCGTAAGTGATTTTTCCGTCTTTGATAAATGCGTCAATTGCATTCTTTACATTGTTGATTGGAATTGCAAAGCCAAGACCAACTGAACCGCCGGAAGAAGAAGCAATCCAGGTGTTGATTCCGATTACTTCGCCGTAGATGTTTACAAGCGGACCACCAGAGTTACCCTGGTTGATGGCTGCATCTGTCTGGATGTAGTCACTGATAGAAGACATAGAGCTTTCGCTACGGCCTGTGGCACTAACAATACCCTGTGTTACAGACTGGCTGTAGCCAAGAGGGGCACCAAAGGCCATACAGATATCTCCGGCCTTTACCTTATCTGAATCTCCAAGCTTTGCAACCGGAAGATTATCTTTTGTTTCAAAAGAAATAAGTGCAATATCAATGCGGTCGTCGGTACCTACCAGCTTTGCTTCAAAGGTGCGTTCGTCGTTGAGCTTTACGCTTATTTTTGTTGCTTCGCCGGCTACGTGATTATTTGTAAGTACATAATAGGTGTTGCCGGTTTTACGTACGATTACTCCCGAACCAAGACCACTTGTCTGATACTCACGGGTGTTTCCGTCTGAGCCGGAACCGTCACTGTTGCCGTTTCCAAAGAACCATTCAAAAGGATTTGAGCTTCCTCCAAATGGTGAGGAATAGGTCTTTGTCTGGGTAATATCTACTTCTACTACAGATGGGAGCAGAGTGTCAGAAACAGACTGGAAGGTTGTCTGCAGTGCTTCTACAATACTCAGGGCCTGACTTGCTTTTGTGTTTTGAGCAAAAGTCTGACCGCATAAAAGGAGCGCAACCATTGCGCCGATAAACAATTTTGAAAGTTTTTTCATATTTGCATCTCCTGTGTGATGTTATATATATAATATAATAACATAAATTCAAAAGTGTAACATAAATATGTTGTTATAAAATGAATTGTTATATCATGAGGTTACGTCGTAGATTGCCACGGCCTTTGGCCTCGCAATGACCGTCATTGCGAGCGCAGCGAAGCAATCTACGATATTTTATTATAGTTCAAATCTGTGAGCACTTCGGTGTGGTCTTCGAAGACTGCAACGGTGTGTTCTTCGTGGCAGGAAACTTCGCCGTCGGCAGTAACTACAGTCCAGCCGTCATCCAAAAGCTCTACATCAGGAGTGCCAAGATTAATCATTGGCTCAAGTGCAAGCACCATTCCAGGCTTAATGCGCGGGTTCATTCCACGGAAAGGTACGTTTGGAACACTTGGATCTTCGTGAACCTCAAGCCCTACCCCGTGTCCGCAGTAATCATAAACTACTCCGTAACCGTGCTTTTCTGCAGCAATTCCGTAAACTGCTTTTGCAATATCGCCAATTCTGTTGCCTACTACACAGGCATTTATTGCAGCCTGCAGGCATTCTTCGGTAACCTGCTTGAGCTTGCGTACGCGTGGAGAAACATTTCCCACTAAAACAGAATGTGTTGTATCGCTTATATAACCGTTAAGATTAATTCCTACATCAAGGCTTACAAGATCTCCGTCCTGTACAATTCTTTTTTTAGAAGGAATACCGTGAATTACTTCGTCATTTATACTGATGCACACAGCACCGGGAAAATCCTCTACGTACCAGGCAGGAGTTCCACCGTGTGATTCAATATAATGCTTGAATAACATGTCTATATCGTAAGTGCTTATGCCGGCCTTGATTTTTGGAAGAAGCTCATTAAACATATCAGCAGTAAGATGGCAGGCCTTTCTTATACCATCTATTTCTTCCAGTGTCTTAATCTTAATCATAGTAAGTCTATACTAACATTTTTAACGATTCTCGTAAACATATTTCAGAAGTTGAAAGGTCTCCGAGACGGCGATATTCTTCGCTCATCTTGCGTAAAAAGAAGGCGTCGTTAGCTTTGCCTAACTCAAGGTCTAGTGCTCGTTCATAAACATCAAGGGCAAGCTCGTCGCTTATTACCCCGTCTATATTGCGCTTGAGGATGGATAGCGTAAAGTTTATAACTTCGGGAAAAAATATATAAAAATAGCGGTAAGAATATTCCATTTTGATAATCTGTTCCAGCAAAAGAAATGCATCATAATACTCTGCGCGGATTACCAGCTCTTCTGCAAGGATGTAACCGTAGTCCATAAAATCTTCGCGGGTAAAAAAATCCTTGAGAGTAAAATCGGAACGGGTCATCTGCATGCGTTTAAATTCTGCAACAGCTTCGTCTTCCTTATTATGCATGAGAGTATAAAAAATGAACTTTGCACGGCTTTCGCTGTCGTCGCGTTCGCTAAGCCATTTGTAATAATCAAAGGAATCTGAATTGCGGGCCGCTTTTTTCATGCGGTATAAAAAGCCTTCGTCAAAAATGCTTCGCTGGCGGGCATCGGACAAAACGCGGTATGCATGAACTACTTCGTTAAATTCTTCGTGACGGGTAATATCGCCGGTAAGATCCGGATGGAGGTTCTTTACTTTTTCTCTGTAGGCGCGCTTAATTTCGGCTAAAGTTGCTTCCTGGCGCACACCTAAAACTTTATAAAAATCTGTCATTTAAAATACTTTGAACTTTGCATCAATTTCATCCATAGGTTTTACAACCAGAATCGGGATGCGTGAGTTTTCTATAATATCGCTTTCGTGGGTAGAGTGAACATTGCGTTTTACAAAGCGGTCTTCCTTTTTGCGTTTTGGCGAACCTATGATGATAAGGTCTGCACCAAACTTTTTGGCAACATCAAGGATTTCGGTAACTACGGTGCCGTCGCGCAGTTCAGTTTTTGCAGAAACGCCCTTGCCTGCTGCCATGGACTGAACATATTCCAGATAATTTTGTCCTTCGTAAGCAAGATCTACTTTGTAGTCGGTTTCTTCGTCCTTAGCAAGCATCTGGTTTATTCCAAGATAGCGGATTGTAGCAGAGTCAATTACATAAACAAATTTGAGTTCAAGATCATAGTCGCGTGCCATCATAATTGCATACATGGCAGCCTTGATAGAACCTTCCGAACCGTTTATTGCAACCAGAATCTTTTTCATCATGAACCCTGTTTCTCCTGCTTTTTCTTTAAGGCCTTGAGCACAAATACATTTTCGCGTTCGCGCTCCTCAAGAACACCCTCTATATATTTTATCGTCTCTGTTGCCTGAGGGATTATCATTTTATCAAGTGCGTTTACACGGCGCTGTGTACGGCGAACCTCTTCTGCAAGCTTCCAGACAATTGTTCTTATGCTCGCCATCTGTGTAAGCAGCGAAAGAAGGTCCAGAAACTTTACGATTACTGCATCGGTGTTTGCGTAGGTTCCAAGGAAGGAATAAAAAAGCTCTTTTTTTGGAAGCTCAACATCTATTGTTTCAAACTGCATGCCGCCTACGGTAACGCCGCGCTCTATCATATTAAAATCATAGTGAATTGCATGAGAGATTCGTTCTACTTCGTCGGCGCCGTCCATCATGAGCATGCGCTTAAAGGCGGGATATGCTTCTTCTATTGCATGGTCAATTTCGTCTTCGAGCATTTTTACCTGCTCTACAAGACGCATAAGCTCGCGCACAAGAATCTCGCGCTTTTCTTCCAGAAGCTCGTAACCGTTTGTAGAAACCGCAAGCTGCTCCTTAGTTGAGAGAAGATTAGATTTTGTCGGCGCAATGTTTATGTTCATTTTCTATATTTCTCTATCAGTTCCGGCTTGATACGAGTCAACTCTTCTACCGGCAGCTCCTGCAAAATCTTCCAGCCTATATCCAGAGTCTGTTCAATAGTGCGGTCTTCGTATTCACCCTGAGTTATAAATTCCTGTTCAAAGCGTTCGCCAAAATGCAGGTACTGACGGTCAAGCTCGCCAAGCTCTTCTTCTCCAATAATTGCGGCAAGGTTACGGATTGTCTTTACCTTGGAATAGGATGCAAACAGCTGGGAAGAAACTGCGGCATGGTCGTCGCGTGTCATGTCCGGTCCAATACCGTCCTTCATCAAACGGCTAAGGCTCGAAAGACTTGCAACCGGAGGATAAAAACCCTTCTGGTAAAGCTCGCGTCCAAGTACAATCTGTCCTTCTGTAATATATCCTGTAAGGTCCGGAATAGGATGCGAAATATCATCATTAGGCATGGACAAAATTGGAATCTGTGTGATAGAACCGCTTGAACCTTTAATCTTACCTGCACGTTCATAAAGTTCGGCCAGGTCAGAATACAAATAGCCCGGATAACCCTTACGTCCAGGAACTTCTCCACGGGTTGTAGAAATCTCTCGCAGCGCTTCGCAGTAGTTTGTCATATCTGTCATAACTACAAGTACGTGCATGCCCTTTTCAAAAGCAAGATATTCGGCTGCGGTAAGTGCACAGCGCGGAGTGATAATACGTTCAATAGAAGGTGCGTCTGCAAGACTCTGAAACATTACTACATTTGCAAGAACTCCGGACTCTTCAAAGGTGTCTACAAAGAATTTTGCAACGTCGTATTTAATTCCCATGCCCGCAAAAACCATAACAAATTTTTCGTCGGAATTGCGGAGCTTGGCCTGGCGTATAATCTGAGCTGCAAGCTTGTTGTGAGGAAGTCCGTTACCACTAAAAATAGGAAGCTTTTGTCCGCGAACCAAACTGTTCATTCCGTCAATTGCAGAAATACCGGTCTGAATAAAGTCGCGCGGATAAACACGTGCATAAGGATTAATAGGGTTTCCGTTTACGTTGCGTTTTTCGCTCGAAACAATTGGAGGATATCCGTCGGCAGGTTCACCAAGTCCATTGAAAACACGACCGAGCAAACCGTCGCCTACACGCAGCTCCAGAGGTTCATCTAAGAATTCAAAGCTTGTTTCGTCCAGGTCCAGTCCTGTAGTAGAACCAAAAATCTGAACTACAACTGCAGTTTCGCTTATGTCTACAACCTTACCGGTGCGCTTGGCGCCGTTACGGTCGCGCACACAGACAGTCTCATTGTAAAAAACATTTTCGGTACTTTTGAGCACGATGATTGGACCGTCTACAGAAGTAACGCCTCTATATTCTACACCTTTCATATTTACATTTCCCTGTGGTCCCTGAGCTTGTCGAAGGGGCCCTTATAAGTTCTCCCTTCGACAAGCTCAGGGACCGCGCGTTTATTTACACTCTCCTAGATGAATACGCTCTTTCTAACTCTCCCAACTGTTCATCAAGGCGACCGCGTATTTCTTCTATCTTATCTATCTGGTCGTTGGAATACTGCATCTTAATTCGCACAAGCTCGTCGCAAACAGGAAGGCTTGTTACCCTCATAAGCAGAGCACCGCGTTTTATAACTGCATCTGCACGGCGGTAATATTCCATAATCAGTTCCAGAATTAAAATCTGCTTTTCTATTGAACAGTATTTGTCTATGTCGTCAAAAGCATTCTGCTGCAAAAAGCCGTTTTTAATCATCTCGGCAACCTTGAGTACAAGACGCTGTTGAGGAGGCAATGCATCCGGTCCGATAAGACGTACAATCTGTTCAAGCTTCTGTTCACTTTTAAGAAGATCAAGTGCCTGCTGCCTGAGCTGATGCCACAAAGGATTTCTTACTTCCCACCAATCGCGAACTTCGTCTGCATATTCTGAATAAGAATCTATCCAGCCAATTGCAGGATAATGGCGTGCATTTGCAAGCTCACGGTCCAAGGCCCAGAAGCAGCGGATAAAGCGCTTTGTATGCTGGGTTACAGGTTCACTAAAGTCGCCGCCCGGAGGAGAAACCGCACCAATTACACTGACAGAACCCTGTTCTCCGCAAAGTGTATCTACACGACCTGCACGTTCATAAAAAGAAGCAAGACGTGTCGGTAAGTATGCAGGGAATCCTTCTTCTGCCGGCATTTCTTCCATACGTCCGCTAAGCTCACGAAGTGCTTCTGCCCAGCGGCTGGTAGAGTCTGCCATGATTGCAACATCCATTCCCATATCGCGGTAATATTCTGCAAGTGTAATTCCCGAATAAAGAGAAACTTCACGCGCTGCTACCGGCATGTTTGAAGTATTTGCAATTAAAATTGTACGCTCCATGATGGAACGTCCTGTACGAGGGTCAATAAGTTCCGGGAACTCGGTGAGTACCTCTGTCATTTCGTTACCACGTTCTCCACAGCCAATGTAAACAATAAGGTCTGCGTCGCACCATTTGGCAACGGCATGCTGTGTCATTGTTTTACCGGTTCCAAAGCCTCCGGGAATTGCAGCAGTTCCTCCCTTACTCAAAGGAAAGAAAACATCTATTACACGCTGGCCCGTAATCAAAGGCTCGGACACTCCAAGCTTGGCAGAATACGGACGAGGCTTACGTACTGCCCAGTAATGAGCAAGACAGATTTCTTCGTCATACTCGGTAACACCAATTACATCGTTTATTGTGTAGTCTCCGCTTCCCGCAAACTTTACAAGTCGGTGCCCGCGGGTCTGGGGCGGTACCATAATTTTTTGTGTGATTGATTCGGTTTCTTTTACAGTTCCAAGCACAAAGCCTGGTTTTATTTCTGTGCCCTCACCCACACCCTGGGCAGCATCAAAGTGCCATACTCTGGTATCATCAAGCGGCTGGGTGCGCTGCCCCGGAATTAAAAAGGCGCTGTCATCTTCCGCAGACTGTTTGTCTTCTCCATTAAAAAGAGATTTGAGCGGACGCTGAATACCGTCATAAATATTTCCAACAAGGCCTGGACCAAGACGCAGGGACAAAGGACGCTGGGTACAAACAACCTTTTCGCCAAGGTGCATACCTGTATCTTCCTCGTAAACCTGAATTGTAGCGTTACCTTTGTTCTGACGGATAATTTCGCCAATAAGTTTTTTTTCGCCTACATCTACTACATCATAAAGACCGCAGCCATCAAGTCCGGTTGCATATACAATTGGTCCCGAAATGCGTGTGATTTTTCCTTCTATCATTGTGCACCTCCAGGAACTTTTACTCCATCAAACAAAGCCTGGGCAAGCTGGGCTCGGTATTTGTCCATTACACGATTAAATACTTCGGAAAGTGTAAGTCTGCAGCGCACAGCATTATCTTTAGTCTGAAGAATTATTCCTTCTTTTATTTCCAGGCCTATATCATCTTCTATAATTATTTTGCCAAATTCTGTTTTATTGCAGGAAACGGGCTTTACACCCAAAACAGAAAGTAGCATTTTTTGAGCAGACTCTACATCAAAGCCGTAAACAAAGGCATCAAACTCGCGGCCTTCAAATACTTTAGGGTCACAAGATTGCAGCACAAGCTTTAGACGTTTTTGCGGACCAAGAGAATCCAGATATTTATTTACAGCCTTTACAAGCTCTGACTGAACAAAGGAAACACCCATTCTCTGTTTTTCGAGGGGAACTGATGCCGCAATATCCTTATCAAAAGCAGCAAGCTTTTTTTCGTAGAACTCATGCTTTTCGTTACATGAGTTTTGTATGCGTTCATCAACTCCCGCAAGAATCTGAGCACATTCTTCGTCCGCACGTTTTAAGACATTTTCTGCCTTGCGTCGTGCTTCGGCGCGGATTTCATTATCCAATATTTCTGTTGAACGTAATTCCTGCATTATACATTAACTCCGACAGCTTCGCGAATTGCATCGGTAAGCGTTTTGTGGCCGGTCATGTGTCCGTTTAAGCCAGGCACTTCTACAATAAGAGGATATTTTCCTGTTTTCTGCCACTCAATTTCTTCCTGCTCGATGAGGGAAGCAGCTTCTTCCGTAAGGATTAATACCCGCGGAATCTGCTCTGAAGGAACACCTGCTACACCACCCTTTCCGGTTACACGATTAAAAGCATCGAGCACCTGCTCGCGTGTGTCTGCTACGGTTCCGTCAATTCCTGTCATTTTAAAGGCAAGAACAATCTCGCGCTGTCCAATGATATAAAAATTCACTATTAAAAACTTACAAAATCAAAATGAGAACTGCAACAAGCATTCCCCAAAGACAGATACCTTCGGCAAGACCTACAAAAGGCAGAGCCTTTCCCGAAAGCTCAGGGTTTTCGCTCATAGCACCCATTGCGCTGGAACCGATTTTTGCAACGGCAATACCACCGGCAATACAGGCAAGACCTACTGCAATAGCAGCAGCAAGATACTTAATTCCTGCAGAGATTCCGCCTGCATTTGCAGCAGCTTCGGCGCCAGATGCGTCCTGTGCAAAAAGTGCAGTGCAGGCACAAAGCAGCACGACCAGACACATTAAAAATCTTTTCTTCATATTATATCTCCTATTTGTTTAAAAATTTAAATGGTTTAAACTCTCTACCGGTTTCGTGGAAGAACTTGGAGAAAAATTCGTAGTACTGCAGCCTTATAACCTGAATTGCTACGATCATTCCTTCAAGTACGATTATAATTGCATTTCCTATAATAAGAATTGCAATACCCGCTATACTGGTCTCTCCGCCAACCATATTTGTGAGGGTAAGAATCAAAAAGTCCAGAACTGCATGCGAAAGTGCAAAAGCACCTACACGCACAAAGCTCACGGTATTTGAAAGATAACCCGAAATTACCTCTATGAGTTCTACAACTCCCGAAATCATATAAGTTCCAAAGCCATTTTCCAGCAGAGGCTTACGACCTGCAACCAGATTTTCAAACGGTTCTGCAAAGGCAGCAAAGAACAAAGACACTCCAATTACAATCCAGTCATAAACTGCAATTGAATGATGGAATACTGCAATGCGCACAACCATTATTACTACATACCAGAAGAACACTGCTCCGGAAAGTCCGTTCTTTCCAAAAAAGGCTTCGTCAAAACGGCGGCGCATAATGTTATTTATAATATTTACTATAAGACCAATCGTATTGATTATAAAACCAATTCCAACTGCAACTCCAAATACTCCAAACATTGCAATAATGGAAGAAGGGTCGCTCGAAGGCATCATCTTTAAGATAGGAGCATGAGGTGTACCAAAGAGTCCTGTCACCCATTCAGAAACTGGTTCCAGCAGAGTTTCGTTAGAGAAGAACTCGCCGGTCAAAAAGCCCATGATTGAGCTTGAAACACCAATTGCTATAAAAATAGGAGCAAACTTGTTCCAGCCGCCTACCTTAATAACTTTGGCAGCCATTAAGATTCCCAAAAGGAGAAAAACAAGGCCCTGTCCAAGGTCTCCAAACATAATGCCAAACAGCAGCGTAAAGAAAACTGCTACAAAAGGTGTCGGGTCAATGGTACCGTAAAGCGGAGAACCATAACTAAAAATCATGCGTTCAAAGCTCTTTACAAAACGGCCGTGTGTAAGCTTTACAGGAACCTGCTCCTTGCCGGACATTACAGAAGGAACTTCGAGCGGTGAATAAACACGAATGGCAATGCGGCCCTGTGTTATATTATCCAGCTCCTTCATATATACTTCTGTTTCTGCGAGCGGAACCCAGCCGGTTATTCTGTAAACAAGCTCTGTTGCTTCCAGGTTGCGCTCTACATCAGAAATCTGAACTCCAATTGCAAAGAGTTTAATCAGTTTATGAATTGCAGTCTTATGAGTTTCTGCAAAATTAGCACGAGTCTGTTCCAGCTCTTCATATTTTTTCTGAGCCTTGTTTTTCTGTCCCAAAAGTCCTTCAAGAACATCCTCGGGAACACCCTGAAAATTTTCGGGGATTTCAAGTGCAACAAAACCAAGCTTTTGCAGAACAAGGTCTACTTCGGCACTGTTCTTTTTGGAAGCAGCTACAAGGATATGAGATTTATCTTCGCCAAGAGCAACTACAACTGCTTTTACTCCAAGCTGTTCCTTTACCTGGTCAAAACCGCTGGCATCAATTTTTCCAACACGCAGAGCCAGGAACGAAAGATTGTCTATTTCCGAAAAAGATACTTTAAGATTTGCAAAAGCAAGCGCTTCCTTGTAAGCATCAGAAGTCTTTGTTACTTCGGTAGCGGCGGCTTCCAGTTCTGTTTCGAGGTCGTTATAGGCTTTAAGAATACGACCTGCATCCTCGCGGTCTTTGGCAGAAGGAGCTGCAATTTCCATGGCTGCAAACTCTTCATCAGACAGCGGAATATTAAGATTTACAGAAGCATTTCTGAGACTTGTATAAAAATTAGAATCTACATCAAAGTCCTTACCCGAGTTTTTAGGAGCAACAGAAGTGTCCTCCTCCCCCAGCTTTGACTGAAATTGAAACGATTCTTTTTTTCCAATATATTCGAGCACCGGAGCAATGTCCTGTTTAAGAACCATAAGCTCCATGAGACGCATTTGTGCCGGTTTAGCCATTTATTCCCACAGCCTCCATTGCCTCATTTGAGCTTATGTTCAGGCGCAAACCTTCTACGGCCGTCCTTATACAGGTAAGCTCATACGCTTTTATTTTGAACCATGCTGCAAGTGCCGCACCTTCCATTGTATATTGATGAAAGATATGGTTTGCAAACACAGCCTGATGTCCTGCATATTTGCGTTCAATCCAGACAGGATCTACGCACCAAAGCTGACCGGGTTCATACGGATTAAGAAACTGTGAATATTTCCAGTTTTCCCAGTCGGCATAATTATGTACATCAAAACCAAGAACCTTTATTGCAGGTCCCGCAACAGGATCATTTTTGTCTGCCCTGTCTGTTACATAAAAAAGATTTTGAATAATCTGATCGCGCGGCATTTCGTAATAAAGCTCAAGGCGAAGTGCCCATACAATATTTTTAATTACATATTCATCAAGAAAAAGCTTTTCGTGTGCAACGCGGTCGTCACCATGACATTTTTGAATTGATTTCCAGCACTGTCTTAAAAGTTCAATATCGGCAGCGGTGTCTGAATAATCGGTTTCAAATATTTTGAGCAGGTCGGTAAGGATTGCAGGCGGACAATCAAACTGATTTAAAAAATACTGATACTGCGACAGGAATCTTTGAGAAGCTTTTTCTTCTATCTGCTGGGCAAGCATTGCTTCGGGAACAAGAGGTGCGGGTTCCTTAAAAAGCAGGTCCCATAAGTCTGCAAGAGATTCGGGCGCAAAAAGAAGAGAAGCGCGGGTCTTTACAAAGGATTTTTGCAAAAGTCCCGCAGCCTGAGCATAACAAAATGCAAGTGCAGTTGAATTATCCATTAGACCCCCAGAATACCGTTAAGGACTTTGTTGAACTCCTCGTAGTTTCGCGGACTGTCATTAAGCTGGGTCTCAAACTGAGTCATTTGTTTTGCATGTTCTGATTTTTTGTTTTCCAGAGTGTGTTCATATTCATTCTGGAGCGAAGCAGCAATTTCTTCGTACTTTTGTTTGAATTGTGAATTAGCCTGATTACGGGCCTGTGTGGTGCGAGAATCTGCTTCCTTAACTGCATCGTCAATTAAGGAGGCAGATTCTTTTTCTACTGCAAGCAGATGCTTTATTACGTTTATCTCTTCCTGCATTTTATTTCAGATAATATTTTTAATTATTCAGCAGCTTCTTCTGTTACTACAGCTTCTGACTGTTCTGATTCTTCCCACCAGTTTCCATCGCTCAATGTAGATTCATCAAGGATTTCTTCTTCTGGAATAGAATCAATCAAGTTGTCTGCCTTTGGCTTTTTGTTTACAAGTGCAAGACCAAGTGTAAGTACAAAGAAAAGAACAACCAATACACCAGTAGCTCTTGTAAGAACGCTTGCAGAATGAGAACCAAATGCAGCAGTACCGCGACCGCCCAAAAGTCCACCCATTCCGTCTTCATTATCGCTCTGAATTGCAACTAAAAGTACCAGCAGAACGCAAATAATGATAAAGAAAACCAAAAGAACAATACCAATTGTACCCATTTTATATCTCCAAAATTAATAATCGAATAAGTTATAGTATTTTAATGAAAAGTGGAGGTTATGTCTATAGTACACAAATAGGTACGAATGTCTCAGCCTTAAGAGAGGCCCCACCAATAAGACCACCGTCAATATCAGGCTGTGCAAGAAGCTCTGCAGCGTTAGAAGCCTTCATAGAACCACCGTACTGGATGATTGTTTCGTCGGCAACCTGCTGGTTGTAAAGCTTTGCAATATAAGCACGGATAAACTTGTGCATTGCCTGAGCATCTTCTGGAGTAGCAGTTTTACCTGTACCGATAGCCCAAACTGGTTCGTAAGCAATTGTTACGTTCTTCATCTGTTCTGCGGTAACACCTGCAAGACCTGCGCTAAGCTGGAAAGCACAAACCTGTTCTGCTTCTCCTGCTTCTCTTTCGCTCAAAAGTTCACCGATACAAAGGTCAACTTCGAGACCACTGTTCAAAGCCTTGCGAACCTTCTTATTGATAAGTTCGTCTGATTCACCAATTTCGTGGCGGCGCTCTGAGTGACCAAGAATTACACTCTGGCATCCAATATCCTTGAGCATTGCGCATGAAACTTCACCGGTGTGAGCTCCGTTATCTGTAGCAGCACAATCCTGTGCAGCCAAAAGAATGTTAGAACCCTTTACAACCTGTGCAACTGCATCAAGATATACAAAAGGAACTCCAATCATGTATTTGTTAGTCTTACCCTTCAACTGTTCAACCAGATCCTTAGCCAAAGCAACAGCCTCTGCCTTAGTTGTGTTCATCTTCCAGTTTCCGGCGATATAATGTGTACGAGCCATATATTTATTCTCCTGTGTAATTGTGATTTATTATGTTCCTATTTTAATGAAAATACAGATTATTGGGAATAGGTTGCAACTAATTGCTATCACCATCAATCTGTAGTATAATATTTTGTTGTAAAATATGGATCACAATTACACAGTAACAATAATAATTTGTATTCTCAGTATGCTGGCACTGGCGATTGATGTTGGCAAAAATACAATCTTGAACAAAAGTGACATCAAGTGGTTCCGAATTTCTTTTATTATGGCAGCAATTGGTGCGGCCTGCGAATATCTGGGTGTTCTTTTTGACAAAACCGGTTGTGCTCCACAAAAAATCCATTGGTTTTTGACTTATGTAGAATTCAGCATTTCGCCGTTTCTTGGTGTTGTACTTGCCCGCAGCTGCGGAATGAAGCGCACGATCAAGCCGATGTGCATTTTTATGACCCTAAACGTAATTCTGCAGACAATTTCTCTTGGCAACGGCAAGATTTTTTCGATAGATGCAAACAGCGTTTTCCAGCGTGGAGATGAATACTGGCTGTATCTTTTCTTCTGTGCCACAAGCTTTGTTTACATAGTATTTGTTTTTATTCTTATTGGTGCGCGCACAAAGCTACGCAATTCAATTACCCTGCTTTTGATTGCATCTATAATGATTACAGGCCAGGTTGCAAATACAATCAACGGCAACATCAACTCGGGCTATCTTTCAATCTGTGTTACAGCGGTTCTGCTTTATATTTTTATTCAAAACATGTTCCGCCATATCATGATAGAAACAATCAATATAGAAAAAGATATTTCGAGCCACGATGCACTTACAAAGGTTTTGAGCCGTATTTCCTACGATAGCAAAGTAAAGGATCTGGATAAAAAGATTCGCGAAGACCCTGTATGTGTAAGATTTGCAATCTGCGAATGTGATTTGAACAATCTTAAAATAGTAAACGACACCTTTGGTCACGATAAGGGCGACCAGTACATCATAAACTGCTGTAAATCAATCTGCGATATTTTTAAGCACAGTCCGGTTTACAGAATTGGCGGCGACGAATTTGTTGCAATTCTTCAGAGTGATGATTATGACAATCTTGAATCAATTAAGCAGGCTCTTAATGATTTTTCTGTAGAAGAAATGAAGTCAGAATGCACACTGTTTGACAAACGTTCTTTTGCTTCTGGCTTTGCAGTATATGACAGCAACAGAGACAGATGCTTTAATGATGTAATGAAGCGCGCCGATGTTGAAATGTATCATAATAAGCAGATGCTAAAAAATCTTTAAAATTCTACGTCTTCGTCAAAAAGCGGAGTGCTAAAGTAGCGTTCTGCAGTATCAGGTAATACAGTAACAACAGTTTTTCCAGGTCCAAGTGCCTTTGCAAGTTCAAGGGCTGCTGCAACGTTTGTACCGCTGGATATTCCGCACATAATTCCTTCCTTGCGCGAAAGCTCACGACTAGTACGAATTGCCTGACTGTCGGTTACTATAAAAATATCGTCGTAAATATCTTTATTTAAGATTGGAGGAATGAGTCCGTCTCCAATTCCCATCTGAAGGTGGGTTCCTACACTACCCCCGCTAAGAATTGCAGCATGTGCAGGTTCTACAGCCCAGATTGTAATGTCGGGATTTTTTGATTTGAGGACTTCGCCAATTCCGGTTAAGGTTCCGCCGGTTCCAATACCCGAACAAAAACCGTCAATCGGTCCGTTTACATCCTCTAAGATTTCTACAGCAGTCTGTTCCCGCTGAATCTGTGGGTTAGCAGGATTTTCAAACTGCTGCGGAATAAATACATGCGGATCCATGTGCTGCATGTAAAAAGCAGTATCAATACATTCCTGAATGCACTTGCCAATGTCACCGTTATCGTGAACTAACTTAACTTCGGCACCATAATGCTTTACAAGCTTACGGCGTTCTTCGCTTACACTGTCAGGCATGATGATTATAGTTCTGTAACCGCGAACTGCACCAATAAGAGCAAGACCAATTCCCTGGTTGCCGCTGGTCGGTTCAACAATAACGGAGTTTTTGTCAATGAGTCCCTTGCGTTCTGCATCAAGCAGCATGTTATAGGCAGTTCTTGTTTTAATAGAACCACCTACGTTGAGACCCTCAAATTTTACAAGAACACGCGCCATGTCAGGAGTTACCATTTTCTGTAACTGAATGAGAGGCGTGTGTCCAATTGCTTCAAGAATGTTGTTGAAGATCATTTATTTTGTAGCCAAAATTGCAATACCAGGGAGTGTTTTTCCTTCAAGGAATTCGAGGGAAGCACCACCACCTGTTGAAACATGGCTCATCTTGTCTGCAAGGTGGAATTTGTTAACTGCGGCAACAGAGTCTCCTCCGCCTACAACAGTCATTGCTCCGTTTCCTGTGGCTTCTGCAACAAGCTTTGCTACAGTCTCGGTTCCCTTTGCAAATGCGTCAAATTCAAATACTCCGACAGGTCCGTTCCATACGATTGACTTTGCCGTAGAAATGACCTTCTTGTATTCTTCGATTGTCTTTGGTCCAACATCCATTGCCATGAGCTCATCCGGAATGTCGATTCCGTCAACTGCAACAGGAGCTGCGTCTGCGCTGAACTCTGCGGCTCCAACATGGTCTACTGGAAGAAGGATCTTTACACCCTTTGCATCAGCATCGGCAAGAAGCTTTTTGGCTGTGTCGATGAAATCATCCTCTACAAGTGACTTTCCAATCTTGTGTCCCTGTGCCTTGAGGAATGTATATGCCATACCGCCACCGATTACGAGTGCGCTTGCGTTCTTCAAAAGTGATTCCAGAACTGCAATCTTTGAGGAAACCTTTGCACCACCGATAATTGCAACCTGTGGCTTTGGTGGATTTGTTACCATCGGCTCAATGTATTTTACTTCCTTTTCGATAAGGAAACCGCCGACCGGCTGCTCCTTCATGAACTTTGCGATTGTTGCTGTAGAAGCCTGATCGCGGTGTGCTGTACCGAATGCGTCGTTTACAAAGATGTCTCCGTAAGATGCAAGTTCCTTTGCCATTGTCTCGCGTTCAGCGGCATCCTTGGAAGTTTCCTCCGGGTGGAAGCGTACGTTTTCAAGCATTGCAACTGCTCCTTCCGGAAGGGCGTCGATGGCGGCCTTCTGTCCCAGTGCGTCAGGAAGGAATGTAACGTCTTTTCCGAGCTTTGAAGCCAGGTATTCAACTACAGGCTTCATGCGGTTCTTGCCGTTGATGAACTTTTCCTTGTCTTCTTCTGTAAACGGCTTTCCTGCCTTTTCTGCCTTTTCCGCTGCCTTTTTTACGTCCTTCTTTGGGTCACCGAGGTGGCTCATCAGGACCAGAGAACGCGGGTTCTGTTCTATAATATATTTGATGGTGGGAAGGGCTGCCATGATGCGTGTGTCATCCTGAACAACTCCGTCCTTCATAGGTACGTTAAAGTCTACACGCATGATGATGCGCTTGCCCTTTAAATCAATGTCTTTGACTGTTTTGATCATAAAATCCTCCATAATTGGGTATAAAGCTAAGATAATGCACATATTGTACAAATTTTTGCCTAATAATTCAAGGTTCTTGACAACAAAACGATATAATAATAAAATTAAAGCATTATAGATAAAAGTTTGGGAAAAAAAGTTGATAAACGTCTTGAGCATATTTACCAAGCACAATTCAAGTTCAGGCAATGCCTGCGACATTATCTATTCAACAAACACTATTTAACATGGCAACTGTAAGCGGAGTTTTTCGGCTACGGGGAATTCCTGCTTATTTTGATTAAAACACGAGGAGTAGTTAAATGAAAAAACGTGGACTTTTTGTCCTTGTTCTTGCAATGTCATTTTGCTTTGCAGGAAACGCATGGGCAGACGGATGGTATTCTGGTCTTGAAGTAGGTGGTGGAGCAAGCTTTGAAATTGCTGTTGGAGACATGCATGAGCATGAGGTGGGAAGCCTTGGCCTGAACGTGGATGCCGCATGGCCGCTGCCGCTGGGATTTCCCAAGGACGGTTTCCTTTCTGCAGTAGGTCTTACAGCTCAGACTGGTGTGGTCATTCCTGTGGGTAAAAAGGGCTACATCGACAGCTGGTGGGGCATTGACCTTGACATCGGCGCCTATGTGGACCTAAGGATAAACCAGCTTATTACAGTGCGTCCCGAGCTTGCCGCAGACATAAGGCTAAACATCGTGTCATCAGAAAGCCGCAGTGCTGATGGTGCTTACGTGGATTTTGGTGCCAAGGCTGGAGCAACAGTGCTTTTTGACGTGTTCAAGAACGGTGTGCTGTTAAAGGCCGGAGCCGGATACTCATTCTTCCCGGAAAAGGAGCACATCTGCCATTATATATACATAAATGCCGGCGCTACCTACAAATTTAATTAAGAATTAAGAATTAAGAATGCAGAATTTGTTATGGTATTTGTCATTCCGAACTTGATTCGGAATCCTGACATTAAACGTTAAGATGCTGAATCGAGTTCAGCATGACTGTGCTGTCATTCCGAACTTGATTCGGAATCTCTAGCATTTTATGACTATCGAAAATTAAAAAGGAGTTTGTTGTGAAAAAGAAAAATTGTTTTTATGTTAAAATTGTTTTTGCCCTGGCTTTTGTACTTGCCCTTGCTTCCTGCAGTACATTTATAGATGACTTGAACAGGCCAGAAGGCTTTGTAAAGATTTCCGGAGCCAGCTATGACGGTTTGACCCAAGTATCCCCGAATTCTCTTGCGTTTGCATTGGGCCGCACGGTGACAATCCCCGACCTTTACGTCTGCCCCCACGAGGTGACTCAAAAGGAATATGAAACCTATTGTTCTTATCTCGGTACTGAAACTGTCGGCGGTAATCTGCAAAACCTGCATCCCAACGGAAATTTCGGTGTCGGAGGAAATCATCCTGTGTACTATGTGAACTGGTTTGATGCGATTGCCTACTGCAACACAAGGAGCATTGCCGAAGGACGTAGGCCCTGCTACAGCGTAAATGGAGATACGGATTATACCCATTGGGCTGGGGGATACATACCATCAGGCTCTGGTAATCAGACATATAATATCTGGAACACCGTGGAATGTGACTTTTCCGCCAACGGATACCGTCTGCCTACAGACGCTGAGTGGGAATACCTTGCAAGGGGTGGAAGCTGGGATTCCTATACATATTCCGGCAGTGATGAGCTTGACGATGTTGCATGGCACCGTACTAACAGTGGAGGTCCTGATGTGATGTATTTAAATTTGAAGTCTCATGAGGTGATGACAAAGGCTCCGAATTCCTTTGGCCTTTACGACATGAGCGGAAACGTAAGGGAATGGTGCTGGACTAAGAGCTCAGACCAGGGAAAACGCATTGTACACGGCGGCTCCTATGATGAAACTAATGATGATGTTTATAAGGTTTCTGAACGCAGGCCTGATTTTCCCTTTTCCAGGACTGCCGTAACAGGCTTCCGTGTGGTCTGTACCGCAGATTAATGATCCAGATTACAAAAACAGGGGCAGCGTGAGAGGAATCGTTTTCTCTGACATGCCCCGCTGTGACTGTAATTCGATTAAGAATTACGCATTAGGAATTACGAATTGAATTATTGACTATCTTACCCTGTTTTGATATATTGTAGCCACACAAAATGATTATACTGGAAATACAATCCAGACTTTGGAGAAAAAAATGAATATTATTAAGAGTATTCTGTTGGTTGTCTTTGTTATCATTGCCATTCTGTTGGTTCTGCTTGTGCTTGTTCAGAACGACGAGGGCAACGGCATGGGAAGTGCTTTTGGCGGTCAGTCCGCAGCTTTCGGTGCACATTCTGCCAGCGTGCTTTCAAAGACCACAGCTGTTTTTGTTACTCTGTTTTTTGTAGTCGTGTTTACTTTGGCATTCCTTAATAAATCTCCATCTGACGATACCGACCTCATGCAGCAGGCCGCAGAGCAGGTAAACGAAGGCTCAACCGAAACCACTACTGATTTTGGATGGGATCCTCTTGCCGAAGAAGTTCAGGAAACTGTGGAAGAGACACCTTCTATCGTCAATGCGGAACAGCCTGAAGTATTGGATGTTCCTCCTGCTGAGTGATTTAATTCTTGATCTAGAGAGGTCGTTATGATTCTTGAAAAGGTTTTCTCTCCCGAAACTGTGATTTTGAATCTGGAGAGTACGGACAAAGACGAGCTCTTTGAGGAAATGGTGGAGGCCATTGTTCGTGTTCATCCGGAACTGGATAGGGCACAGGCATTGACCGCCCTTAGGGAAAGAGAGTCAAAAATGAGTACCGGCATCATGCACGGAATTGCAGTTCCACACGGTAACTGTGCTTCTGCAACAGATGTTGTCGGTGCAATAGGAATAAGCCACGCTGGAATCGATTATGATTCATTGGACAAGGCTCCCGTAAACCTTGTATTCCTTGTTCTGTGCAATCCCGAACAGCCCGAAATGCATCTTTCCGTACTCAAGGAGCTTGCTTCTGTCTTGCAGAATCCGGGATTTGTTGCGGACGTAATGGAAAAGAAAACAGCCCAGGAGGTTTATGACCTTTTGTGCGCATATAAAAATGCATCATTGTTGTAGAATATTTCGGACTTAACAGTCTTTGAAAATTGCCTATTAGGAGCGTTCTATGAGTCAAGAGATGGATGTTATAGAGCATTTGTTGGAAATTGAACGGGAAGCATCTAGGACTCTTGTCTCCGCTCAAGCCCAGGCAGACAGTCAAATCGCTGCCGCAAGAACAAAAGCAGACGAACAATTTAAAAAGTTGTATTCAGAGGCCGTAAAGGGCATAGAAGAAAAAGCCCAGCTTGTAAAAAAAGAAATCACAGACAACAGACAGTCTTCACTTGATTCCTATAAAGACTCGCTTTCATCCATGGAGATGGACGTAGAGGCATTCAACTCGCTTTTGGAAAGCTATATTTCCCAGTAGGAAAACAAATATGGCGATGGATAGAGGTGCTGCGGATTGTTATGTATATGCTCGTGCCAGCGGTATACTTGCCCGCTCCTTTGTGGGAAAACGTGCCTCCGAACTGTTTACCGTACATTCGCTCCAGGACCTGTGGACTCTAGTCTTTAAGTCCGAGGTTCCCGCCATTCCGGAATCCCTTCTTGCCCGTGAGCTGGAGAAAAGTGCCCAAAGACGTTTTGTAAGTGAATTCAAGAAGCTTGTTGCCACCTATGAAAAACCCGCGCCGGTACTTTTGGCCCTCCTTCATTTTTACGATTACGACAACATAAAGGAAATAGGGGCCGCCCTTTGCTTTAACGAAAAGGAAATGCCCGAGATTGCGGATACCAGACCCTTCAATCTTGTAAATTATGACAAATGGCCCGACATCAAGGCAATGACGGCTAACACTCCGCTTGCATGGTATGACACGGTTCCCACGATACAGGAGCAGCAGGTGGACGATTACCGCCTGGACTGTCAGTTTGTGGAAGAGCTTTTTAAATCTGCAAACCAAATCAACACTGCCGGAGAAAAGGCGATTCTTGAACTGTTTACGGAAAAATTCCAGGTAGAAAATGTGCTCTGGGCATTGCGCCTAAGGCTCTTTTACGACATGGATGCCGAGGAAATAAAGAAGCATCTTGTTTACGACAAAACAGGAAAGCTTGACCTTGCAACTCAGGCAATCAAATCCCTGGACTGGGACACGGATTCCTGGGACCAATGGGAAAACTGGACCCACTCAGACCTTTTGAATCCCAACGATGACGGAGGGCTGTGGACTGTGGACCCACGCTGGATTTCCAATGCATATCGGCGCGAATATGTCTCAAAGGCATATCGTCTTTTTCATAAATATCCCTTTACCGTCTGCCCGATAGTGTGCTATTACATCATCAAGCAGCATGAACTCAACAATATCCGCACGGCCTGTGAATGCCTGCGATTGAATTCTCCGGTGGATGAGGCCCTTGTGGTTGCCGGAGTTTCGGAGGTGAATAATGGCTAGAACTACACAGATGCGCCTTGTTGAACTTATGATTTACAGGGAAGACTTGCATCAGGTTCTTAAATATCTTGGAAAAATGGGACAGTTCCAGTTTCAGGACAATCTGGCTGCGGTTCCTGACGGGGACAAGCTTAATCCGGAAAAGGACCTGTTCAACCGTCTTGAGCAGGCAAGGGCAGACCTTTCCATTCAGGATATTGACGATTATGTTGGTGAAATCGACATTCCCACTCCAGAAGATGAAGATGAGGCAATGAAGATAATCGCTGAGGTGGAACAGATTCACGAAAGGGAACTTAAGGCCGCCGAGGACCTTAAGAAGATAGACCAGGCAATAACAGAGGCCGTGGCTTTCTCTAACTTAAAGATATCATATTCCGAGCTAGAATCCCTTTCTTTCCTTACCATGCGCATAGGAAAAATCCCGCCCGAGAATTTTGATTTCCTTCAGGCCTCAATCGGAAGCCGTGCAACTGTGGTTCGCCTTGGAGAAGACAACAGCCGCATACTTGTGGCATGCTCAAAAAAGGCCCGCTTTGCAGTTGATACTGAACTCAAGAAATGCGACTTTGTAGAGATTCAGGTTCCCAAGGATTTCAAGGGTATTCCTGAGGATGCCCTGGTTTCGCTTAAAAAGGAAAAGCTTGAGGCGGAACAGGCCCTTGAGGAAATTCAGGTTGAACGCAAGAATTATGCACAAACCCACAAGGACACTTTGATAAGGCTCCTTGAACTGTTCTCTGTTGACAGCCAGATTTACGACATTCAGAACAAGCTTGAGTCAACGGAATTCGTTTACCGCATAAACGGCTGGGTACCAACATGCCTTACAGCAAAAATGACGGCTGATCTTGATGCCCTTACGGAAAAGAGGATAGGAATCCGCCTGTATCATCCTGAAGAAGTTGCTTCGGTCATATCCGGTTCAGAGCAGGTTCCGGTACAGCTAAGGCATGGTAAAATCGTGTCATCCTTTGAGCGCATGATTTTCAGCTACGGTTCTCCGCTTTATGGAACAATAGATCCAACTCCTTTTGTGGCACTTTTCTTTACGCTGCTTTTCGGAATCATGTTCGGTGATGCGGGGCAGGGCCTTGTATTCCTTTTGGTTGGCATTTTGATGGCGGCAAAAAAGGTCAAGTTCGGCGGCTGGGAAAAATTCGGTCCTGTGTTCATTGCCATAGGAATCAGTTCCACAATCATGGGCCTTTTGACTGGCGAATTCTTTGCAAACGAGGAAATACTCGCTCCGTTCTCCAGATGGGTTACGGGGCTTTTCGGTGAGCCAAGGAATCAGATATTGCCGATGATGCCGACAGGAAGCTCAGAGTCAATCAAGAGGATGTTCACTTTCTTTGGATTTACGGTTGGCGTGGGATTCATAATCAACTCTACTGGATTGATAATCAACATCATAAACCAGTTCTCACTGCATCGTCCGGGGCGTGCCATATTCGGAAAGACTGGAATTACCGGTGCCGTGTTCTTCTGGTATGTAATTGCCTTTGCGTTAAGAATCGCTTTCTTCCATCACAGTCCCGCAATCTATGACTGGATCATCATAGGTGTGTCGCTTTTCTTTACCGCCTTTGGAGAGCCATTTGCACGTGCAATAGAAAAGGAACGTCCTGTTTTGGAAAACGGTGCCTTTAGTGCGGTCATTTCCGGCATTGTCGAAATCATCGAGGTTGTTTCATCATATCTTTCAAACAGCGTAAGCTTCCTGCGTGTGGGTGCCTTTGCGCTGGCCCATGCGGTTTTGGGATATATTATAGAAAAAATGGTGGGCATTGCGCCTTTTGCCGGTGGTATCGCCATCAGCATTGTGGGTAATGCCATAGTCATCGTACTTGAGGGAATGATAGTCGCGATTCAGGTTATCCGCTTGCAGTACTACGAGTTCTTCAGCAAGTTCTTTAATGAGACTGGACGTGAGTTCAAGCCCTTTGCATTCAAGTACAATGCGTTAAAGTCATAAATGAATCATTGATGATTTATTATATATGAATTATATAGAGGTGTTTTTATGAAAGCTTTTGTAAAGAGAAGATTCTTCATTATCGCGGTTTTGATGGCCGTGGTATCTGTAAGTGCCGTAAGTGCCCAGTCTGCATCAGATCAGACTACAGCTGTGGAAGAACAGAGTCAGAATAACGGTTCATCCTCTGCAATCAAATATCTTGCAGCCGCCCTTGCGGTAGGTATTGCATGTGTTGGTGGTGGAATGGCTGTAGGCAAGATTGGTGCCGCTGCTATGGGTGCCATGAGCGAAAATGCTGAACTTTCAGGTAAGGCATTGCCGTTCGTAGGTCTTGCGGAAGGTATTTGTCTCTGGGGATTCCTGGTAGCATTGTTCATCATATTGATGTAAGCGCGTCAAGGGAATTCCGTGGAATATTATTTTATCGGGGAACGTGAGCTGTATCTTGCCTTTAGGCTGGTAGGTGTTCCGGGTGCCGTTGCAAACAAAAAGGATGATGCTCTTGACGCTTTTCTTTTGATGACCGGACAATCATCCAAGGTTTCAGGTCCTGCCGAAAAAGACAGGCCAAAGGTGCTCATACTCACAGAAGATGTGGCGGATATGCTGGAGGCTCAGGTTGTTGCATGGCAGAAAACCGGAAAGACTCCTCTTATAGTTGAGGTTCCCGGATTACAGGGGCATTTGCCCGGACGGAAGAATCTTACCGATTCGATACGCGAGGCCTTGGGCATTCAAGTCTAGGCATCCGCGCTTTGCGTTCACATTGGCAAAAATATAAACGCCTATGTTTATGTTGATGTGGATTTTATGTACCCTATTTAGGAAGTGTGATTTTTATGGAAGAATTGCGTTCGACACAGGCTTTGGACAATGAGATAATTGCCGATGCCAAAAAGAAATCAGAACGGATTTTACAGAAAGCGGAGGAAACATGTGCTTCCCTGTTGGCTGACGTGGACAAGCGTGTAAATGATGCGCTTAAACAGGCTCAGGAAACACATGATGCATTGCTTGCCGCATTCAAAAAAAATACAGAGGCATCCCTCCCTTTGGAGAAAGAAAGGTATCTTGTTTCCTTTGTGAGTGAATCGATTCTTAATGCCGTCAACGGATATTTTGAAAAAGCCGGTGCAAAAAAGCGTCTTGATGTTGTTGAGTCAATGGTAAGGCGTGCAAAAAATGTATTGGGCGACAAAAAGGTTTCCGCCTATGTTCTGGCCTTGCCCCTTGATTCTGCAAAAAAGATGCTTGAGGGGGCGCTTGGCGTGCAATTGGTCTCCGTGGAACAGGCACAAAAAACAGTTCTTGATGAGGACGTGCTTCCAGGATTTGGTTTTGAGGACGGAGTGATTCTTGTAACGGAAGACGCTTCCATCAAATGCAGGCTCACCCTAAAGGAAAAAGTTAAGGAAATACTTGATGACAAAAAAATGGAGCTTTCCCAGGCTCTCTTTGCAGGGAGGCTTTGATCATGAATAAAGGAAAAATTACCCGCATCTCGGGACCTATAGTTTATGCCTCAGGTTTGGAAGGCTGTGGACTTTACGAGCTTGTTGATGTCGGAAACAAAAAGCTCATAGGCGAAATCATAAGCCAGGAAAAGGGAATGGCCACGATAGAGGTCTACGAGGACGATTCCGGCATGGGCATAGGTGAAGATGTCGTTTCCAGTGGAAGGCCTCTTTCGCTCAAGCTGGGCCCCGGACTTGTTGGTACAATCTACGACGGCATCCAGCGTCCGCTTAAAAAAATGTTCGAGTCTGGAAATGCCTTCCTTACTCCAGGACAAAGGACAGAGCCTCTTGATTCACAGAAAAAATGGGATTTTGTTCCAGAAGAAAACATCGCCGCAGGAACGGACATTCATCCGGGAATGGTGCTTGGTTTTGTTCAGGAGACAGGCTCAATTAAACATAAGATAATGGTGCCGCCGGATATAAAGGGAAAAAAGCTTTCTTCATTTGCCGGTTCAGGCTCATATACGATAGACGAACAGATTGCGGAAACTGATGCCGGAGAAAAAATATTCATGGCTCAGTACTGGCCTTTGCGTAAACCCAGACCTTTTGCAAAGAAACTTGAAGTAACGGAGCCGCTTGTAACAGGACAGCGTGTAATAGATGTTTTCTTCCCGTTGAGCAAGGGTGGAACAGCGGCTATCCCGGGAGGTTTCGGTACAGGAAAGACGATGACCCAGCATGCCATTGCAAAGTGGTGTGATGCTGATTTAATCGTATACATTGGATGCGGTGAACGTGGCAACGAGATGACCGATGTTCTGACGGAATTCCCGGAGCTCATTGACCCGCGTACAGGACGTTCCTTGATGGAGCGTACTATATTGATAGCAAATACATCCAACATGCCTGTTGCGGCGCGTGAGGTATCCCTTTATGCGGGAATCACTCTGGCGGAATATTACCGTGACATGGGAATGCATGTTGCCATCATGGCGGATTCAACTTCCAGATGGGCGGAGGCCTTGCGTGAGCTTTCGGGACGCATGGAGGAAATGCCTGCGGAAGAAGGTTTCCCTGCGTATCTGCCGACACGTCTTGCGGAATTC
>JAEEGJ010008682.1_pt1 | contig 27821 bp, 22 predicted proteins | sample 8958761 | NCBI WGS metagenome assembly JAEEGJ01 (sample SAMN16246546, study PRJNA631951) | gut metagenome | biome: gut microbiome; feature: rumen; material: RS-attached | host: Bos | place: Iran: Karaj | collected 2018-10 | reverse complement strand
CATCTGAAATACTATATTTCCGACGGTGCAGGCAATCCTACCGACGATTATCTGGTGATTGCCACCACCCGCCCCGAGACCATAATGGCCGATGCCGCCATCTGCGTCAACCCTAAGGACGAGAGGCACTTCCGCCTGCACGGGAAGAAGGTGCTCATCCCTCTGATCAACAGGGAGATACCTGTTATCGAGGATGATTATGTGGAGATGGATTTTGGTACCGGTTGCCTGAAGGTCACTCCTGCCCACGACGCCCACGACTATGAGATAGGTCTCAGGCACAACCTGCCTGTAATGGACATCATCGACGACCACGGCCGTCTCAACGAGCAGGCCCAGATCCTTGTCGGAGAGGACCGTTTCGTGGCCAGGAAGAAGATAGTCAAGATGCTTGAGGAAGCCGGAAACCTCGTGAAGGTGGAAGAGTACACCTCTCCCGTGGGTTATTCCGAGCGTACCAACGCCGTCATCGAGCCCAAACTCTCGGCCCAGTGGTTCCTGAAGATGGATGGACTGGCCGCCAAGGCCCTCGAATCAGTGGAAAGCGGCGCCGTCAAGCTCATCCCCGACAAATACCGCAACACCTACCGTCACTGGATGGAGAATGTGCGCGACTGGTGTATCTCCCGCCAGCTCTGGTGGGGCCAGCAGATTCCCGCATACTATCTTCCTGACGGAAAGATCATAGTGGAATCTACGCCCGAAGAGGCCCTGAAAGCCGCCCAGGCCATAGATCCTTCATATACCGCAGCTGACCTCCGCCAGGATGAAGACGTGCTCGACACCTGGTTCAGCAGCTGGCTCTGGCCTATCAGCGTATTCGATACCGAACGCCCCGGACATCCTGAGCACAAGCCCAACAGGGACCTTGGATACTACTATCCCACCAACGACCTTGTCACCGGTCCGGACATACTCTTCTTCTGGGTTGCCCGTATGATAATGGCCGGCAACGAGTTTATGGGCGACGTGCCTTTCCGCAACGTTTACCTTACCGGTATCGTTCGCGACAAGCTGGGCCGTAAGATGAGCAAGACCCTTGGCAACAGCCCGGATCCCCTCGACCTCATCGCGAAATATGGCGCAGATGCCGTCAGGATCGGAATGCTGCTGTGCTCTTCCGCCGGAAATGACATCTTCTACGATGAGTCCCAGGTAGAGCAGGGCCGCAACTTCTGCGGAAAGATATGGAACGCCTGGAGGCTTATCAGCGGTTGGAGCGTGGATACCAAGGCAGAACAGCCCAGCTACGCCCTCGAGGCCGTGAAATGGTTCGACAACCTGCTCAGCCGTACCATCAAGGAAGTGGAGGACCACTACAGCAAGTTCCGTATTTCCGATGCCCTTATGGCCATCTACAAGCTATTCTGGGATGACTTCTGCAGCTGGTATCTGGAGATGGTGAAACCCGCCTTCGGCGCCGCTGTGGATGGTATTACCTACGAAGCTACCGTGGGCTTCTTCGACAAGCTCATCAAGCTCATACATCCTGTAATGCCTTTCATTACCGAGGAGCTTTGGCAGGCTATGGAGGAACGCAACCCCGGCGAGACCATTATGTACCAGCGCACCCCCTCCGCAGGGCCTTTCAGCGCTGATTTCCTTGCCAAGTTCGCCCTTATGCAGGATGCGGTCGTGAACGTGCGTTCCATCCGCGCCCAAAAGAACATAGCTCCCAAGCAGAGCCTGGAGCTCTTTATCGCCGATGGTAGCCTTAGCGAACTCTATCCCGTGCTCTCCAAGCTTGCCAACGTCAGCATCAAGGAAGGTGCTGCCGAGGGCTCCGCGGTGTCGTTTATAGTCGGTACCGTGAAGATGAGCGTGCCTCTCTCCGGATTCGTGAACGTGGAAGAGGAGCGCGAGAAGCTGCTCGCCGACCTGGAGCACCAGAAGAAATTCCTCGAATCCGTGCGCAGGAAGCTCTCCAACGAGGGATTCGTGGCCCACGCCCCCGAGGCCGTCATAGCCGCCGAGCGTAAGAAAGAGGCCGATGCCCTCCAGCGTATAGAGGCCCTTGAGAACTCATTGAAAACACTTTAGATTATGATTTACTTCGAAACCCGTATCCCCGTCCGCTACTATGAGGCCGATCCCATGGGCATCGTGCACCATAGCAATTACATCCGTTATTTCGAGTGCGCCAGAGACGAAATGATCGCCTCCTGGGGCTATGGCATCGAGAAATGCCAGGAAGACGGAATCGTATTTCCGGTCGTGGGCATACAGGTGAAGTATCACGCATCCGCCAAGATAGGGGATGTGCTCAAGGTCACCGCTACCATCGAGAGCCTTCCCCTTGCCAAACTCATAGTCAAGCAGGCCGTCTATAATCAGGACGGTGTCCTCTGTGCCGACGGCACCGTGACCCTCGGGTTCATGAATGGCAATACGGGCCGCATAATGGCCTGCCCGGATCATTTCCGGCAGTTGATGGAAAAGTATGACAAATGATTTCCATCAACAATCTCACCGTTAGTTTCGGCAGCTGGGAACTCTTCTCGCGCATCAATTTCCACATCACCGAGTCCGACAAGATAGGGCTGGTGGGGAAGAACGGAGCGGGCAAGAGTACCCTGATGAAGATTCTATGCGGGGAGATGAATCCCACCTCCGGCAGCGTTGACAAACCCCAGCACGTCACAATCGGCTATCTGCCCCAGATAATGGAGCATCACAAAGGCCGCAGCGTGATAGACGAGACAATGACGGCCTTTGCCCAGAGCAACGAGGCCGAAAGGGAAGTGGAGGAGATTACCAGGGAACTGGGAAACAGGACAGACTATGAATCAGCGGCTTACAGCGCCCTGATAGAGCGCCTTAACGAACTTAACGACCGTCTTTCCGTTTTCCATTCCGAGCCTCCCAAGGTGCAGGCGGAAAGGACCCTGCTGGGCCTGGGATTCCTCCCCGAAGAGCTCGACAGGCCGGCGGAGACCTTCAGCCAGGGCTGGAACATGCGCATAGAGCTTGCCAAGATCCTCCTCCAGCACCCTGACCTGCTGCTACTCGACGAACCTACCAACCATTTGGACATAGAGTCCATAGAATGGCTGGAATCCTATCTGAAAGATTATAACGGGGCCGTGATGCTGGTATCCCACGACCGAAAGTTCCTGGATACGGTGACACATCGTACCGTAGAGCTGATGTTGGGCAGCATCTACGACTACAAGGTCCCTTATACCCAATATACCCAGCTGAGGGCCGAACGCATAGCCCAGCAGACGGCGGCCTACGAGAATCAGCAGAGGATGATTGAGAAGACCGAGGAGTTCATCCGCGCCTTCCGTTACAAACCTACCAAGTCCAACCAGGTACAGAGCCGGATCAAGGCCCTGGAGAAGCTGGACCGCATAGAGATCGACGAGACCGACAATGCCACCCTCACGGTGAAATTCCCTCCGGCCGCCCGTTCGGGGGATGTGGTCTATAAGTGCACGGATCTTACCGTAGGATACCCTCAGAAGGTGGTATTCCGCGATGCCAACATCGAAATCAAGAGAGGGGAGAAGGTGGCTTTCGTGGGGCGCAACGGCGAGGGTAAGACCACTATGATGAGAGTTATCGTGAGGGAACTCGACCCGATTTCCGGAGAGTCGAAGCTCGGCCACAATGTCGATTGCGGCTATTTCGCCCAGAATCAGGAAGATGTCCTGGACAAGTCCCAGACCGTGTTCAGCACCCTTGACCGCATTGCGGTGGGGGACATACGTTCCAAACTGCGGGACCTGCTGGCCCAGTTCCTTTTCCGTGGGGAAGACATAGACAAGAGGGTTTCCGTGCTGAGCGGAGGCGAGAGAGCGCGCCTGGGAATGGCCAAACTGATGCTCCAGAGCCACAACCTGCTCTGTCTCGACGAGCCCACCAACCATATGGACATCAAGTCCAAGGACATTCTCAAACAGGCTCTCAAGGCCTTCGACGGCACCTTGTTGATCGTTTCGCACGACCGTGATTTCCTGGACGGGCTGGTGGACAAGGTCTATGAGTTCAGGGACGGGCACGTCCGCGAGTTTCTGGGCGGTGTCTCCGACTTCCTTGCCAAGCGCCGTCTGGAGTCCCTCCAGGAATTGGAACGCACGAAGCAGAGCAGTGGCAGAGTCGATTCTGCAGCCATAGCCCCCCGTGGCTGTAACGGGAGGGGCCCGTCGGAGACGGGAGGGGTCCGCGCAAGCGGACGGGCGGAAGAAGCGACTACTGCCACTGCCCAGATTTCTGCTACGGTCCCGGTCTCCTATGAAGAGATGAAGGCGCGTAGCAAGGAAGAGAAGAAGCGCCGGAACCGAGTGTCTTTCCTGGAGAAAGAGATCGAGAAGCTGGAGGCGAGGATGAAGGAAATAGAGGCCGTACTTTCATCTCCCAAGGAGGGAGACGATATAATGGAACTTACGCGCGAGTATCTTGAATGCAAGCGCGATCTGGATGCAAAGACCGAGGAATGGTATGAATATTCTTGATGCTCACTGTGACGCTCCCACGCAAATGATACGCGGACGGGACTTCGGGGCGGACAATCCCGGGGTTCAGGTAGATTTTCCCAAGATGCTCCGCAGCGGCATCACAGGTTCCTTCTTCGCCTTGTACATTCCTGCCAGGCTGAGCAACGAAGAGGCTACGGCCTACGCTTTCGCCCAGCTGGAGGAACTCAAAAGGCAGGTGGCGGCCAATTCCGACAAGGTCGCTTTCGCCACCGACAGGGAATCAATGCTTGAGAACGCCTCCAAGGGGCTCGTATCGATATTCATAGGCCTTGAGAACGGATCCGCCCTGCTGGGGCGCAGGGGAGTGTTGGAAGAACTCTACGCTGAAGGCGTACGTTACGTCACCCTCTGCCACAGCGAGGACAACGACATATGCGACTCCTGCACCGGCTTCGGAAGATGGGGAGGTCTCAGCCCTCTCGGCCGGAAACTGGTAGGGGAGATGAATGAGCTTGGTATGGTGATCGATGTCGCGCATACTTCCAACGACACGGTCCGGGACGTGCTCGGACTGTCGGTCAAGCCCATCGCCTATACCCACGGATGCTGCTCCTCGCTCTGCTCCCACAAGCGCAATCTTCCCGACGATCTGATACGCGGGATAAGCTCCCGGGGAGGGGTGGTATGCATGAGCATTTACCCCTGTTTCCTGTCGGATGATTATGCCGGTTTCGACGATGACAATCCCGACGGAAGAGCTATGCCGGAGCTGGCAAAAGTGCTCGATCACATAGAGCATGCAGTGGCCGTCGCGGGGGTGGAAGGTGTAGGTTTCGGAACCGATTACGAGGGTATAAATCACACCGCAAAAGGGCTGGAAAGCATAGAAAACTTCGGCCTTTTGGTGGATGGACTAAAGTCCCGTGGCTTCAGTGCTTCTGAAATAGCAAAAATGGCCTCTGAGAACCTTCTACGCGTGATTTCTGCGCAGAAATAAGAATCCATTATAATTAAATATTGTAAAAGTAACAACTTTGTTTTACTAATTAACAAATTTGTTACTTTATTTGATTATCAATGAATTAGCTATTTAATAATGTAACGGCGTAGGAAGTCGATTGCGGAGGCTGCAAAACGCTCGATATTGCGCTTTCTGTCCCCCTTGTAGCGGAAGCGCCGGGTCTGTGTTCCGCGGGGTCCGGACACTCCGACCCAGACCGTTCCGGCAGGCTCGCGCTCGTCGCCGTAAGAGTCCGCCCAACCGGTGGTGGAGAGGGAGTATGTGCTGCCCGTCAGACGCCTTACACCCTCCGCCATTTCGGCCGCGACAGCACTGCTCACTATGCCGCATCCGTCGATGGTCGCGGCCTTTACTCCGAGCACTTTTTTCTTGACTTCCGGGGAGTAGGAAGTGACGGATCCAAGGAAGTATTCCGAGGATCCGGGAACTGTCGTGATGAGGTGGGCTATCTCTCCGCCGGTGCAGGATTCGGCAACGCTGAGGCTTTCTCCCTTGGCTTTGAGCAGGCGGCCTACGACGGCCTCCAGGGAATCATCGGCATCGGAGTAGAGATTCTCCCCAAGAAGCGGTTTAACGGCCTCGACAAGCCCGTTTACGAGGCTTTCCGTGGTCTCGTCCGCATCATATACCGAAAGGCGCAGGCGTACGCCCGTGAGGGGATTGGGGAGGTATGCCAGATGGACATTGGCAGGCAGGGCATCTTCCCAGGGGGCGATCAGCTCAGAAAGTGCCGACTCTGCAAGTCCGTATGTCATTATGGTTTTGTGATATATGCTTTCCAGCTTGAAGTGATTCTTTATATCCTCGACCACGTCGCCCAGGGCCGCTTCGGTCTCGAAAGGTACTCCCGGCATCGCATACAGCACTGCCGGATGGCCGAATCTTGAGGCGGGGAAGCGGAATATCATAATGGGGGCCGTGCCTCTCTTGTTGACTATTACCTCGCAGTTGTCGGGGACCAGGGCCTGGCGTATGTTGACATCCAGCACATCCAGCCCGCGCGCGTGCAGTATTTCGTGGATTATAAGCTCCTGAGCTTCGTTTTTGACATAGGAAACGCTGCCGGAGAGTTCGGCCAGGGCATCCTTCGTAATATCATCCTTGGTTGGTCCCAGGCCTCCTGTGGAAATGACTATGTCATTGTCTTTCAATTGCTTGGACAGTATGCCTATGATTTCATTCCTGTCGTCGGCAAGAGAGACCATACGTGTGGTCCTGACGCCGATTTCGCCTAAGGCACGGGAGATAAGGGAAGAGTTGGTGTCGACGATCTGGCCTATGAGGATCTCGTCGCCGATCGTACAGATTGAAGCTTTGACCGTATTCATAGGGGCCAAAGTTACCAATTAATATCAAATATTGGTATAGTCCTCGAAGGTGCCGTCGGTAAAAAAGACGGTTATCTTGGATATAACTTTCTTATTTGCAGTACTTTGCATTGGCTTCCTTGAAGTAATCCTTTCGGCAGGTCTTTCGGATGTAGGGAAGAGCAGGTCCTCGCTGTCGAAGGGATCCGGAGCAGGTTCAATCTGGGCTGGAGCGGGCTCTGAGGCTGTTTTGTACATCTTTCCGTTGCCGGTGATGAACCAATCGATGTTCAGGGTGGGGTAGCGCCTGGCAAGGCTCTCTATGAAATCGAAGCCTGGCTTGTTCCTTCCTGCCAGTATATGGGAGATGCTGGCACGGGCGACGCCGATGTTGTCGGCGAACTGCGACTGGGTGATGTTCTCCGCACTTAGAAACTGTTGAAGCCTTGTGTTCATTTTGCAAACGTAATTTTTACAAATGTAAGAATAAAATTTTAAATTCCAAGTGTTAATTTATGTAAACATCGTGACGAAGTGGCGGAGGAGGGGAGTATAAGACTATGAAGTATTACATTAGATTTCCATTTAAAACCACCTCATTTATAGTAGAATAAACTCAAAATCAAGGCCAAAAACAAGCCCTGTGCGCCCTAAATCGCCAACCGAATAATCCAAATCTATTCCGATACATTAGATAAAATTGGCTAAATGTCTGATACTATGATAATTAGAAAATAATATTTTCCTCATAAATTTTTCTTATGCTCTATTGTGTCAATACTGTAAATTTTTGTGAAATACAATTGTAAATTAATAAATTGTAAACTATGAATTTAGTTTTGTTTACAATTTTATACAGTATTTTGCTGCATTTTTTGCACTCCGGACAAAGACGGAATTATTGACTATATTTGCACCATGATACCAGATATCAGAATTGAAGATTACAATTATCCTCTTACAGAGGACAGAATAGCCAAATACCCTCTGCCTCAGAGGGATGCATCGAAACTTCTCGTCTATAAGGACGGAATTCCCAGCGAATCCGTGTTCCGCGAACTCCCCGGATTTCTCCCGGAAGGTGCGCTTATGGTATTCAACGATACCAAGGTCGTACCTGCGCGCATGCATTTCAGGAGGGACAGCGGTGCCCATATCGAGATTTTCTGCCTTGAGCCGGTATTTCCCGTGGAATACAATACCAATTTCGCAAGTACCGCCTCCTGCCGTTGGAAATGCGTAATAGGCAATTCAAAGCGCTGGAAGGACGATATCCTGCATTATGATTGCCCCGAGGACTCATCTCTGGCAAAGATGGAGCTGAGCGCCGCCCTGATCTCCCGTGAGGGTCAGACAGGTGTCGTGGAATTCAGCTGGAAGGGAGGGGAAGCCTTCTCCCGCGTACTTGAAGAGTGTGGACAGGTGCCCATACCTCCGTACCTCAACCGCGATACCGAGGCCATAGACCTGGAGCGCTATCAGACCCTCTATGCGCATGTGCGCGGGTCGGTCGCAGCCCCTACGGCAGGCCTTCATTTTACTGAAGCAGTGCTTGAGGCTATCAGGGCTAAGTCCATTGATACTCAAAATGTTTGTCTGCACGTAGGCGCCGGCACCTTCCTGCCGGTCAAGACGTCTCACGTGTCCGAGCATCCTATGCATCGCGAGCCCTTCTCCATAAGTCTTTCCCTTCTGGAAGAGCTCAGGGATTCCGGCCGCAAATGCATCGCCGTCGGCACCACATCCGTCCGTACCCTCGAATCGCTCTACTACGCGGGCGTATCCATATTGGAAAAGGGGGAACCGGAGGATGTCGCCCAGTGGGCTCCGTATGAGAGGGAGTACGGCTTCTCCACCAAGGAGGCCCTCGGTGCCATCATCAATTATATGAAAGAACGTTCCCTGGAGGAATTCCGCCTGGGAACCCGCATCATAATCGTCCCCGGATTCAAGTTCCGCATCGTGGATATGATGGTCACCAATTTCCATCAGCCGGAGAGTACTCTGATACTGCTGATTTCCGCTTTCGTGGGCGGAGATTGGAAAACTATTTATAACTTTGCCCTGTCCCACGCCTTCAGGTTCCTGAGCTATGGGGACAGTTCCTTACTTTTCAGAAGATGCGATTGACATTATGGAAGATTTAGAGAACATCCAGCCTTATAATGACGAAGAGGCCGTAGCGGCCCTCCAGAAGCTTGCCCGTCATCCGGCAATGTCCGTGATCAGCAAGTATATTTTCCCTGAACTGCCTATGGGCACTATGAAGAACCTTCTGATGAATATCAAGGGGGTCGATGATTTCCAGTATTCCATAGTTTCCAAGGCCGTGAGCACCGTGCTCGCCCGTTCTTCTTCCGGTTTTACCTACGAGGGAGCCGACAATCTGCGCAATCTCGGCGGCAGCGGGAAGTTCCTGGCCGTTTCCAACCACAGGGACATAGTCCTCGACCCCGCCCTTACCCAGTGGATGCTGATGCTCAACGACGTCCCTCTCACCGAAATCTGCGTTGGCAGCAACCTGCTGGCCAACAGCGTGGTCGAGGCCCTTCTCCGTTCGAACAGGATGATCACCGTCATCCGCGGCATCTCCGCCAGGGAGGCCTACCTCTCTTCGCAGATACTTTCCAAGTTCATACGTTCGGAGGTGGTTTCCGGCAAGAGTTCGGTTTGGATCGCCCAGAGGGAAGGCCGCACCAAGAACGGCCTGGACATCACCGAGCAGGGCCTGCTCAAGATGTTCGATATGAGCGGTACCGCCGATTTCAAGACCAATTTCCAGGAACTGAACATCATCCCTATGTCCATCTCCTACGAATATGAGCCCTGTGCCTTCCGCAAGGCGAGGGAAATCCTCATCAAGCAGATGACCGGGGAGTATCATAAGAAGAAGGATGAGGATATGCGTTCCATCCTCACCGGCATACGGCAGTGGAAGGGCGGCATACACCTCAATGTCGGAGTCCCTCTCACAGAGGCGGAAATCACCCGCGCATCCTGGTACGAGAAGAACGACCGTTACCAGGCCATCCGCAGGATATTGGACGAGCGCATCATCTCCGGGTACAAGCTGTGGAAGACGAACTATATGGGCTACGACCTGATGACCGGAGGTACCAAGTACGCCGATATGTACACCGAGGAGGATTTGAAGGCATTCAAGGAATATACCGAACACAAACTAGCAAGGGCCGAAAGGAAACTGGACAAGGATGAGCTCAGAAGAATCTTCTGGCACATATATGGAAATCCGGTTTTGGCGAAAGAAGGGCCGGGAAACGTCTGATTTCCTCATATTGCGAGTCGGTATTATGCGTAATGTTAGTTAGTTATGCTTTTTTGTCCGCGTTTTTTTGCTATTTTTGCATCTAATAAAATGTAGACAATTTAGCATTTCTATTATGAAGAAACTTTCATCTGCCTTATTGGCCGCTTCCTTGCTGCTTGTTCCCGCAGCGCTCGAAGCTCAGGAATATGACATTCCCAATACCCAGACTCCTCCTCAAACGGTAGTTTCTCCGGAACCCGCAGAACCCGCCGTCGTAGCCGAGCCCGTAGTCGTGCCCGCGGCTGAGCCTGTGGTCGAACCGGTGGCCGAGCCTGCAGTGCAGGAGGTCCCCGAGGCCCAGGCCGCTCCCGAAAAGAAAGTTAAGGCCAAAAAGGTCAAGGAACCCAAGGTGAAAGAAAAGAAAGAGAAAAGCTATGGGTTTTTCAACCATCTGGGAGTCGGTGTCACCGGCGGAGTGATGGATGGCCTGGGAGCCACGGTGGCCGTTCCTCTTGGAGGTCATTTCCAGCTGCGCGCCAATTATTCCGTAGGAGTGCCTGATCAGGTCTATAACCTTTCCTATACGGTACCCGATATGGGCACCCACCAGGTCCAGGGCCGTACCGTGGAACTCAAGGACATCGTCGTTAAAGGGTCCATCCCCACCGACCTCAGCGCCTGCCTGGACTTCTTTATCTCCAAAAAGGGCAATTTCCATATCACAGTAGGCCTTAATGGATTCCTGGCGAAGAACGATTATATCCAGGCTACCGCCGATATAAGCAAACCCCTCAAGCAGGCCTTCCCCGAGGAGCAGAACCTCGAGACCCTCTTCATCCAGTTCAATGACGACGAGACCGGGGCCAGCGCAGAAGTGGCTACTGACCATGCAGGTATCCTGCATCTCGATATGAAGACGAAATCTGCCCTCCGTCCTTATTTCGGAATTGGCTGGGGCCGTGTGTGCAACATACGCAACTGGCTCAGCATGAATCTCGACCTGGGCGTACAGAAAGTCGACGGTATTTCCCTCGTGGGATACGATTCCTATGGCAAGGAGCAGCATTTCACCAGCGGAATGTTCAACCATAAGGATTCCGTCGGCGGTTTCGAAGACCTCATCGACAAGGCCGCAGCAGGCGAACTCCCTTACATAAAAGGATTTATGCCTGTGATCCGCCTCGGTATCCAGATCCGTCTTTTCTAAATAGCTAACCCTTTAATAATTCTAATATGAAGTTTAATGCAAAATTTCTGCTCGTAGCAGTATGTGCTGCTCTTGCACTGGTCTCTTGCAACAAGGACAACGACAAACAGGAAGCTAAGTTCGATGCACCCAAGTATGCGAACAAGGCAGTGAAGGTCACCATCAATGACAGTAACGCCAGCGTCGATCTGAACGGCAAGGCTGTTTCCGACATCGAATTCACCGAGTCCGGTTACGCTGTCATAGGCACCACCGCCGTCAAGGCGGAGGGTGACGAGATTATCGTCGCTCCTTACACCTATGAAAACGGCGAGTATGTCATTCCCGGTTTCGGCACGGTAAAGATCGAAAACGGCAAGATAACCGTCACTACTTCCAAAGGGACCGTTACGGTAAACGTCAGCGTTACCGAGACTGCAACCCCCGCCCAGGGCAGCCAGGAATGGAATCTCTGCCGCGCCTGGACCGTCGCTGATTTCAAGATCGTCGTCAAGGGCGGCGCCCTCGGTTCCAATGGTGTAGGCAAGCTCTTCACCAATCCCAGCATGGCTGCAGTGAAGACCTTCCTCGTGGACAATAAAGTCAACATCCCTCAGGATGTCGTGCTCGAGGATTATGACATCGTAGATGTGAACTTCACCAACCAGAATACCTTCTTCATCAACTTCGCCAATGCCGCGCCTTTCGTAGGTGTCTGGGACGTGACCGCAAGAGGCTTCCATTATGACCTCACCACCGGTGGCAACTACATCTTCAACGGTACTGCCGACGGCAAGATCGCTTTCGAGAAGAGGAATGGCGTAGATTATTGCATCTTTACCGTGAAGGGTGCTTTCCAGAACGGCAATGACAGCTACACCACCGAGGTCGTTCTTTCCCTCAAAGCCAAATAATTCGCCCGCTTGATACAAGTTATGAAGGTCGGCCCTGCGGTCGGCCTTCATTTTTTTTTGTAACTTTGCGCTATGGCTTATAAACTAATCGAGCAGTACGATCAGGATGTGACCGGGAAAATCGCGTCACACGTCAAGGAGATTCTGGCCCTGATAGGGGAGGACTCCGGCAGGGAAGGCCTGGTCAAGACTCCGGAAAGGGTCGCCAAGGCCCTTCAGTTCCTCACCAAGGGCTATGGAGACAATGGGGCGGATATCATACGTTCCGCCGTTTTCGAAGAAGAATACAAGCATATGGTGCTGGTCAAGGACATCGAGCTTTTCTCGTTGTGCGAGCATCATATGATGCCTTTTATCGGCAAGGCCCACGTGGCTTATATTCCTGACGGCAAGATTACCGGCCTGAGCAAGATTGCCAGGGTAGTGGAGTGCTATGCACGCCGGCTTCAGGTGCAGGAACGCCTTACCGAGCAGATCCGTGATTGCATACAGGATGCCCTGCATCCGCTGGGCGTGGCCGTAGTGATCGAGGCTATGCATACCTGTATGAGTATGAGGGGAGTACAGAAAACCAACGCCGTTACCACGACGTCGGCTTTCTCCGGAGTATTCCTTGCTTCCGCACGTACGCGGAGCGAGTTCCTTAGCCTGATCAGGAAAGACTAGTTCTTGCTGATATTCACGTTCAAATGAGGGAAACTGAAGTCCACGCCCTTCGCAGGCAGCTGTGAATATAGGTTTTCCGTAATCCAGAAATATACATCCCAGTAGTCGGCAGCCTTGACCCAGGTACGGGTGACAAGGGTGATGGTGCTTTCTCCCAGGCTGAGCAGGGCCACGAAGGGGTCTGCGGCGCCCTTGGTTTTGGCATCCAGGGCCTTGGGATTGGATTTGATGATCTCCAGGACGGTTTTCTTGGCCTTTTCGATGTCGTTGCCGTAGGCGATGCTGACATTGATGTCCACGCGGCGCAGGTCCTTGACCGAGAAATTGTTGATATTGCCGCTGGCGAGGGCTCCGTTGGGGATGAAAACCACTCTGTTATCGAGGGTTACGAGCTTGGTGGAAGTGATGTTGATCTCGCTTACGGTGCCCGTAAATCCTTGAGCCTCAATGAAATCGCCGGCCCGTATGGGCTTGAAAACCAGCAACATGATGCCACCGGCGAAATTCTGCACCGTGCCGCTCAGAGCCATACCTATTGCCATTCCACCGGCTGCCAGCAGGGCGGCCAGGGAGGTGGTATTTATGCCCAGTGCACCGACTGTGATGATGATGAGAAGTACCCAGAGGGTGATGGATACCAGGCTTTTTACGAAGGATGCCAGGGCGGCGTCGGAGCGTTTCTTTTCGAAGCCCTTGGCAACGATCTTCACGATTTTCTTGATGATCCAGGCACCGATGATGTAAATGGCGAGCGCCGCCAGCACCTTGAGCCCGAAATGCAGGGCCTGCTGGCCGAGATTCTGAAGAAGCACGTTGGGCTCGGTGTCCTTGAGTGCGGCCAGGGTCTCGGAAGTGCGGGCCTGGATTGAGTCGGCCGTGAACTTTTCTACGGCCGCCTCAGCTTGCAATAGTGTCATTAACATAGGCAGGGGGATTGGTTATTATATCTACAACTTAACATAATATAAATTGTGTAACAAACTACAGAATTCCGGCGAAGAGCCTCAGAATCCTCGATACCAGCATCTGGTACCATTTTCTGCGCGCACGCCAGCTCTGCGGTTCCAGCAAGGTCGAAATCTCCATATCCTTCAGGAATATCTCCTTGTTTGCAACGGCTGTACGGGTGTCGTAGATGTATGCGTTGATCTCGTGGTTAAGGTTGAAACTGCGTATGTCTATGTTGGCTGTGCCGATCAGCGACAGATAATCGTCGCAGACCGCGGTTTTGGAGTGTATGAATTCCCCGCCGCGTTCGTAGAGTTTTACGCCGGCCTCCATGCATTCCAGGTAATAAGCTTTGTTGGCGGCAGCCATCAAGGGCGTATCTACCTTCTCCGGGAACATAATACGCACGTCCACGCCGCGCAGTGCGGCGGATTTCAGGGCCACCAGGAAGCTCTCCGGAGGCACGAAATAAGGAGTCTGCATATAGATGTAGTCCTTGGCATTCTGCAGCATCCATTCATATCCCATATGGATAAGCGGCCATACGGAATCGGACTCATCCGGCACTATCTGCATGGTCTTGTCGCGGAAGGGCCCGTCCACGGGCTCCTTGAATACCTTGAAATAGTGGCTCAGAGGCTGCTTGAGAGTGCCTCCGGAGGTCATCCAGGAGTCCAGGAAGGAGGCTTGCAGGGCTGCGACGGCATTGCCTTCAATGCGCAGGTGCGTGTCCCTCCACTGGAAGAAGTAATGGTTGTTGATGTTCATTCCTCCCGTATAACCTATTTTCCCGTCGATTACCACCACTTTGCGGTGGTTGCGGTAGTTCAGCTTCATAGGCAGGCTCAATATGCCCTGCTTGCTGTTCGTAAAGCGTTCGACCTCGATGCCGGATTTCCGCATCTTGTTATAGTACGACGAAGGAATGGGGAAATTGGCTATGTTTTCGTTCAGAAAACGTATCTCGACCCCTTCCCTGGCCTTTTTTTCAAGGAGTTCCAGCACTTCCCTCCCCCCTCGGTCATTCCCGAAATGGAAGTATTCCAGATGGATGGACTCCTTGGCATCGGCTATGTCTTTCATCAGCAATTCCTGCTTCCGGGAGCCGCTGGTGATGATTTCGAAAGAGTTGCCCGTGCTGAGATTTGTGCCCGTCTCTATGTTCGCGAGCAGCTTCGCCAGAGGGCGGAAATCCTCCCGGACGGCATCGAAAGGAGGGTCGGAGCCCAGCAGGGAATGTATCACCGGGTCGTATTCTGCGCGGAACTTATCGATGGCGGCCTTGTGCCTGCGCTGGAAGAAATAGTGGTTCCTGTAGTTGATGCCGCACATAAGGTACAGCAGTATACCTACCAGCGGAAGCAGGGTTATGGTGAGCAGCCAGGCCATCTTGGTGCCGGAATCGCCGTTGTCGAAGATGATGACGGCGGCCACTCCCAAGAAAAGCAGGCCGAAGAGTATGTAGAGTATTATGTTGGCAATCATTAAACACAAATGTAGCAAAAATTGATTATATTCGCGTCCATTATATAGAAGATTGGAAAATGGCCAGGAAGAAGACAGATATCCTTTTGGAAGACATAACGATAGAAGCGGTTGCGGCAGAGGGAAAAGCGATTGCCCATACCCCTGATTCGCAGGTGGTTTTCGTGCCCTTCGCAGTCCCCGGTGACGTGGTGGACATAAGGGTTTACAAGAAAAAGAAGAACTACCTGGAAGGCGTAATCGCGGCCCTTAAAAAGCCCTCTCCCGACAGGCTGGAACCCTTCTGCAGCCATTTCGGCATATGCGGGGGTTGCAAATGGCAGCCTCTCCCCTACCCGCTCCAGCTGGAGGCCAAGCGCCGTCAGGTGTATGACCAGCTGGTCCGTATAGGCCATCTCGAAGTTCCGGAGATACTCCCTACCCTGCCCTCCGAGCGTACCGTTTTCTACCGTAACAAGCTGGAATTCACCGCCTCCGACAAGCGATGGATTCTCCCCGAGGAGGATCCTGAAGGGCTCAGCGACGCCCAGCGATGCGGGTTAGGATTCCACGTTGGCAAGTTCTTCGACAAGGTGCTGGACCTGGACCGCTGCTACCTTCAGCCCGAGCCCTCTAACGCCATTCGTCTCTTCGCCAAGAAATACGCCATCGAGCACTCCATCCCCTTCTACGACATAAGGGAGAACAAGGGCATCTTCCGCACCATTTTCGTGCGTACGACCGAGTCCGGAGCCACTATGGTGATAGTCTGCTTCGCCGAGGAATTCAAGGGCCGCGAGGCCTTCCTGGATGCCCTGGTGGAGGAATTCCCCCAGATCAGCTCGCTCTACTATATCATCAATTCCAAGAAGAACGACAGCATCTCCGACCAGACTTGCGTACTCTACAAAGGGGATGAGGCCATATACGAAGAAATGGAGGGCCTGCGCTTCAAGATAGGTCCCAAGTCCTTCTATCAGACCAATACCCTGCAGGCCTACAATCTGTACAAGGTCGCCAGGGAATTCGCCGACCTTAAGGGGGATGAGGTAGTATATGACCTTTATACCGGCACCGGCACCATCGCCCAGTTCGTAAGCCGCAAGGCCAGGAAAGTGGTGGGGATAGAATATGTGCCCGAGGCCATAGAGGATGCCCGCCTGAACGCCAGGTGCAATGGCATCGACAACTGCACCTTCTACGCCGGGGATATGAAGGATGTGCTGACTCCCTCCTTCATAGCCAGGAACGGAGTGCCGGACGTGATGATAGTGGATCCTCCCCGCGCGGGAATGCATCCCGACGTGGTCAAGGTGATAATGGAAGCTGCCCCGGAGCGCATAGTCTATGTCAGCTGCAACCCTGCTTCCCAGGCACGCGACCTGGCGGCCATGTCCGAAAAATACGAGATACTCGCAGTACAGCCCGTAGATATGTTTCCCCACACCCAGCACGTGGAGAATGTTTGTAAATTGCGATTAAAAGCGTAACTTTACGTGATGTTACTAGAAATCCTTTTCTTGCTTCTGGGGCTCGCCATGGTCATCGGCGGTGCCAACGCACTGGTTGACGGAGCCTCCAGCGTCGCCCGCCGCACAGGCATCAGCGAATTCGTCATCGGCCTCGTGATAGTAGGTTTCGGAACCTCCCTTCCCGAGCTGGTGGTTAGCGTCACGGGCGCCCTTGCCAGGAATTCCGACATTGCGATAGGAAACGTCCTGGGTTCCAATATCTTCAACACTTCGCTGATACTTGCCGTTTCGGCTATGATAGCTCCCGTTGCCATTACCCGCACCAACAAGTTCCGGGACATCCCTCTCACCATACTGGTGACATTCCTGGTGGTGGCGCTGGGCTGGCAGAACGGCCTGAGCAGGGTCGAAGGCATCATTATGGTGGTGCTTTTCGCCGCATACATCATCTACAGCTTCAAGTCTGATCCTGAGGACGTCTCCCCCGACGAGGAGGCCAGGACCTACAAGACTTTTACTTCAGTCGTTTTCATACTAGGCGGCCTTGCCTGCCTTGTTTTCGGCGGCCGGCTTTTCGTGAACTCCGCCGAACACATTGCCCGTATGATAGGCGTAAGCGACAAGTTCATAGCTATCACGGTGCTGGCTATAGGCACTTCCCTGCCGGAATTCGTCACCAGCATAGTGGCCCTCGCCAAGAAGCGCAGCCAGCTCGCCCTGGGCAACATCCTGGGTTCCAACGTGTTCAACCTGCTTCTTATCCTGGGAGTGTCGGCCATCATCTCCCCTACCAATTTCGCACGTATCGACATCTACGACTACAGCGCCCTGCTGCTCAGCATAATATTGGTCTGGACGGCCATCTATACGGGAAAGAAGAATATCCTGGACCGTTTCGACGCCTCCATTATGCTGCTGCTCTTCGCCGCTTATATGACTAAATTGTTCATAACTCTGTAAACTTGACCAATATGAAATTCCAAGGCACCAAGTATAAACTGATGAATGTCGCCACCGGCCGCGTTTTCGAAGACCGTGGATGGACTTTGGCAGATCCCGAAGGAGAGACTCCCTCCCTTGTGAGGGCCGTCTATGAGAATAAGAAATTCACTCCCAGGGACGATCTGGACGGTCTTTACCGCTATGCGGAGTGGATGCCCATACAGCGTACCCTGCGCCGTTCCTGCGCTCCTGTTACATATCACAGCAAGGGTTTGGGCAAGTTCTTGGGCCTGGATAATCTCTACATCACCTTCTCCGGCTACAATCCCGCCATAGGGGCCGAGTTCCAGACCTGCTCTTTCAAGGAGACCGAGGCCTTCAGCGTATGCGCCAGGATGGGAAAGAAGGAGAAGCGCACCATCGTGGTGCAGTCCGCCGGAAATACCGCCCGCGCCTTCGCGCAGGTATGCTCCGACAATATGATCCCCATAGTGATCTGCGTGCCTCTCGACAACCGCCACGACCTTTGGTTCCAGCATAAGCTCAATCCCTGCGTCAAGTTGGTCGCCACCCCTCACGGGTCCGATTACTACGATGCCATCGCCCTAGGCGACAAGATATGCCAGGACAGCCGCTATTTCGCGGAAGGAGGCGCCAAGAACGTCGCCAGGCGCGACGGTATGGGAACCACCCTTCTCTCGGCCGTGGAGGCCATAGGGCGCATCCCTGACGCTTATTTCCAGGCCGTGGGGTCGGGCACCGGCGCCATCGCCGCCTGGGAGAACAATCTCCGCCTGATCGAGGACGGCCGCTTCGGCAGCAACAAGATGAAGATATTCGTCGCCCAGAACTCCCCTTTCACCCTTCTCTATGATTCCTGGAAGGCTGGCAGCAGGGAGCTCGCAGCGCTCGATCCCGACAAGGGAAGGCATCAGGCCGAGAGCATACTGGCCAAGGTCCTTAGCAACCGTAAACCCCCGTACAGCCTTGCCGGCGGCCTTTTCGATGCAATGAAAGACAGCGGCGGCGACGCATACCTCGCATCCAACGACGACATCATCTACTGGATACTGCAGTTCCGCAATCTCGAGGGATACGATATCTTCCCCGCACCTGCCTGTGCCGTGAAGGCCCTTTCAACGGCGGTCAGCGAAGGAAAGGTCGGGAAAGAGGACGTGGTGATGCTGAACATTACCGGAGGAGGTTCGCTGCAGGCTATGGGCAAGGGATATCATCTGCTCGAGCCGGAACTGGTGCTCAGTCCCGAACTCAGCGCGGACGAGATCATTTCGAAGGTAGATTCCCTTTTCTAGAAATACAGGCTGACTCCCAGCTTGACCCCGCAGTACCAGGCATCGTTGCGTCTGATATTGCAGGGTGAGACGTATTCTTCCTCGATGGGATCCCATACCCGGGGGCGGTCGTATGCCAACCTGAATCCCAGCAGGAAAGAAAGGCTGGAACTGTCGCTCAGCACCATGGAATAACCTGCCCCCAGCTGAGCTTGGTTGGTGTGCTTCTGCCCGAGGGTGATTCCTCCGTCAAGGAAGATGAAGACACCGTCGCTGTCCAGGCCCTCGGGGTGGTAGGCAGCCCTGGCGAGCAGGGGGAACACCCGCCTCCCCCTCTGTATCCCCTCGTAGCCGGAAATCAGGCTGGCCCTGATAGTCGGGAAGAGGTCGAAAGCGAGCGAGGCGTACACGAAGGCGTTGGTGTTGTAGCGGTTTACCCATTCCTCGTCATTGATCCTGAAGCCGATGGATTCATCCAGGTAATTGAAATGATGGTAGGACATCATAGTTGCGGTGTATCCCCACTCCAGGCCGGGATGGAAACGGCCGAAGAAGTCCTTGTCCCCGGCGGAAAGGCTTTGTGCGCACAGCAGCAGGGCGCAAAGGTATGCAAGGGACTTTTTCATCAGAATCTGGCCATTATCTTGAGAGTAGGTATCAGGGCCTGGGTAAGGCCGTTATTGTAGATGTTCATCTGCACGCCCTTGGGGGTGTTGCGGGCGATGAATCCCAGTTCGGCCACCATCCCCATCTCAATGTCGATGTGCCTGGGAAAGCTGAGCCTGACGGCAAGGGCTATGTCGGCGGTGAGAAGCACTCCGAACTTGTCGGAACCGCTGTCCCGCACCAGTCCGCTGCTGGCCCCGGGGCCCAGGAAGAGGCCTCCACGGGCTCCGTCGTAGTCGAAGGATGCAAGACGGTTGTAGTGCAGGTAGCAGGCTTTCACGCCAGGATTGCGGTATGTACCGGAAAGCATTCCGTAGCAATCCGCATATACGCTATAGGAATTGTAGATGATATCGGAGGCCACGTAATCGACGCAGATGCCGAAACCTTTGGGAGAATTGAAAAGCCCAGCAGAAACGCCCCCGGCCGATGCATACGACTGCACCGCCAGGAAAGCGACCAGGTTCAGGATGATAAGTCTCGGTTTCACGTCTTGAGCTTTCCTACGAAGTTAAGAATAATCTTTGTTATTTTGAGCAAAAATCAATAAATTCGCAGAATAGTGTGCATATAACCTAACGTACTTATGAGTATAGAAATCAGAACCATCGACCCGGCCGACAGAAGGGCTCTAAGGAAGTTCATACTCTTCCCCGAGAAGCTCTACAGGCACAATAAGTACTATGTTCCGGCATTGGTTTTCGATGAGATGGACACCCTGGATCCGTCCAGGAACCCCGCTGCGGAATTCTGCAAGCAGGTCCTTTATATGGCATATAAGGACGGTGAAGCCGTGGGCCGCATAGCAGGTATAATCAACTACCGGGCGAACGAGCATTGGAAGCACGACGAAGTGCGTTTCGGCTGGTTCGATACCATAGACGACAAGGAAGTATCTGCCGCCCTGATTGCCAAGGTGGAAGAGTTCGGCAAGGCTCACGGAATGACGCATATAGTCGGCCCCCTGGGTTTCACGGACTTCGACCCCGAAGGGATGCTCATCGAAGGTTTCGACCAGCAGGGCACGATGCCCCTGATATACAACCATCCTTATTACGTGGACCATATCGAGTCCCTCGGTTTCAAGAAGGACGTGGACTGGCTGGAATACCGCATCTTCATTCCTGAAGAGATTCCCGCCAAGTTCCAGAGGGTGGCGGCCATAGTGGCGGCCAGGAACAACTTTACCGTGCGCCCTGTGACCCGCAAGAGGATTCGCGAGGGCTATGCCACCAAGCTGTTCTCGCTGATTACCGACACCTACAAGGATCTCTACGAATACACTATGCTGCCGGACAACCTGGCGGACAAATACATAGGTTTCTACCTCAAGGTGCTCGACCTGCGCTATATCACCTCGGTGGAGGATGAAAACGGCAATATAGTGGCCTTCGGCATCACCATGCCTTCGCTGGCCGACGCACTCATCAAGTCCCGCGGACGCATCTTCCCCTTCGGATGGTGGCATCTGCTCAAGGCCCTCTTCATCAAGCACAGCGAGGGCGCTGAGCTGCTGCTGATGGGTGCCCGTTCCGACGTACGCAACACCGGCGTGACCGCCCTGGTGGTCTGCGATATGTTCGAGAAGTACCACAAGCTGGGCGTAAAGTGGGCCGAGACCAATGCGGAGCTGGAGGACAACTACAGCATACGCAACCATTTCGAAGATTTCGAGCGCATTCAGCACAAGCGCCGCCGTTCCTACAAGAAACCCATCGACTGATGAACGGATTGCTCCCTCCCCTCCCCGAACGCCTCAGGCCGCACAGTCTCGACGACTATGTGGGCCAGAAGCATCTCGTGGGTAAAGGGTGCATACTCCGTAATATGATTGAAAGCGGGAACCTCAGTTCATTCATCCTCTGGGGCCCTCCCGGCGTGGGAAAGACCACCCTCGCCAAGATAATCGCCGACAGCTGCAAGAGGGAGTTCTTCACCCTGAGCGCGGTCAGCGCGGGCGTGAAAGAGGTCCGGGAGGTGATAGATGCCGCCCGTTCCGGCGGAATCTTCAACCAGAGCGCCGCACCCGTGCTCTTCATCGACGAAATCCACCGCTTCAACAAAGCCCAGCAGGATGCCTTGCTGGGGGCCGTCGAAGCAGGTATCGTAATCCTCATAGGTGCTACCACCGAGAACCCGTCCTTCGAGGTCATCACTCCCCTTTTGTCCCGCTGTCAGGTGTATGTGCTCAAAAGCCTGGAAATCAGTGACCTGCAGCAGCTTCTCGACCGTGCCCTTGCAGAGGATGAAATACTTAAGGAAAGGAAAATAGTCATCTCCCAGACCGACGCCCTTTTCCGCCAGAGCGGGGGTGACGGACGCAAACTGCTGAACATACTCGAACTGGTGGTGGATTCCCAGGCAGGCAAGAAGAAGGTGGTCATCGACAACAAGACGGTCACCGAGTGCCTGAACGAGAATGTGGCCATCTACGACAAGGGCGGGGAGATGCACTATGACATCATCTCCGCATTCATAAAGAGCATACGAGGTTCCGACCCCAATGCGGCTATATACTACCTTGCGAGGATGCTGGACGGCGGTGAGGATCCTCTTTTCATAGCCCGCAGGCTCTGCCTTAGCGCTTCGGAGGATGTAGGCCTGGCAAATCCCAACGCCCTGCTGCTTGCCAACGCCACCTTCCAGGTAGTCAACCAGATAGGTATGCCCGAAGCCCGGATTCCCCTGGCGGAGTGCACCGTATATCTGGCCTCCTCCCCTAAGAGCAATGCCTCCTATATGGCCCTTGAAGAGGCCCTGCAGGTGGCAAAGGACGACAAGACGAAGGCGGTGCCACTGCACCTGCGCAACGCTCCTACCAAACTTATGGCGGATTTGGGCTATTCCGACGGATACAAGTATGCCCACGACTTCCCCGGCCACTTCGTGGACCAGGAATTCATGCCTTCCGGCCTAGAGGGCCGCGTGTTCTACAATCCCGCGCCCAATAAGCACGAGGATGCCCTGAAGGCATATCTGCAGGCCTGCTGGCCCAAATATTATCCCAAGAAATAATCAGAACGGATAACCTATTCCGAAGTGGAAGGCGTTGTTGGACCCCTTCAACCATTCGCGCATCCCGAGGACCCGGGCTCCGGCGCGGCGGGAAGGATCTACGACTTTCATACCGAAATCGACACGCAGCAGGATGAAATCCAGGTTCACCCGTAATCCAAGACCCCAGTCGGCAGCGAGGCTTCTGTAGAAATCATCGATGAGGAAGGCTCCCAGGCGACCTTCGGCTGTATCCTCGTACTTCAGGTTCCAGACGTTTCCTATGTCGGTGAATACGGCGCCCTCCAGCTTCCAGAAAAGCTTGTAACGGTATTCCACGTTCATCTCGAGCTTGATGTCGCCGGTCTGGCTGGGGATGAGGAAGGCCTCGTCCTCCGGAGAATAACCAGGGCCCAGCGCACGCGCCTGCCATCCCCTCATACTGCTGGCACCGCCTGCGTAGAACTGCTTTTCGAAAGGCAGTGCGGAGGAATTGCCATAGGCATAGCCGGCGCCTATCAGGAAGCGGGTGGATACTGCGTATTCGTCATTCTGGCCCTTTCTCCAGGTACGCCCGAAGGAGTACTCCCCTCTCACGTACTGGGCGTAAGGGGATCCTCCTATGCAGTAGAAACCATCCTGGTTCTTTTTCATATACTTGTTGAAGAGGCTCAGGGCGTTGCCGGATACGTCGATGCTCAGCCTGCGGAAGTGGTAATCCCCTTTAGGTACTATCTCGGTGCTGGAATTATAGTAGAGCATAAGGCCTACGCCGGCATCCAGATGGTCCTGATAGGAATACCTCATATAGGGATTGTTGTTCAGCGTGGAGCTGAAGGCCGCATCCAGGTCGTAGAGTTTCACGAAATTAAGCGACAGCGGATATAGCTGGTAGGAGATGTTGTGCCTGGTGGTGCCGGAATAGCCGTAGTTCATCGAAACGATGTTCCTGGTGTATTCGGGGCGGTTCTGGTGGTTGAATGCCAGGTTGAACTCGGTACGCGGTATGGAGGAACGGCGGAACAGCCTGTACGGCAGGCCCAGGAAGCGGGGGAAACTGATTCCGGATGAGAATCCGTATTCGGTAGCCTTGGTATCGTCGTTGAACTTGAACTGGAAGTTGCCGTTGAAACCGAGGTTCAGCCACTCTCCTCCGTGGAAGATATTCTTGTGGAAATAGCTTATCTGGGGAGAGATGCCCATCAGTCCGGAAGAGTTGGAAGAGCCTTCCAGGTTTACCTTGAACCCCTGCATCGGGGAGCGGGAGAGATTGATCCTGCAATCAACCACGGAACTGTCCGCCTGGGTCATCTCTATGGCGACACCGCTGAACACCTTCAGGGAGGAAAGCCTTCCGTATGTGGTCGAAACTGTGCTTTCGCGGTAGAGCTGCCCGGGCTTGACCGTATTCAGGCCGGTGAGTACGGACTCCCTGAACTTGAGGTCCTTGGGCAGGGATATGGTCACTTTCCCTATGGTATAACGGTTCAGGGGCCTGGCGGCGGCGGGTGTCTGGCTGCGCTCGTATTCCCTGATGCGGTATTTGAGCAGGGTGTGGCCCCCGACGGTATCCGCCTCGAAGGAGTAATTGTCCTTGACCAGGGAGTAGTAACCCAGGTTGCGCATACGGGAGGAAGAACGCACGGTCTCTTCTTCCAGCAGCTTCTCGGACAGGTAGCTGCCTTTGAGCAGGCTGGAAACGGTGGCCGTATCAGCGTAGAAATCCCCTGCGAAAGGCATATAGTCCGGCACTTCGTATTCTATCTTCTCTATGGGAAGACGCTTGCCCAGGGTGACTATGTAGTTGACCTTGATCTTCTTGCCGTTCCTGATGGTGGTGCTGTCCACCTTGGAATCGTAGTAGCCCAGATAGCGCAGCCTGTTGGAGATGTTGTTTATCGACGTGCCCACGGAGGCCTCGTCGTAAACGATGGGAGGCGTGCCTATCTTATGCCAGAGGCCGTCCTTTTTCGACCAGTTGTACACATAGACGAAGGGATTGAAGCCCAGCAGGCCGCCGTCACCGTCGTCCTGGCGTATGTAGTTGCTGATTTCGCCGGTGGAGAATCCGTTGTCGTCGGTAATCACCACGTTGTTCCCTTCCAGCTGGTACTGGCCCTCTTCGAGGACGCGGGTAGTGCTGCAGGCGAAGAGCAGCAGGCATAAACCAGAGTAAAGGAAAAGGCGTTTCATACCTTACAAAGATAACAATTATTTGCTTTTGTCTCGCCTTGAATGTATTTTTGCATTGATGGAAGCACTCAGCAACAACGAAATCCGCCAGATCCGCTCGCTTCGCGAGAAGAAATTCCGCGACGAGTCGGGCCTCTTCCTGGTAGAAGGCGAGAAGATGGTCTCCGAAGCCCTTTCCTCAGGGCTGGACGTGGTGCGCGTAGTACGCAGGTCGGATGTGGGGGAAAAGATTATGGAAAGGATCAGCTCCCAGACCAGCCCCTCCCCCGTGCTCGCGGTAGTCCGCAAGCCTGCCCCGGCCGTCCACGGTGCCTCGGGCCTTTGCCTCGCCCTGGATTCGGTGCGGGACCCCGGCAATATGGGTACGATCCTGCGCTTGGCCGACTGGTTCGGCATCGATTGCGTGTTCGCTTCCCCCGACAGCGTCGAACTCTACAATCCTAAAGTGGTGCAGGCTTCTATGGGAGCCATATTCCGTAAGAAGCTTATATACTGTGACATACCTTCAAAATGCAGGGAATTCCGCGAAGCGGGCCTGGATGTGTTCGGAACCTTCCTGAAGGGAGACGACATCTACCGCAGCACCCTTCCCTCCGAGGCACTGATAGTGCTCGGTAACGAGGCGGATGGAATCAGCGATGCAGTGGCCGCGGAATGCAGCCGCGCTCTGACCATTCCGTCCTTCGGCGGAGGTGCGGAATCCTTGAACGTTTCGATAGCCGCTGCGATAACCGTATCCGAATTCAGGAGATGGAAGTAATCTATCAGGTACTGCCCCGCATCTGGGGCAAAGGAAAGTTTTCCGACTGGGACTCCAAGTGTTTCGATTATCTCAAGAGCCTGCACGTCAGTGCGGTATGGTATACAGGGGTGATACGCCACGCCAGCGGCCGCCCTTACGTCAAAGGCAATCCCGGATCCCCCTATTCCATAGAGGATTATTATGATGTGAACCCCTATCTTGCCGATGATCCCTGCGCCAGGATGAAGGAATTCTGCAATCTCGTGCGCCGTACCCATAAGGCTGGGCTCAAGGTCATAATAGACTACATCCCCAACCACGTTTCCCCCGAATGCAAGGACCTGCCCGTATGCAGCTGGTACGACTATGACTGGTCGGATACCCGCAAGGTCGACTACAATCATCCGGATACCTGGGAGAAAATGCTGAAGATACTGCTCTTCTGGGCTTCCAAGGGCGTGGATGGCTTCCGCTGCGACATGGTGGAGATGGTGCCGCCCGAATTCCTGGGATGGCTTATTTCCGAGGTCAGGAAGGAGTATCCCGGGATGCTCTTCATAGGAGAGGCCTATGACAAGGGAAACTACCGCCGCTACATCAAGGAGCTGGGATTCGACCTCCTCTACGACAAATCCGGCCTCTACGACAACCTGCGATCCATCATCTGCCGAGGTTCCACCGCCCGCGGAATCACCCGCAACTGGCAGTTCCTGCAGGATCTGCAGCCCAATATGCTCAACTTCCTGGAGAATCACGACGAGCAGCGCTTCGCCTCCCCCTACTTTGCGGGAGATGCCACCAAAGCCGGCCCCGCGCTGGTGGTCGGCGCCCTTTTCAACAGGGCGTCCTATATGATCTATATGGGTCAGGAGATTGGTACCGATGCTTCCGAAGGCGCCGAGGGCAGGACATCCATATTCGACTGGGTGCACCCGGATCCTCTGCGCAGGCTATACCGCCATATTCATTCCGGGACTGGCTTGAACGAGGAGGAATCCTGCGTACTGCAAGCTTACAGGGCCGTTTTCGAGTGTCTCTCCCCCGGAGGGATATTCGGTCCCCTCTTCCTCGAAGGGGAAAACTACGACCTCTGCTGGTGCAATTCCGTGGTGCTGGGATTCGATCCCGAAAAGCATTTCGCGTTCATACGGCATTACCTCGCCCCGGGAGCACGCAAGGCTGATGCGGTGATAGTCGCCTGCAATTTCTCGGGAGAGCCTGCCAGCATGACCCTGAACATTCCTGAGGACCTCCGCTCCCGCGAAGAACTGGCCTGGCTCCCGGCCAAAGCATCGCTTTCGGTTTCCGCCTGGGGATACAGCATTCTTACGCTCTAAGTGTGGATATTTTTTGTTAACTTTGCGCGTATTATTAGTTAGAAGGTTTTATTTAACAATATGAAAGATTCAATCATCATCCTTTGCGGCGGTGGCCCGGCTCCGGGTATGAATACCGTCGTCTGCTCTGTAGCAAAGACATTCCTTTCCAATGGTTATCGCGTAATCGGCCTCCACGGCGGATATTCCGGCCTTTTCAGCAAGGCTCCCCGTACCGAGGAGATAGACTTCTTCAAGGCGGACGCCTACTTCAACAGAGGTGGCAGCTACCTTCAGATGAGCCGCTTCAAACCTACCGACAAAGATTTCGAAGAGAACTTCAACCTCGAACTCTTCAAGAGCAACAACATCAAGCTCCTCGTCACCGTCGGCGGCGATGATACCGCATCCACGGCCAACCGTATCGCCAAGTTCCTCGAGGCCAAGCGCTACCCCATCCACAACATCCACGTTCCCAAGACCATCGACAACGACCTTCCCTTGCCCGGAAACGCTCCTACCTTCGGATTTAACTCCGCCAAGGACGAAGGCGCACATATCGCGCGCACCGTCTATGAAGATGCCCGCACCTCCGGCAACTGGCTGCTCATCAGCGCTATGGGCCGCAGCGCAGGACACCTTGCCCTCGGTATAGGTGAGGCCACCCACTGCCCTATGACCATCATCCCCGAGATGTTCAACAAGACGGCCATCAGCCTCGACAAGATAGTCAAGCTTGCCATCTCCACCATCATCAAGCGTCAGATCCTCGGAATCCCTTACGGCACCGTAGTAGTCGCCGAAGGCGTCTTCCACGACCTCGACCCTCAGGAAATCAAGGCAGCCGGCGTCACCATGACCTACGATGAGCACGGACATCCCGAGCTCGGCAAGATCAGCAAGGCAGTCCTCTTCAACGACATCCTCGAGAAGGAGTTCAAGAAGATCGGCCTCAAGAGCAAGACCCGTCCAGTGGAGATCGGCTACGACGTGCGTTGCCAGGATCCTA
>JAEEGJ010008680.1_pt1 | contig 27821 bp, 26 predicted proteins | sample 8958761 | NCBI WGS metagenome assembly JAEEGJ01 (sample SAMN16246546, study PRJNA631951) | gut metagenome | biome: gut microbiome; feature: rumen; material: RS-attached | host: Bos | place: Iran: Karaj | collected 2018-10 | reverse complement strand
CGTTCAGTGCGTAGATATTCTGCTTGACGAACTGGTGCACGCCAATCCCGTCGAATTCCGTGGCCTGTGCGGAAGGCGGATCCTGCGGCGAGGAACTTTCTTCCCGCATGGCGACCGATGCCATGACCGTGGTGTCGAACGGCATGTCTTCAAGGCCGAAGAAGGCAATGTAGTCGCTTAGGGTGAGTGGCTTTGGCGTGGTCTGAGTCGGGGGCGCTTGCGTGTCACCGTCGCCGGGGTCCTTGGAAGAACTGCTGGCGGGAATCTTGCTCGACGATGAACTTTCGTTCTGGTCGCCGTCGAACGGTTCGACGCCGTGGGGCGGGAGCTCGCTGGAGGAACTGCTGGCGGGTGCGCTGCTCGATGTCTCGGGCTTGTCTTTGCCCGGTGTGCTGCTGGAAGACTTCGGCTTGGCCGGCTCCTTGCTGCTGGAGGAACTGCTCTTCTTTGTGCGCTCGGAGCTGGAAGAGCTGCTCTTGATTTGCTCGGAACTGGAGGAATCTTCTTGCTCCTGGTAGGCGAGTTCGTTGGGCTCTTCGGCAGTGCCGGCAAGGTTATCTGAATCGGAACAGCCGGCGCAGAGGAGTGCCGCGACAAAGCTGGCGATGATCAGGATGGCGGTCAGGGGGAACGTCGCGATAATCTTAGGCTTGTTCATGATTGTCCTCCTTGACGTTCCTGGTCAGCGGAAAAAGTTGCAAATTCAGTCGGTAAACCTGGTCGATGTTCTTGTCTTGGGATGCGATGGCAATGACCTTGCGGCGGCATTCGTCGAGTTCCTTGACGATGCGTTCGTAGGTGTCCCTGGATAGGCCCATGGTGACTCCGCTGAAGTTACGTTCTTCCTTGGGGAGGTCGATCGCGGGAGTCGCGAGTTTGGACATCTGGCGGTGCATTCCGCGTAGGGCGAGGCGCGTGGCGTCGGGCGTCCCTGTCACGGAAGTTTCGGCCTGTTCGAGCTGGCCGTCAATGGATTTTTTCAGGAGTCCCGTCCTGGAGAGGAAATCGAGGGACTGGCGCACTTCCGCTGCCGTAATTTCGGGATAGCACTTCTTGGCGATTTCGCCGGGGGTGGCGCCCGGCATCAGCGGGGCGAGCTCGCGGATGACCGGGTTGCGCCAGGAGTCGTAGAATTCGAAGAGGTCGCCCTGCAGCACGCGGACCTTGTGGTTTTTCGCGATGGCGAGCATGCTTTCGTAGGCGGACTTCTTGGCGACTTCTTCTTCGGTCTGGCCGTATTTGACCATGGCGCGGAAGTATTCCTTCTCGAAACCGGTAAGACCCATGGCGTCGGCGACGCGCTCCACGCCGAGGCGGCTGAGTTTGCTCTTGCCGTCGCAGACCACCTTCATGTAGGACGAGGAACTGAATCCTGTTATTTTCGAGAACTCGCGCCACGAAAATGCGGAGCGGCGCTTGCGGTCCTCGTAGTAGTCCAGCATGTACTGGCGAAAATCTATGTAGTCGATTATCGGTTTCATCAATGATAAATATAAAACTGAAAATTCAGTGAGTCAAGTGTTTTATGCAACAAAAGTTCAATTTTTTTAATAAAAATCACAAGATTTTGATAAATATCACAAAAAAATTTTCTATATGCAACGCCTGTTGCATATAGGGGGAGGGTCGGGTTGAGGTGCTTAGGATGTTAGGCTGGAATGTTTATAATGTCGGGTTAGTCTGTCGTGGCCGTCTTGCCGTTATTCCCCGTAGTCGAATGCGAGGATGGCCACCATCTGGTGCGTCTTTTCCATGTCAGCCTGCGTCGCGCCCGTACCGTCGCTCTCGAAGAGCGTCCACGCGTCGGGCATCCAGCCGTAGGCGTTCACGGTGAGTTCCTTGCCCATGGCGATTTCAGCGGCCTCCACGTCTTCCCAGCGGACAGGCCCTGCGGGCGCCTTGTAGTAGCGCAGCATTCCGAGTGCTTCCATGGATTCGGGGTGGTCGTCAATTAGCTGGTAAACGCAGTCCTTGTAACTTTCTCCCTTCAACCGGATAACGCGATAAAGCCTCTTGCGTCCGAGGAATTTGGAGAGGTCTCCGTGGTGGACGTCGATCTTGCTGCCCTCGCCGAAGAACGTAGCGAGTTCGCGGAAGACTTCGGAACTCTCGTCCAGTAGGGGCGAGAACTTCTTGATGAGTGCGCTAACATCTGTTGGGCTCATACGTTTATACCGGAGTTAGACGGTGTCCATGAAGGTGCGCTGGATCTTGTTGAACACGATGATTCCAAGCGCGAGAATGAATGCGGCAAATCCAGCCGTGTAGCCGAGTGCGGCCCAGCTGAATTCACCTACGCCGAGCATCCCGAACTTGAACGTTTCCATGATGCTGGTGAGCGGGTTTGCCTGCATGAGCATCTTGAGGCGCGGGTTCTCGATCGTGCTGAGCGGGTAGATGACCGGTGTCGCGTACATCCACAGTTGTACAATAAAGCTGAGCAAAAATGTAAGGTCGCGGTACTTGGTGGTGAGGCTGCTGAACAGTACTCCGAATCCAAGCGCAAGTGCCGCAATCAGTGCGACAAGTACCGGCGTGAGCAGCAAGTAGACGTTCGGGTGTACAGGAGCGTCGGTAAAAATCAGGTAATAGGCAAAGACGAGCAGGAACAAACCCATCTGTATGCCGAGGCGCACAAGATTGCTCGTGACAGTCGCAAGCGGCACCACGAGTCGCGGGAAATACACCTTACCAAACATGTTCGCGTTTTCGATGAACGTTTTGCTTGTCTGGTTCAGGCTTTCCGAGAAATAAGTCCAGAGGCAAATACCCGCAAGGTAGAACAGTGGCTGCGGGAGCCCGTCGGTAGAGATTTTTGCGATGCCGCCGAACACGACCATGAACATGATGGTTGTCATGATAGGCTGGATAAAGAACCACAGCGGCCCGAGAATGGTCTGCTTGTACCAGGTAACAATGTCGCGCTTGACGAACATGCGGTACAAATCGCGATACTGCCAAAGCTCGCCGAAGTCGACCGAGAAAAGGCTCGACTTTGGCTTGATGACTGTGGTCCATTCGCTCATTAGAACGTCCGTTCGCGTACCACGTATTGCGGCGACTGGTTGATGCTGATGTAGATGCGGCCCAGGTATTCGCCGATAAGCCCGAGCAAGAGCATGATCATGCCGCCGATAAAGAGCAGCGTGGCGAGCATGCTAGTGTAGCCCACGGGGACTTCGGGGAACATCAATTTTTTATAGATGACAAAAATGCCCGATGCAAAACCGACCAGGGCGCAAAAGAGCCCGATAAAGGTGGCCGCACGGAGCGGCTTGACAGAAAAAGCGGTAAAGCCGTTAATCCAGAGGCCGATAAGCCCAGCAATAGTGTAGCCCGATTCCCCTTCGAGGCGACGGCGGTGCCCTACGGCGACATTGCCCAGGTTCTTGGTCGCACGGAAGACGAGCCCGCTGATGTAAGCGAAGGGATGGGGGTAGCGCACAATTTCGTCGACGACAAACTTGCGCATGATGAAAAAGCTCGTGGTGCGGAGCGTCTTGGGTTGCCCGATAATCGCTTCGGCCATTTTCTTGTTGACCCAGGTGCCAAAACGGCGGAACAGGTGCTGTGCAGAATGCTCGTAGTACCCGTAAACCACATCGTAGCCTTCTTCCAACTTGTCGACCAGCTTGAATGTGTCGGTAGCGGGCGTTTGCCCATCGTCGTCGAGGCTGATGATGTAATCGCCAGAAGTTTGCCCGTAGCCCGCCATCAAAGCGCAGTGCTGCCCGAAGTTTTTCGCAAGGCAGATACCCTTGATGCGACTGTCGGTGGCGGCAAGTCCCTTGATGACCTGCCATACATTGTCCGGGCTACAGTCGTTGACCAGGATAATTTCGTAATCCGTATCGGAACGAGTCGCCATGGTCTCGCGGATTTCTTGCACCACGGTCTCAATGGTATTCTCGCTGCGATAGCAGGGAATGACGAATGAAAGCTTGATTTTGGCCTGTTCAACGTTCATATGGAGGAATATAATAAAGATTTAGCCCCAAATGGGCGTTTTTATTTACATTTAGGCTATGCAAGTCCCATTCAACCAGCCGCCCTTCGTGGGGCCCGAAATCGATTACGTACGCAAGGCCGTCGAAAGCGGCCGTATTTGCGGCGACGGGCAATTCAACCAGAAATGCCATGCCTGGCTGGAAAAAAGGACGGGAGTCGCCCGCGCGCTCCTCACCACAAGCTGTACGCACGCACTCGAAATGTCGGCGCTGCTCTGTGGCATACAGCCCGGCGACGAAGTCATCATGCCATCGTTCACGTTCGTCTCTACCGCCGATGCGTTCGCCATGCGCGGTGCCAAATGCGTGTTTGTGGACATTCGCCCCGACACGATGAACATCGACGAGAAGTTGATTGAAGACGCCATTACCGAAAAGACGCGCGCCATTGTGCCTGTACATTATGCCGGAGTCGGCTGCGAAATGGATACCATCAACGCCATCGCCCGCAAGCATAACCTGTTTGTTATCGAAGATTCTGCACAGGGAATGATGTCCACTTACAAAGGCAAAAGTCTCGGTGCGCTTGGTGATTTTGGCTGCTACAGTTTCCACGAAACAAAGAACTATAGCATGGGTGAAGGCGGAGCCATCCTCATCGCCGACAAGAAATATGCCGACCATGCCGAAATCATCCGCGAAAAAGGTACGAACCGCGTGCAGTTCCACAGGGGCGAAGTCGACAAATACACATGGGTAGAACTCGGCTCCAGTTACCTGCCCAGTGAACTCAACGCCGCTTACCTTTACGCCGAACTCGAAAACGCGCAGAAGATTTACGACAACCGTATGGCGAGTTGGAACGCCTATCGGGAACGTTTGCAGCCGCTCGCAGATGCGGGTGATTTACAACTCCCGTACATCCCCGCGGAATGCAATCACAACGCGCACATGTTCTACTTGAAGGTCGCCGACCTCAAGACACGTACCGCTCTCATCGCGCACCTCGTGAAAAACGGCATATTGGCCGTGTTCCACTACGTGCCGCTCCACAGCGCCCCCGCAGGCAAACGTTTCGGGCGCTTCAACGGCGAAGACCGCTACACCACCAAGGAAAGCGACCGCCTGTTGCGCCTGCCCATGTTCTACGGGCTGAAGCCTGCCGACTTGGAATTTGTGTGTAGCAAAGTGAAGGAATTCTTCGGGAAGTAAGGAACCGGGAAAATGTCGCAAAAAAAACTTCTCCTTCTCGGCGGTAGCCATGCCGAAATCCCGCTGATTCAGGCCGCACAGGCGCTGGGCTGGTACGTGATTACCACGGGCAACAATCGCGATGGCCTCGGCCACCCGCATGCCGACAAGACGGTGTTTGCGGATTTTAGCGACAAAGAAACGATGCTCGAGTTGGCGCGGGCCGAGGGTGTGCAGGCGGTTTGTTCCGGCTGCAACGATTTCGCTTTGCTTTCGACGGTGTACGTCTGCGAAAAGTTGGGATTGCCTGGGCACGATTCCTATGTGACTTCCCTTGAGATTCACCATAAGGACAAATACCGCGCACTTGCCACAAGGCTCGGCATCCCGACGCCAAAAGCCATTACGGTCCACACGGACAATGCCGACGAATTTGAATCTGCCATTGCGCAGCTTACTTTCCCGATTATCGTGAAGCCTGTCGATTTGACGGGCGGCAAGGGCATCCACCGCGCGGCATCGCCCGAAGAAGCCCGCGAAGCTTACAAGGATGCTTGCACTCGCACGCGGCAAGATCATGTCGTCGTTGAAGAATTTGTGCAAGGTTCAAATCACGGATTTTCTGCCATGCTTGTGCAGGGCAAGGTCGCGTTCGCCTTCGCCGACAACGAGCAGTACTATCTCAACAAATACTTGGTCAGCGGAGCGAATACGCCTAGCACTTCCGGCAGCGCAACCCTCGCCAAACTCCGTGATTACTGCGAACGCATCGCCCGCGAGCTCAACCTTGTCGATGGCATTTTGCATATCCAGTATATCGAAAAAGCAGACGGCACGCCTGTCATCATCGAGATTTGTCGCCGCCCGCCGGGAGATTTGTACATCAAGTTCGTGAAGTATGCAACCGGCATTGACTACCCGAAATTTATTATCATGGCGGAAACGGGCATGGACATTTCCAGCATTGCCGACGTGCCCACGCAAGGTTTTTGGCTACGCCACTGCGTTATGGCAGACTGCCAGGCCGGTGAAAACGGCAGCTCAGGCATCGTCCGCGATGTTACCTTCGCTCCCGAAATCCAGGAGAACATCGTCGAGAAATTCCTGTGGTACAAACCCGGCGAAGTTATTGCAGATAAACTCACCTACAAAGCAGGAATCGTGTTCTTTAGATTTGATACATTTGAAGAAATGGTCAACAAAACCTCTCAAATGACGAATTTGACAAAAATCATCGTAAAATAAAGCGTCGGCCAAGGAAGGGGAGGGTGCAGGGAGGGGACCGTGCGGCCTTCGCAACTCTGAGCTGGGTCCCCTCCCGCATAATTTAAAAAGCGTTATGCCGATGCGGCAGGAAAATATCCTATATTCAAAAATATGAAGAAGGAACCTTACCAAATCGCATTTATCGGGGGCGGCATCAATTCGGCCATCGGAGAAGTCCATAAGGCAGCAAGCCAGATGGACGGGCATTTCGAACTCGTTGCGGGCGCGTTCAGCACCCACGCCGAGACGAACAGGCAGACTGCCGAAGCCTGGGGCGTAACCCCGGAGCGCACCTACGCTAACTACCGCGAACTCCTTGAGGCCGAAAAGGGCAAGCTCGATGCCGTGGTGGTGCTTGCGCCGACAGACTTGCACAAGGACATCGTCATTGACGCGCTGAATGCCGGGTTCCCTGTGATTTGCGAAAAATCGCTTGCCACCAGTGTGGCCGAGGGCGAAGCCATCGCGAAAGTCGTCGCCGAGACAAAAGGATTCTTCTGCACCACGTACAACTACACCGGTTACCCGATGGTGCGAGAACTCAAACAGTTCATTGCAGACGGCAAACTCGGTAAAATCCAGCAAGTGCAAGTGGAAATGCCACAAGAAGGCTTCATGCGCCTTGGCGCCAATAACGAGCCTCCCAAGCCGCAGGCCTGGCGCCTCAAAGACACCATCATCCCGAAGATTTCCTTGGACCTCGGGAGCCACCTGCACAACATGATTTATTTCTTGACGGGTGAACGCCCCGAACACATCGTGGCCGATCAAACCACCTTCGGACTATTCCCGCAAATCGTGGATAATGTGGGCGCACTCGTACAGTACACGAACAACGTGCGTGCGCAAATTTGGTTCAGCAAGACGGCGCTCGGCAACCGCAACGGGTTGCGCATTCGCGTGTATGGCAGCGAGGGCAGCGCCGAATGGTTCCAGCTGGAACCCGAAACGCTCAAAACTTGCGACCTACGCGGCAATGTGAGCCTCCGCGACCGTACCGGTGACGTGAAAATCGCAAACCAGCAGCGTTACAACCGTTTCAAGGCGGGCCACCCTGCAGGATTCATCGAAGCGTTTGCGAATTACTACAAAGATATCGCCGACTGCATCAAGCAATATTTCGAGACCGGCTCCTTTACAAGCCAGTATGTGTGCGGAATTCACACGTCGCTCGAAGGCCTTGCCATGATGCAGGCCGCCGCGAAATCCGCACAAAGTAACAAGTGGGAAGCCGTGCTCTAGTAGCCCAATACGCGACTGCCTGTCGCAGTCCGATGTGCAAATAAAGATGAACCGTCTTTTTGTGTTTTCTGTTTGAAAAACACATTTTTTCTCTTTTTTGCACAAATTCAAACGCTATGGCTTGAAAAAAAAAGATTTTTGCTATCTTTGCGCTCGGAGCCTTAGCTCAATCGGTTAGAGCGTCGGACTCATAACCCGTTGGTTCCCGGTTCAAGTCCGGGAGGCTCCACGAAATCCCGAACTCGAAAGAGGACGGGATTATTTTTTTGTGTGGGTTGTGCTAAAGTCCCAGTTCGCCGAATATGAGCAGATATTTCGATATGGTCTTGTCCCACTCGTAGTGGAATCCGCCGTATGCGTTCACGACAACCTTGTCCCAATCGGCGGTGTCCGTCTGGTACACGTTGAGTGCATCCTTTATACGGGGCAACATCAGGTGTGGGGCGTTCGCGTCGTCGACGAGGAAGGCGTTTGCGGCTGCAGCGGTTTCGAACGAGTAGTCGGTGAGCATGCTTGCAACGCCGACGTTCCTGCCTGTAATTGGCAAGCATCCGCAGGCGAGCGCCTTGAGCAAAATGGAAGTGGACGGTTCGCGCAGGTTCCCGGCAAAGATGGCATCGGAGGCGGCGAGTATATTGCGCAGGTTTTCCACATCGGAGAAGGTTTCGTCGAATTCGATGACCTGCAGCGATTTCGGGTCTTGCTTGGCGCAATCGTTGTAGTAGTTCCAGTCTGGGTGATTCTGGGAACTGCCCACAAGTATGAATACGTCTTCCTTGGTGACATCGGCGAGGATGGTCGCAAGGGTCTCGGATGTGTTGCCGGCTTCGGTGTCAAGGTGCACGTACATGAGCATCTTGTTGCCGAAATCTGCTCCGTACTTTTTAGCCAGTTCTTCGCGAGCCTTGGCTTTTGCCGTCTTGATGGGGAGCTTTTCCTTGTTGAAGTCCCAGAACTGGTAGCTGACTCCGAACTGGATCCCGATGAGCTTGTTTGCGTTGTGGCTCAGGAACCCGCTCAGTCCACCGGAGAGGTTCGTGTAGAGCATGGCGTCGCGGTAGCCCGGAGACGGGAAGATAACCTTGTGCGCATAGCAGATGCCCGCCTTGAGCAGGCTGACCTTCCCCCAGAACTCGTAGCCGTCCATGTTGTAGTCTTTGCGCGGGAGACCGATATTCTCGATTTCGCTCGACGAAACATGGAAGTCGTAAGTGATGTTGTGGACAAAGAAGAAAAACGGCACGGATTCGAAATCATCTTGGTAGATTGTCTCTGCCAGAGCGCCGGTAAGGGCTCCGCCCCATTCGTGGCCGATAATCGCCATGCACTTGAAGCGGATTGCGCTTGCGTAGGCGAGGGCGGCCGATGCGAGGAAGGCGAACCTGAGGTGGTTGTCGCCGTAGGGAAGATCGTCGGGCGGGCCGTACACATAGGGCCTGCCGAAAAATTCGTCGTTATAGATGTATGTGTGGAGTGGGTCGTCCTTGGAACGGTAGACTTCGAACGAGTGCCCGTGGAGCCATTCCTTTCCCTTGAAAACACATTCGTAGCTGTCGGGATTCTTGATTTTGGACTTGTAGAACGGAGAAATCGTCAGTACTCTGACGCCGGCACGCGAAAACGCGTCGGCCATTCTGTTGACCGCCGTCGTAAGAGAACTTGGAGAGATCCAATTTCCCGCTTCTGGACTTATTACAAGAATATCCATATCCCTATCTAGTACACAAACAAATGTTTACAAAACATAATAAAAATTTACCTATAAAATTTAAATAGCGTTACATTAATTAGTTATTTTATATTGCAAAGGGTCTTTTTTTACATATTTGTGACTCTTTTCGTGAACTTTCTACCCCGAAAGGAAGACTTATGAAGAAAATCTTTCTCGTAGCCCTGGCTTCTGCCGTTGCTTTCACAATGGTCGGCTGTAAGGGAACCAACGAAAAGCGCGGTGACGAACACCTCAAGGAAGGTCGTTTCCGCAATGCTATCAACTCTTACATCGAAGCGAAGAAGAAGGGCAACATGTCCAGCGAATTCTTCGACAACTTCACTCTCGCGCTGGTCCGTGCTGCCGATGTCGAGGCCAAGAAGGATATCAATAGCGACCTTCTGAGTGGTTACTTCGACAAGGCTTCCGACAACCTGCCGGAAGTCAAGAACCAGGAAGTCCTCCAGGAATTCGCAACGACCATGGCCAATATCGGTAAGCTCCAGGCTTCTCAGGAAGGCGTGGACTACGGCACTATCGTTAACGCTTTCGCAAAGATTGACTCTGCCTTGGCCATTGCCAAGCGCAGCGGTGTCGCAACTTCCGCAATCCAGAGCATCCGCACCGAAGCCGAAAACAACTACGTCGCCCGCAACCTGAGCGATGCTGTTGGCGAATCTGATCCGGTTGTGAGCGAATACCAGATTTTGAAGATTGCCGAAATGGCTCCGAACAACGATAAGGTCAAGGCTGCCTTGAACACGAGCCGCAAGGGCACTCGTGGTTACTTCCTTATCTTCGGTGAACAGATTGGCGAACCGGTTAGCCGCCGCGTCGACAAGTGGGGCTATGTGATGGCCTTCCCGACCATCAAGCTCACTCCGACCTCCCTCGCTGGTGAACTCCAGTTCTGGGCCTCTACGGGCAACAACACGGAACTCGACCCGGCCGGTCTCAAGCTCGTTTCTACGACTGGCGAAGAAGTCGGTGCCAAGGCTGGCAGCGGCTGGTGCGAAGCCGAAGTGCTCGTTGGCAAGAAGGGCGACGAAAAGATCGAGAAGAAGAAACAGTCCATCAAGCCGGGCACCAAGGGCAAGCTCATGAACGAGTTCCAGTGCTCCTTGAACGTGACGTTCAACTTCAGCAAGGGCTTTGTGCCGGACTACGTCGAATACAAGGACGAATTCGGTATCGGCCGCAAGTACCTCGGTCAGTAATCTCCTGAACGACAGGTTTTACGAAGACGCTCCGCGATGGCGGAGCGTTTTTTGTATAGGCAAGATGCGCCGGAATTCCGGGATTTGCCTTTTACGTTTTCTTGATCGGTTTCGTTTTTTGTAAGGGAGGGTCGGACTAGAGCCGGATGACGGCATCGGCGGTGAACGGCAGGTCTTCGACCTGCGGCGTCGCGATGATAACCTGGCACCCCTTGTCGCGGATGAGCGACGCCACGGCATCGCGCCTGTTCGTGTCGAGTTCGGCGAAGATGTCGTCGAGCAGCAGGATCGGCTTGCAGACGTAGCGCGATGCCACGTCCACCGCCGCGAAACGCATGGCGACTGCTGCGGAACGGCACTGCCCTTGCGACCCGACGGAGCGCATCTCGTAGCCGGAAATCTTGAGGGCGAGGTCGTCCTTGTGCGGACCGGACATCGTGAGCCCGTTGATTTTCTCGACCGCTTCTAGCTTCTGGAGCTTGCGGAGGTAGACTTCCTGTAACGCGGCCTCGGACGCCTCCGCGCCCGACTCCGCTGCACCGTCAAGCTCGCTCAATATGGAACTCTTGTAGGCGCAAGTAATTTCGTCGACCCCGCCGGAGAGTTTGCGGTAGTAGCTTGTAATGATGGGGGAGAGCTCGCCAACAAGTTCCAAGCGCACGGTCCAGAGTTTGGCTCCGAGTTCCGCAAGCTGCTGCGTGAGGACCTGGAAAACTTCTTCGCCACCCACGGCGCCTCCGCATTCTCCTTTGTTCTGCTTGAGCCACTGGTTGCGCTGTTGCAGCACCCGCTTGTAGCGACGGAGCGTTGTGGCGTTTGCCGCAGAACGGAAGCAGAGAATTTCGTCGAGCCAGCGCCTGCGCGTTTCGGGGGCCCCTCTCAGGAGTTCGATGTCCGAAGGCTGCATGATGACGGCGGGGCACTTGCCGAAGAACTGTGCGGCAGAGCGTAAAGGTTCGCCGTTCTCGCGAGCCTCGGTGCCGCGCATGTGTATGCGCACGCCCCTGTTGCAGGTGATTCCGTCGTTGTCGAACTTGCCGCGGACAATCATCTCGTTTTGTTTCCACGAGACGAGTTCCTTGAGTTCGTGTGCGCGGAACGAGAAACCCTGGCTTAGCAGGTACACTGCTTCGAGCAGTGTCGTCTTGCCACTCCCGTTCGGGCCGCACACTACGCTAATGCCGGGGCCGAAATCGTATGCGTTCCCAGCGAGACTGCGCATGTGGTTGATGTCAATCCCCGATATCAAGGGAAGAAACCTCGCAGGCCGAAACTGAGCGGGTTCCAGAGCCCGGCTTCGCTTTCGTAGAGCAGGGCGTAGTTGACGTCGAACAGGTATTTCTTCTGGCCGATGCGCACGTTGAACTTGTAGCCCAAGCCGAACGTGAAGTCGAGGTCGTCCATACCGACTCGTACCGTGCCACCTTCGATGATGTCGCACTCAAAACCCACACGGCCAGTCCACACATGGAGCTGCGGATCGAAGGCGAGCAAGGTGTCTGCAACTTGGTAGTCGATGGCTTCCATCCAGGCGTAGACGGGTTTGCCCATAACATGCGAACGGTAGCCGAGGCCTATCTGCAAGATTTTGGGGCGCACGCCCTCGGTGGAGGGGAGTGTGTTGTCTGTGCTGGTGTTCCTGTCCCACTTGGCAGAAAGGTTCTCGCTGAAACTCAAGTTGCGGATGACGACAGAGGTGGACCAGTTGTTGTTCCACTGGCGGAGCCATCCGAGGTTGATGGTGACGGGGCTGCGGTAATCGTCAACCACTTCGTAGCCTTCCATGTGCTCGGAAATATCGAGGTTGTCGTAGCTCATGGAAAGCGAAAGGCCGAATGCGTCACGCCGCGTGGCGCGATAGGCAAATCCGAGGTACATCATGGTAAAGTACGGAGTCGCGGTGCCTACGGTCTCGTCGTCTTCGTTGATGACATCGAATGCGAGGTCGCCACGGTAGAGCATTGCAAATCCGACGCCCATGCGGTTGCCCACCTTGGTCTCGATGCCTGCGTTGCCGCCCATACGGTCTAGGTCTCGTTTGTCTGCATTCAACGTGTAGTTCGTATTTTCACGGAATCCGAGAATGGCCGGGTTCCAGTAAGCGCCCGGTTGCGAAGCCGTGTCTGCAGTACCGGTGTTGCCGCGGCCCATTTCGCGGGTGCCGGCGCCCATGCGTTCGACGAATCCGTCGAACCCGCCAAGCGATGCTTTGCGTTCGATGGCGTATACTTGCGAAGCCGCCGCCAGCGCGAGGATTGTGGAAAGTGCTGCATTGAGGAGGTGCTTCATGTTAACGCCCTCCCATTGTCATGACTTTGCCCCAGCCAACATTGCCGTGGTTGTCTTTGACGCGAACGTAGTAGATGCCCATGGTGCAGGGGCGTCCGTGATCGTCGAGACCATCCCAGAAATCTTCTTTGGGATAGGTGCTGCGGGAATTGTCGGCTTCGCGGGGTGCGTCCTTCACAATTTTGCGGACCTTGCGCATGTCGTAGCTGAACACTTCGATGGTGATTTTTGAGGGCTTGTCTACTTTGTACGATACAAGGGATTGAACGCCTACTTCGGTTATTACGGAGGGGACCATGCGGATGGAGCCGAGATTGTTGCTCAACTTTGCGCGGTTCAGTATCGGGGTCCAGGTGGCGCCCGAGTCGGCCGAGACGGAGATGCCGTTGCCGTAGGTGCTCACGGCAAGTCCCATAATTTTAGATGTCAACGGGAATGCGGTGATAGACGTGATACCCACGTCGCGATCGGTGACTCCTCTTTCAAAGCCGTTCAGCCATTGGCTTCCGTCGTCTTCGTCGGTTTCCCAGGCGCGGATTCCCGCAGAATCAAGCAGGAGGTAGCCGCTTTCGTTGCCGCCGGTGGAACTTACCGCAATGAAGGCTTTGTTGCCGAGGAATGCGATATCCGAGACCGTATAGCTCGAATTTGCAAAAACGTCTTTTTTCTGCGCCTTGCCAGTGGTGTCCAAAAAGACAACTTTCTTGAATTTGTTTCCGTCGGTGCTACGCCAGAGACTGCCTTGCACTCCGTCTTTTTCGGGCTTGGATACTTCGGCGATAATCTGGAATGGTTTTCCTCCCATCCAGATTCCTGTTACTCGTTTGGTCGTGTCAATCGCCTTGAGTGATTGGGCGCTTTTGCCATCGTAAACCCAGAGGCCTTTTTCTGTGGCTAGCCACAGGTCGCCTGTTTTCGGGTGTACAGCAACACTCAGGATGGATGCGTTTTTCGACTTCTTGTAGCTGTAATGTTTCCCTGTTGGGATTTTTTCCAGCTTGGCTTCCTTCTTGTTCAGGATGTAGTCCGTTGCTTCTGGGTGGTTTGGCCCACCCGAGATGTCGTAGTGCGTGACGCCTGCGGCTCCACGGGCAACCCAGAGGCTCTTGGATGCAGAGTCGTAGGCAAATCCGGTGCTTGCGTATATCATGGCGGAGTCGAGGTCATCGGCGAAACTGGGCGGGTCTAGCGGAGTCTCGACGACGCGTTCGGCGCTTCGCACCGAGAAAAATCCCGACGGATCCTGGAAGGAACCGCTCTTGTCGGCGGCATACATGGGGAGTACGAGCCCGAGTTCTCCGGCGGTCGCCGAAGGTGTCCGCCGGCGCTCTGCCCAGGAATCCCTGAAAATGCCGTCGTGAACTGCTGTCATGGAATCGCCGACGGAAATCTGTTTCGACTTTTCGGCCGTTATGCCGTGGGCTGTGGGCTTGAGGGTGACTTCGGTGATGCCACTTGCCACGTCGCCGCGGGAGAATATGTACAGTTTGCCTGTCTTGGAGCCGGGAGCCACCTTGAATGTCCAGTTGCTGAACAGGGTCTCGGCTGCGAGTCCCTGTGAGACTGCGACGGCGAGCAGTATGCCGCATTTAAAAAAGTTCATCATTTACCTCATGTCGATTTCGTCGACGTTCTTCTGGCTCTTGTATCTAAAATCTTCGTTGGATACTTTCTTCATCACCTTGAGATTGATGATGTTGTACCATGAGACATTTTTTTCCGGGTCGACTGTTTGCAACCTCACGGGAGAGAAATCCTTCTTGCTCAGCCATACTTCCATCTGTGTGAACTGGCCTTTGTACTTGGACGGGTCCAGCTTGAGGACCCAGAGCTTCTGGTTGTTGAATTCCCCTTCCGAAAGCCCGGTGGCCTTGCAGTTGAGGTACTTGAACAGGAGCTCCGAGGGGTGGAGGGCGGAGGACAAATCTTCGACGGCTTTGATGAGCACTTGGTTCTGGTCCATGTTCCATTGCCACAGACTTTCACCATCGCTGTAGAAGCGGATTCCCATCATGTCGAGCATGAACCGGTCGCCATCGGCAACGAGCAGTTTGCCCGAACTGGAGTTGATGTCCGGTGAGTCCGCGTAGAATACCTGCACCCTGAAGTCGAGGCTCCAGGCCTTGCCGGACTTGAACCAGGCCTTGGACTTGTTCAGCGCCTCGTCGGCGGTCATGGCGAATGTGTGTTGGGCGGCGAGGAATGCGACCAGTATGGAGGTGGCCACTAGCCTAAGAGCTGTCATAGTCGTCCTTTTATTTGATTGTCTATTCCACCCAAATTTACAAAAACGGCCCAATACAGGGTGTTTTTGTATCCGGTTTCGTTGGGTTTTGGGCAGATATATTTCTATCTTTACACCGAAACTTTTTTGGAAGGATTTTATGCGTCAATTTATATTGCCTGTCGTTCTTGGTGCCACCTTCGTCGCCTACGCTGCCGATGTCGAGATTCATGGTAGCCTCAACATGGACTATGCCAGCTATTTCAATAGCAAGTTTGACCCGACGAACGCCGCCAACCAGGATATCGATCTTTCTGCAACGGCCAAGCTCGATGAAAACGTGTCGGCTACGGTGAGAACGACCACCCATAGCACTTATGTGGGTGCAGACAGTGCGGTGCACGAATCCGAAGTCCGTCACGGCATTGCCCGTTCTACGGCGATGGGCGAGGATGGCCACCACAATGCCTTTGAATTTGACGGTGCCGAGATCCGCTGGTCGGTAACCCATTCTGTCGACCTCATCTTTGGCGACATGACCTACAGCGCCGGTGCTTTCAACTACTACTTCTGGCGCGACCCGGCCCGCTATGCCGTGATTACCCGTGAAGAAAGTCTCCGCGGTATTGGTGGCGAGTTCGGTAACGAGAAGTACGGCCAGGGCAAGATTTACTTTGGTGCTTCTGAAAATGCGAAAAGCACGATGGGCTTGTTCGGTACCTATGCTTGGCCGCTGCTGAACCATGTGGATGAACACTTTGTGGTGACTCCGAGCATCGACTGGATGTTCGGCGATCATATCGGGCGCCACAACACCTATTCTCTCGGTGTCGAAATCGACTACTCCAAGAGTCTGGGCATAATCAACTACGGCACCTATGCCGTGTGGGGCATGCATCCGTACAAGGGTAAAGGCGTTCACTCCTTCCTTATCGAACCGAGCCTCAACATTGCCCTGTTCAATTTGGGCTTCTCCTATTTCTATGCGATTGTTGACGAGGACTACGATGTGGCCGAGCAGATTTTCACTGAAGACCAGATGCTCTTTGCCGTCGAACCGAGCGTAGACATCAACAAGAAGTTTACCATGGGTATCTCCTATGAATACCACGACCTCGACGTGAATAAGGACAAGGACGAGTACAGTTTCCTTGGCATGAACTTCTATGTGTACCCGACCATGCGCACTGAGGTGGTGTTCTGGTTCGGTTACAACTTCAAGGATGTCGTCGATACCGACTTCGCCCTCGGTATCAGCGGTCGCGCCGACTTCTAACCGTGAGAATCAGGGCTCTAGATTCCATTCGGGGGTTCCTGCTGTTGCAGATGACCCTCGACCATTTCGGTCGGCCCATATCATATTATCTCTATCAGTGCTTCGGCTTCTTCAGTGCAGCCGAAGGCTTTTTCTTTTTATCCGGTTTCGTGGGGATGATTGCCGCGACCAGCAAGGCTGCAAAGGATCCTTCGCAGGGCTGGATGCGTCGCCGTGCCGTGCGCATCTGGGTGTACCACATGTTGACGATGGCTGTGCTTTCGGCGCTTGCGCTCTTGTGCATTCCCGGACTGGTTCCGTATTTCAAGGCGCTCTTCGAGCATCCGTTGCAGGCTTCGTTCTGGGGCTCGCTCCTGGTTTACACTCCCATGTGGCTCGATGTGCTGCCACTCTACGTGATTTTCTTGCTGGTGGGTTCTTTCGTGTTTCCGCTGCTTGTGAAGGCGAAACGGGCACGCACGGTTGTGCTCCTTTGGTTGCCTTCGGTTGTTTTGTGGATTGCTGCGCAGTATGGCTTGCGCGATGCAGTGAATTCGCTTTTCCCGGCATGGATCCATCATGGGTCGTTTGACCCGTTCGGCTGGCAGTTCGCCTACTTTACCGGTGCTGCTACCTATGCCTGGTGGAGTCGAGTCAAGGCTGGTAGTACAGCCCGCGTTGTGAATGCTCTTACGCCATTCTTGTTTGCCGTGCTTGTGTTCTGCTTCTTGTGGTCGCACCAGTTTATCGGGCTTTCGCTGCCGTCTGAATTCTGGGTGAGCAAGGACCATCTCGGCATGTTCCGCTTCTTCAACTTCTACGTGTTCATGTTGCTGATTTGCTGGGTCGTGCGTGTCCGCCAGGGCTTGCTTGATTTCCGCCCGCTCAATACGGTCGGCAGGCACAGCCTGGATGTGTACACGGCACACATTGTGCTTATCTACATGTGGTTCACTGTGGTGCCGAATTCAGTTCGCTACCATCTGCCTTGGGATGTCGTATTGCCATTGGTTGCATGCTGCCTGCTGTGGGGCCTTGCTAAACTGCGCGAACCCAAGCCGCGCATCCAATAAAAAAACCGTGGCGGTTGGCCACGGTGAATAGAAATCAATCATTACTTCTTGAGCAGGTCGCGGATTTCCGTGAGGAGCTTTTCCTCGGCGGTTGGCTCTGGAGGTGCCGGAGGTGCTGCCGGGGCTTCTTCTTCCTTCTTGCGCATGTTCTGCATGAACCCGAGGAACTTCTTCATGACGAGGAAGACCACGATAGCGACGATGAGGAAGTCGACGATGCCGCCGATGAAGCTGCCGTACGGGATGGTCACGCCTTCGGCGGTGGTGAATGCGAGGGCCTTGAGTCCTTCGCCCGCGTCCTTTGCGCCGCACATGGCGATGATGGCGGTGACGCTGGGCATCACGATGTCGCTGACGAAACTGGAGACGATTTTACCGAACGCGCCGCCGATGATAACACCGATGGCCATGTCGACGATGTTGCCCTTGAACGCGAAGGCCTTGAACTCTTCGAGCAGGGATGATGCTTTTCCTTTGATACCCATGAAGGCTCCTTTGTTGGTTGTTGTGATAAAAAAATAGCATAACTGCCCTGCGTGGCAACTCGGATTTCTAAATTTGGCTCGCTATGTCATGGTTGATTTTGGCTCTGGCTTCGGCCATTTTTTTGGGTTTTTACGACCTTTCCAAGAAGGCTTCTGTCCAAGGTAACGCTGTCCGCCCAGTGCTTTTTGCCTGCAGCGCCTTCTATGCGCTTTTCATGTGCCCCCTGCTCGTGACCGGGGCCTGTGGTAGCATCTCGGCGCAAGGGCATTTGTTCCTAATGGGCAAGGCGGTCATTGTCGGCGGGAGCTGGATCCTTACATACAACGCGCTCGCGCATTTGCCGTTGAGTATTGCGACGACCATCCGTGCCTGCGCGCCCGTCTTCACTATCCTGATTGCTGTGAGCCTGATGGGGGAACGCCCCATGGTGTTGCAGTGGCTCGGTGTCGCCATTTGCGTTTGCTCGTATATCGCCTTGAGCCTCGCCGGTCGCAAGGAGATGGGGCATTTCTTCAGCAACGGCTGGGTCGTGATGATGGTCCTGGGTACGCTCCTGGCCGCTTGCAGTGGTATCTACGACAAGTTCATTTTCCAGAGGATGCATTTTGAGCCGCTGGTCGTGCAGGCCTGGTTCAGCGTGTACATGGCTGCCTTCCAGTTTATCATCTGCGCCGTGACGTGGTTCCCGCACCGCAAGCAGACGACGCCGTTCCGGTTCCGCTGGACTTTCCTCTTGGTCGCGGTCCTCCTTATCGTGGCCGACCGCTGCTATTTCCTTGCAGTGAGCGACCAGGATGCCCTGATATCGATTATTACCGTTTTTCGCCGTTCTAGCGTGCTTGTCGGCTTTGTCGCGGGACTCCTCATATACAAAGAACGCAAAAGCAAGCTCAAATGGGCTGCATTATTTGGAATAATTTTGGGAATATGCTTGATTGCGCTCGGAAAATAGTATAGTTTAATAGTATGCGCAAGATAGGTATTGTTGGTTCCATCGGAGCGGGCAAGTCTTTCGTGGGCACGCTGTTGCGTGACCGCGGTTTCCGTGTCATGGATGCCGACGAAGTCGTACACGAACTCTATCGTACGTCGAACGACCTGCGTGCAGTCATCCGCTGCGCGTTTGGCCCGTATTGCCTCACGCAAGACGGCGTGAACCGTGAATTCTTTGCCGACCTTATCTTCAGGGACAGCGATGCCCGGCGCCGTCTGGAATCGCTCGTCTACCCGTACTTGACTCAGGCGGTGCTAGACTTTTTCGAAGAGCCGGAGCGCCCCAGCGAACGCGGTATCCGCTTCTTTTCTGCAGCGTTGCTTGACCGGGTTCCCGAAATCGTCAAGGTCCTGGATGAAATTTGGGCTGTCACGGCTCCAGAAGATATCCGCTTGAAGAGGCTTGTGGCCCGTGGGCTTTCCGAAGACGATGCTCGCCGCCGCATGGAAACCCAACGCATGAACGCGCTGCCGTCGCACCCGAATATCCGCGTTGTTGAAAATGCCAGCGACGAAGGTGCCTTGTGGGCCCAGATTGCGGATATTTTGGGCAATGTGTGATGTAAATTATACTTTTTCATTCGAAAAGTTAAGCTAAATCACGTGTTTAATACATATCAACACTTTTTTCCCTGAACTGTATCGTATTGGGGGGCGGGGGATGTATTTTGTGGGTGTACAGAATAGTTGTGTCTCCTCGAAAAAAGGCGGTTGGCTATGGAATCGAAAAGAAAAATCGTGCTTGTGAAACAAATCGTTTTTTTTGCGATTCTTGCGACGGTCCTTGGGCTTATCTATGGCTAAAGGCTAGATTTCGCACGGATTATTGAAAAAAATGGACCGATAAAGGCCTTTGCGGGTTTTTATCGGTTTTTTTTATTTTATGCGTAAAGCGGTTGGCTGCAAAAGATATATATTATTGCAAGGTGTTTGGATTGTGCTAAAAAAGATAAAGGAATGATGAAGATGCCTGTTGAATCCAGAATACTAGAACGAGCGGAACAATACATGCGCAAGCTTTCGCTCGGTGTGAACCCCTTGAACGAAGAAGCCCTGCCAGATAATGATATTTGTCGGCAGGAACGGATTAGCAAGTGTTTGGCTTATGTGGCGGACTTCTTGCAGCAGAAAATTGCCCCCAACCGGGAACCGCAGCCGCAAAAAAAGAAATCCAAGCGCGAATCCAAACAGCCCCGGAAGTTCGCAATTGCAGAACTCGCACTTTCTCCCGAAATGCTTTCGAAGTACGAGATGACAGAAGAACCGGTCTCATTGTCCGGATTTGTCCGTAGGCTCAATGCTCTCCTTCCCGAAGGCAGCGGTATGATTCCCCTGATTTATTCCGACGTGGCCGAGATTCTCACGCGTGAAGGCGTGCTCTTGAAGGAGCCCGGCGAAAAAGGAAAGGATATGAATCTTCCTTCTCCGCACGGCGAAGAAATGGGTTTTATGCGGGCCGAGGCCGATATCCGTGGGCACCATGCCGTGTACACGAAGTGCGACGCGGCGGCACAGAAATTCATCCTTGAAAAAATTCAGGATTGCGTGGCCCTGGCGAACGAGCGTTTCGCAAAGTACCAGGCGCAGGATGCCGCGCGGGAAAATGCTGGAGAAACAGCCACTGGCGAAAAGACCTCTCGTTCGGTTAAGGAACGATTCCACCTGACAGAAGCGGAACTGGCTAAATATCCTGCCGACGACGCTCCCGTGCCGGTGAGCGAGATTGCCCGCCGTCTGAACGACTTGCTTGCTCCGGATGCAAACATCGAAAAGCTCTATTTCAAAAGCGTCCTCGACTGGTTCGTTGCGCAAGGGCTCCTTGAATCGAAAACGGATGCTGTCGGCAAGACATTTTTTTATCCGACAGAAGCGGGATTTGCTGCGGGTATTGTCACGGAACAGCGCATTGGCAAGAACGGCAAAAACTTTGATGCGGTGCTCTATGGCCCCGCTGCGCAGAAACTCGTCCTCGAGCACGTGAACGAACTGGGCTAACCCCTAGTTGCCCGAGGCCGCTGCCGCTCGGCGCACGAACAACATGAAAAAAGGGAGTTCCATACGGAACTCCCTTTTATTTTAGGAGAGAGGATGTATTAAACTACTTGATGCTGACCGTCTTGGCCTTGTTGCCGATACGGACGATATATACACCTTTGGCGCCGGAGTACACCTTTTGCAGGCAGCCGATGCCCTTGGTGGTGCGGACAACGTGGCCGAGGCTGTTGAACACGGTGATGTTCTGGCCCTGGGCGTTGATGACCGTGATGTAGCCGCTGGCATCGACGTATGCAGAGGCGGGGTTGGCGTCAAACGCGCTTGCCACAATGGCGTCAGGACCGCTGCTGGAACTGCTGGGTGAACTAGTGATGCCCTGCGAAGAAGAAGATGGTGCTGCCGGACCTGCGCTGGAAGAGGAACTGCCGTGGTGGCTGCCATGATGGTGACTGGAAGAAGACGAATCGCCCGTGCCGGGGTTCGATGAACTGGAAACGGTGCCACTGGAGCTGGAAACCGGATTATCCGAAGAACTCGGAGTCGGGCCAGTGCCACCTTCGGCAGAGATGACGATGTCGCCTGCGTTCGGCACTGCGTCGAAGTAGACATAGCCGCCGTCAATCTTGGATTCGAGCTTGGCGCCCGCCTGCGTCACTTCGGCCTTGGAGCCGTCGTACTTGACGCGGATGGAAAGCGGGTAGTCGTAGTCCGAAACATTGTCCTTGATGCTGTGGGTCAGCTTGACGGTGATGGTGCCGCTGCCGCTGGCTTCAATCTTGGCTGCCTTGCGTTCCTTGATGTACATGCCGACGTGGCCCATCGGAGCCACCCAGACGTCCTTTTCGTTCTGGTTTGCCCACTGGAGCGCACCTGCAATGTCATTGAGGTTTGTCGGCGAGTAGCTGGCATTACCGTTGTTCTTGCCTTGGAGACCGTGCGTAAGGAATGCAACCCAACCACCGCTCTGGAGAGCCTTTTGCATGTTGCCCTTGAAATCGCTTGTGCCTTCTGAACCTGTCATGATGGCCGGAACCGCCGCCCAGTTGTTCGGACCGTCCTTGCCCATGACGTCGGAACCGCCGCTCCAGCTTGCGTTGCAGATTCGGCCGACGACATAGTTCTGCAGAACCTGTCCGTCACCGGGCGTTTTGCAGTTCGGGTAGGCAAGGGTGATGACGCCGTATTTTTGTTTGATCGACTGGTTGAGTTTCTGCTTTGACGAAGCGATTTCGTTTGCCGACATCGTTCCGCCAGGATGGGAATCGCTGTGGCTTGCGATTTCGTGGCCCTTGTCTGCCAATCCCTGGAAACCGTTCGTGCCCCAGTTTGTAACCAGGTTGAAGGTGGCCCTGTAGCCGTATTTGTCAAATTCGGGGGCTGCATCGCTCACTTGGCTCGGGGCGTTGTCATCGAATGTGAAGGAAACCGCGCACTTGCGGAAGCCTGCCCAGGTGCCGATTTCGGCTGTCTGGGCGAAAGTTGCCGTGGCGGCGAACAGGCCTGCTGCGCCGATAACCACTGCGGGAGATATTGCAATTTTTTTATAATCCATAACCATACCTTTAAGGTTTACCCAAATTCGGAGAATTTGGAATCCATAACACTAATATAAATATATTCTCGATATATTATAAATGTTATTGTGGGGTGTTCAATCTGTTGTATTTGCGTGCAACAAGTGTAAAATCGGAATGCGAAAAAGGAAAAAAGAGAGCGAAAAAACGCCCTGTAGTGCAAAAAATTGTTTACACTTAAAGAAGAATGGGCAAAAGACGATGAAAACTAAAAACTATATTTGCGGTTGTGAAATCAAGAGAGCTTTTTAAATCCCTGGTAAATCCGATTGTCGATTCGGTTTATACGTCGGATGAGTATCCTGCCTTGGCCCTGTACGAATACGAATGGGCGCAGACGCAACCTTTTGACGGTTTGCGGGTGCTGGCAGCGACGCCGGTCTTTAGGAATTCGCTCTTGCAGTACCGGGCTCTTATTGCGGGCGGTGCCGAACTTGTCGTGGGAATCGGCGGGGCAGAAAACGGCGCGACGATGCCTTGCGACGACGGTGTGGTGCGCCTGTTGCGTGAAAGTGGAATCCAGGTCATTGGGTTACAAGATGCACTTGACGCGGAAGCGGAGGGGCACGGCTTTGATTTGATTCTCGACTGTGCGGGCCAGTTTTCGGCTTGCCATCCGCGGTTCGGGTTTGTGGAACTCACGCGGAGCGGCGTGCAGTTTTACGAGAAGTGCGAGCATCCGGTTTATGTGGCCGACAGCGGAATCGTGAAACGCATCGAGACTTGCCTCGGGACGGGGGAAGGCTACGTGCGGGCGCTTGCCCAGCTCGGGTACGATTTTGGTTCAGATGCCGGTAAAAAGTTTGTCGTGTTCGGGAGCGGAAAAGTGGGGCAGGGAATCGTGCTGCAACTTTTGCGCTGCGGTGCTAGCGTGCAAGTGGTGACGGACTGTTCGCGCGGCTCTAACCCGTTCCTCGATGCAAACGATGTGCCGGTTACAGATTGTAACGACCTTGATGCAGTTGCCGCACTTGTGCGCGATGCCGATTTTGTGGTGACGGCGACCGGTGTGAAGGGCGCACTCGACCGTCCGCAAATCGTGGAAGCCCTGCTCGCCTCGAATGCCGTGCTTGCCAACATGGGCGTGGAAGACGAATACGGACCAAGCATTCCGGCAACCCGCGTGCTCGCCGAAAAGAAACCGCTGAACTTTATCCTCGAAGAACCGACACACCTCAAGTATATCGATGCATCGCTCGCATTGCACGCCGCGCTCGGCGAACACCTCTTGCGCGAAGCCGCAGACGCAAATAAAAATGCGGGCCCAAATGTAGGTACAATAGACCCGCCAAGTGAATTGGAACAGCGCATCCTCTCGATGACCATGCAAGATGGCCTCATCGGCCCCGAAATCGCCGAGATGATGGGGTGGTAATTTTGTATTACTAATTCTTTTCGCTTTCGAGCTTGACGAAGAACTTCTTCGTCTCGCGGGCGACAATTCCACTTAGCAGAATGAGTGCCACGAGGTTCGGGAAAGCCATGAGCCCGTTGAAGATGTCGGCACTTGTCCACACTGCACTAACGGTGAGGTAGGGGCCGATGAATACGGCGGCCACGTACACCCAGCGGTAGGCGAGGATCGCCTTTTTCTTGCCGCGCCCGATGAGGTATTCCAGACAACGTTCGGAGTAGTAAGCCCAGCCGAGAACGGTGGTGAACGCGAAGAATACGAGTGCCACGGTGAGAATGTAGGGAGCAATGCAAGCGCCTGCCGGGAGGTTCGAAAGCCCGCGGGCAAACGCTTCCATAGTGATGTTTACGCCCTGGAGCCCAAGCTGCGGATCCCATGCGCCTGTCACCACGATAGCAAGGCCCGTCATGGAACAGATGACAATCGTATCGATAAACGTGCCTGTCATGCACACGAGACCTTGACGCACAGGTTCTTTAGTCTTGGCCGCTGCCGCAGCGATAGGAGCGGAGCCGAGGCCCGCTTCGTTACTGAAAATGCCGCGGGCGATACCCTTCTGCATGGCAATGAAGATAGTGCCGACCACACCACCTGTGACGGCGCTCGGGTTGAATGCCGCGCGGATGATAACCTCGATGGCGCCAGAAAGTCTGGAGAAATTGAAACCGAGAATCAGGAGGCAGAAGAGAATATAGAAGATGGCCATGAACGGCACGATATAGAGGGAAACCTTCGCGATGCGCTTGAGACCGCCGATGATGACGCATGCGGTGAAGCCCGCGCAGAGCAGGCCCGCAATAGCGGTGGAATATGAGACGGAGTTCCCGCCGAGGTTCACGAATTCGCCCGTGGGGATGACTGTTGCAACAGCCGAGGTGATGCCGTTGACCTGCGTGATAGTGCCGATGCCGAGCAGGCCCGCGAGCACGCCGAAGCAGGCGAACAGAATGGCGAGCCACTTGAAGTTGAGCCCGAAGCGTTCCTTGATACCCGTTTCGATGTAGTAGAAGGGACCGCCCAAAACCTTGCCGTCGGTGTCGACCTTGCGGTACTTGACCGCGAGCAGGCCTTCGGCGTACTTGGTGGCCATGCCGAAGAAGGCGGCGACTTCCATCCAGAAGAGTGCGCCCGGGCCACCGGTGCCGATGGCGGTCGCGACACCCACGATGTTACCCGTGCCGACCGTTGCGGCGAGAGCGGTGCAGAGTGCGGCAAAACTCGAAACTTCGCCTTCGCCTTCTTTTTCGCTGTGGAGCATGTAGCGCAGCGCGTTGGCGAGGTTTGTCACCTGCAAAACGCCGAGACGGCTCGTGAGCAGGATGCCTACGAAGAGGACGATGCCGATGAGGGGAATGCCCCACACGTAACCGTCTATGGAATCAAGAATGGAATTTAAAGTTTCCATGCAAAGCTCCTAAAATGGTTGGCGGTTTTAACTGACTGAATAAAGATAAAAATTTATATGAAAGGTCATGAAAAAACTTATATTGAAAGTATGATTGATATTTATGCTTTGGCTAAAAATCCGCTTGTATTCCAAAAACAGAGGACCATCACCTCGGCCTACATCGATGTGTCCGGGAAGATGGGCCTTGCGCAGACCGTGCTCATGGTTCAGGATAACATTACCGAGAATTTCGGTGCTATCAAGATGGACAATTTTGCGGTGAAAGAAATGGGCGGCTTTTGGGTAGTGTCCAGAGCGAAGTTTAAGTTCTTGAAACGCCCGTACTGGCGCGACAAGGTAGTCACGACATCGTTCCCGGCAGATAACCAGCTCATCCGTCTCAACGAGAACACGGCCATCACCACAGTCGAGGGCGAGCCCATCATTTTGGCCAAGCAAGAAATGTGCTGCCTAAGTTTCGATCGCCACCGCCCGATGCGCCTCTCGTCGGTGAACTTCCCGACAGAAGGTTTCCCGGAAGCGCTCATGACTAGCGATTTCGACCGCTTCAACGTAAAGCCCGAAGAGTATGTGGAGATTTACCAGCAGAAAGTGCTGCCGCAGCATATCGACATGTCGCACCACATGAACAACATAGAATATGTGAAACTCGCGTTGAACGTGTTCAGTGCTTCGGATTTGGAACTCTGCATTCCCTCGGCACTCGAAATCCATTACCTGGGCGAATCGAAGGAAGGGCAGACCATGAGGGTGTTCCGCGCGAACCATAACGGAGCAACCTACATGCGAATCCTCGACGAAACCGACCGCCCCGTATTCGAAATGAAATTACGCATGATGTAGGACCGCCTAGTTCGCGATATCCATCAAGTCGTAGTACATGAGCCGTGTGTGCGGGTCGTTGTCTTCGATGTTCATGAACCGGAAACCGTTCTTTTCGTAGAAGGGGATTGCGTCTAGGTATGCGTCCACTGTTAAGAAACGGCAGCCGGTCTTGTTTTCGGTGACGAACATCCACTTGATGTAATCCAGCACGGTGGTTCCAATTTGCTGACCTTTGGCGGATATGTCAACGCCTAGACGACACAACTTGACTGCTGGGTAACTTTTTAAGCGTTTTTCGTTTGGAAAACCCTGTTTCTTGCGAAAGCGATTAAATTCAGTCATGTCCTTGAAATCACTTGTGGCAATCTTGTCGTTCGCCAGACTGCAGTAAGCGTAGACCTTGCTTGCGTCGTTGGCGTTAACGCATGCATATGTAACGGCGATTAAGTGTTTTTGAAATGCCGATGCACGATTAAGGATAAAGTCGTTCAAATCTGCATCGCCACAGTCAAAGTGATTGACAGCCTTAGTGGGGCGTAACCTAACGAAATCTAAGTGTATTTTGCCTATACTGTTCTGAAGCATGGATCGTCACCTCCGTTAGCCTCTTCGCGTGCGCGCATTTTTGCCATGCCACGTTCGTAAGCTTTTTTCATAAGTTCGTAATTCCGCTGGATGCGTGCACGAACTTCCGGAGGTTCCGGGTGCCGCTCTTCCATACGGGCTAAAAACCGGCGAGCGTCCTCGCCGAACAAAATCGGAGTCTCTCGAATTTCGCGAGCCATGATCCCTCTTTTGTTAATTGTCCATATATCAATCAGGCCGAACGGCCAAGCGGCAACCGGTCAAGTTGGTTCCGTTGGTAAATATACTTAAAGAAAAAAGGAAAATCAAGTGGCTCGGTTGCGCGTGAGCCGCCTAGTTCGCGATATCCATTTTCAGCCTTTTTTCGTTCGGGAAACCGCGCTTTTTTCGGAATCGGTTGAATTCCGTCTTGTCCTTGAAATCGCTTGTGGCAATCTTGTCGTTCGCCAGACTGCAGTAGGCGTAAACTTTGCTTGCATCGTCAGAATCTACATAGGCATAATTCACTGCGAGTAAATATTTTTGGAATGCCGATGCTCGATTAAGGATGAAGTCGTTCAAATCCTTGTCGCCGCAATCGAACTCCTTGACGGCATCAGTGAATTTTAAACGGATGAATTTAAGGTGCTTGCGCTCTATATTTGTCTGAAACACGGGTCAATACCTCCATTGGCCTCTTCGCGAGCGCGTTTTTCACGCATACCCTCTTCATAAGCCTTTTTTACGAGTTCGTAATTCCGCTGGATGCGTGCACGAACTTCTGGAGGTTCCGGGTGCCGCTCTTCCATACGGGCTAAAAACCGGCGAGCGTCCTCGCCGAACAAAATCGGAGTCTCTCGAATTTCGCGAGCCATGATCCCTCTTTTGTTATTTGTCCATATATCAATCAGGCCGAACGGCCAAGCGGCAACCAGTCAAATCGGTTCCGTCGGTAAATATACTAAAAGCAAAAAGGAAAAGCAAGTGGCTCGGGTGTACGTGAATCGCCTAGTTCGCGATATCCATCAAGTCGTAGTACATGAGCCGTGTGTGCGGGTCGTTGTCTTCGATGTTCATGAACCGGAAACCGTTCTTTTCATAGAAAGGGATTGCGTCTAGGTACGCGTCCACTGTCAAGAAACGGCAA
>JAEEGJ010008675.1_pt1 | contig 27834 bp, 22 predicted proteins | sample 8958761 | NCBI WGS metagenome assembly JAEEGJ01 (sample SAMN16246546, study PRJNA631951) | gut metagenome | biome: gut microbiome; feature: rumen; material: RS-attached | host: Bos | place: Iran: Karaj | collected 2018-10 | reverse complement strand
CCCCGGGGTGCAAATACACCCCATTTTGCACCTCAGCGCCCGTTTTTCTTGCCCCGGGGTGCAAATACACCCCATTTTGCACCTCTGCGCCCGATTTTTCCGCCCCGGGGTGCAAATCACCCTCTTTTTGCACCTCGGCCGCCGAAAAACCCGCCACTGAAGCGCCCGAAGCCGCCGACAGGCCGATCGTCCCGATGCCGCAGTAGGCGTCCATCAGGGTCTCCCCCGGCTGGAGCGCAGCCAACGAAAGGGCCTTCGCATAGAGCCGTTCCGTCTGCACCGGGTTCACCTGGTAGAAAGACCGCGCGCTGATCTTGTAGCGCAGGCCCAGCAATTCATCATAGATAAAACCCGGGCCGTAAAGCACCTTCTCCCGCGGGCCCAGCACCACGCTGGTCTGGCGTGGCTGGATGTTCTGCACGGCGGTCTTGATCTCCGGGTGGGCGGGCCGCAGACGGGCGAGCAACTCCTTGCGCCCGTGCATCAACTCTTCAGAAGTGACCAGCACCAGAAGGACCTCACCCGTACTAGCGCCGAGGCGCAGCAGGACGTGCTTCAGCGTTCCGCCATAGCCGAAAGGCTTGATTTTCAGGGAATTCAACTGCGATTCCAGGGTCGCGAGCACCGCATTGAGCCGCTCGTCCTGCAGAAGGCATCCGGCCATCGGGACGACGCGGTGCGAGGACTCCTCATACAAGCCACAGACGACCCGGGAGCCCCCCATCGAAACGGCGGCGATGACCTTGTTGCGGTAATGGAAGGGCTCCTCCATCCCGCACACGTCCTGCACCTGCACGCGCAAACCCTCCGCCCGGAAAGCCCGCGCGACCGCATCCCGTTTCCGGGCCAGTTGCTCGGCATAGGGCGTCTCGAGCATAGCGCAGGCGCCGCAGCGCTCATATGCGACACACTTTTCCATATTCCTTCGCAAACTTACGGAAAAACGCAGAAAAAACAGTAAGTTTGCAGTAAATGGAACACAATACGATGAAACACACACTTTCCTTCCTCTTCGTGGCTGCGTTGCTGGTCGTCAGCTCCTGCGGTCCCGCCCGCTATTCTTCCAGTTTCAATCCCAAAATGATCGGAGAATACGCGCTGATCGAGCCCTATTCCCAGGTACTCTATTATAACGAGCGCAACCAGCCCCGGTATGATGCCGGCCTGTCCGAAGATGCGGCCTTCCTCCTGAAGAATGTCATCGAGTCTGAGCGTTATCCTTTCACCCGTACAATCCGCATGAATTATCAGGGTTCCGACGCCGCTGTCGCGGATTGGCTCGACACCTTCACCGACATCAATGTATCCCGCGCCGGACGTCTTCGCGTCCCGGATCATCTCATCAGGACCATCTCAAAGAGCGGGCACCGCTACGGCATCGTCTTCTATTCCTACGGGCACATCCAGTCCGAGGAAGGACGGCGGCTCGAGGAGATGGAGCGTGCCGCCGTACGCATGGTCGAGAAGATTGCCGATAAGATCGCCGAGAAAAAGTCCGAACCCACGTATATCCCGCGCACGGAACCGTACAACAATAAGATTTACTACGCGGTCATCGATGCCGAAACGGGCAGCATCCTGGATATGGCCTGCGAGAATTCACTCTTCTATTCCGACCCGACTAGCGCATCGGATGTCCGCAACATCCTGTCCCGTCTCCTGAAGCCTTTCGTCGAATGATGAAAAGCCCCTGGCCAATCCTTTTCGCATGCCTCTTGCTTACGGGGGCTTGCATGCAGGTCCCGTCGAGCCTGACGCTTTCCGAAGGCAAGGGCTGGACGTCCCGGCAGGCCTATACCGACTTTGAAATCAACGGCCAGGCCTGCTGCTCCGAAGGAGCTGAGGCGCTGATCGGGCTGTGTCTCGATGGAGAGATTCCCGGTCAAGCCGGGAATGACAAGGCTGAAGACAGCGCCGTCATGGCCGGCTCGGACCGGCCATCTCCTTCCGGTTATGCTATCCTCCTCCACAACGGTCCCATCGACGGCAGCGTCAAGACCGGCAGCCTCCTGCACGTGCGCAACCTATACCGTTCCCTCGCACAGGACGGCGAATGGTTCGACTTCAACGTCGCCGTGCGCGGCAAGAACGTCGGTGTAAGGATTAACGGCGTGGACGTCGTCTGCTATACTGAGCCGGATAAGCCCTGGCGCGCGCCCGGTCACGAGAAGGAACGCATCGCCCCCGGCCGCATCGGCTTCCGGGGCATCAAGGGCACGGTCGAGCTGCGCAACCTGACCCTCACTCCCCTGCCCGAGGGCCTGCGAAATCCCGCCGACACCCTTCCTCCCGTCGATGAGCAGGCGGACCGCATCATCCGTCTCCAGCAGGCGGACTTCCCCGTCATCGACTACCACGTCCACCTCAAGGGCGACCTGACGCAGGAGATGGCCCACGCGATGTCGATGAACTACGGCATCAACTACGGCGTGGCACCGAATGCCGGCGAAGGCGGCGTGGGCCGCATGCTCGCGGACGACGCCGAGGTCTATGCCTACCACGACGAGATCAGCGGCGAGCCCTTCCTCTTCGGCGTGCAGGGCGAAGGCCGCAAATGGACGCAGACTTTCTCCAAGGACGCCCTGGGCATCTTCGAATACCTCTTCACGGACGCGATGACCATCATCGACCACAAAGGCCGCAACAGCCGAATCTACCGCCCAGAGGAGGTCCATCTCGACGGCATCTCCAAGCAGAAGTACATGGATCACCTCGTGGACCAGACCGTGCTGATCCTGACCAACGAGCCGGCCGACATCTACGCCAATCCGACCTTCCTGCCGGGCGTCCTGCAGGCCGAATACGACACCCTCTGGACGCCGGAGCGCGTGGACCGGGTCCTGGACGTGCTGGAACGGTACCACATCGCCCTGGAGATCAACCCGCGCTACTGCATCCCATCCTTCGACATCATCCGGGCGGCCAAGGCGCGCGGCATCAAGTTCACCTTCGGCACCAATAACGTGGATTCCAACTTCGGACGGCTCGAATACGCCCTGGACGCCATCGAGGCCTGCGGCCTGACCGCCGACGACATCTGGTTCCCTTCGATGAGCATCCGTGCGGAGCGTCCCACCGTCATCTATAACCATTTCGACTGAATATGAGCATCACAGGCATAGGCGAGACCGTACTCGACATCGTCTTCCGGGGCGGGCAGCCCCAGGCCGCCGTCCCCGGCGGGTCCACTTTCAATGCCATGATTTCCTTGGGCCGCACCCTCGGGCGCAAGTTCCCGGAAGTGGCCCTGCGCATGGTTACGCAGACCGGCGACGACCCGGTCGCGGACATCGTCACGGCTTTCATGAAGGAGAACTGTGTCTCGGACGGGGCGCTGGTCCGTTCCCCCGGCCAGAGCACCGTGTCGCTGGCCTTGTTGGATGAGAAGAGCAACGCCCATTACGAGTTCTTCCGGGACAAGAGTCTGCCGGCGTTCAAGGCGCCGGAGCTGGATTTCCAACCCGGGGACATCGTTCTTTTCGGCTCCTTCTTCGCCATCAATCCCGAGACGCGGGAGGAGACGCGCGCCTTGATCCGGCAGGCCCGGGCAGCCGGCGCCGTCGTCTATTATGACATCAATTTCCGCAAAAACCACAATGCCGCCGACTCCTTGCCGCAGATCGAGGAGAATATCGCCCTCAGCGACGTCGTAAGGGGCTCTTCAGAGGACATTGAGGCCTTGTATGGCACGGAGGACGCTTCGGCCGTTTATGCCGCCCATATCGCCCCGATTTGCCCGCATTTCATCTGCACGAAGGGGGCGCGGGAGACGGAGGTGTTCTCTCCGGGCGTCCGCCGGCGCTATCCGGTCCCCCAAGACACGCCCGTCGTCTCCACCATCGGCGCCGGCGACAACTTCAACGCCGGGGTCGTCTATGCCCTCACTCTATCGGGCAGGGGGCCACTGCCATTGCGACAGCAGGAAAGAACCCTGTCGGGGAATGCTGTCTCAACGGCAGTGGCCCCCTGCCCTGAAGCGACTCCCCTGCAACTGACGGCGACCGACTGGGACCGGATTGTGCCGATTGCCCATCGGTTCAGCGCCAACGTCGTCGCCAGCCTCTTCAACTACGTCGACCCGGGATTTGAGCCATGATCGCCCTGCTTCTCGCCGCCGCGGCACTCCTGTCACCGGTCCTTGAAACCCCCGCTCCCATGTCCAGCTATCCCGAAACCCAGAAAGTGAGAAAAGCCGCCGTCGCCGGCACCTTCTACCCCAGCTCCGCCAAGGACATCCGGTCCATGCTGGGGCCCTGGCTGCATCCCTGCGGGGAAGGGCCCGCTCCCCAGGCGCTCATCGTCCCCCACGCCGGGTACGTGTTCAGCGGCGAAGTGGCCGCCTCGGCCTTCAACCGCATTCCCCGGGGGCACACTTACAAGCGCATCTTCCTGCTCGGGCCGAGCCACCGGGTCGGATTCGCCGGGGCGAGCGTGGACACCCTGTATGCCCAGGCCGAGACGCCCCTGGGAAAGGTTCCGATCGACGTCTCCCTGGGGAAAACACTTGTCCGGGACGGGAAAGGATGCTTCACTTGCCGGGCCGACGCCCACGACAAGGAACATGACCTGGAAGTCCAGCTCCCCTTCCTTCAGCTGCTGTTCGAGGAGGTTCCGCCCATCGTCCCGGTCGTCATCGGGACTCAGCGGCTCGGCACGCTTCAGCAGATAGCGACGGCCCTGGAGCCCTATTTCAATGAAGAAAACCTCTTCATCATCAGCTCGGATTTCTCCCACTATCCCTCCTACGAAGACGCAAAGGCCTCCGACCTCTATCTGGCGGACGCCATCGTCCACGGCGGATTGAACGAATTCCTCAACGCCCTCTCGCATATCGCCAGGCAGGGTTTCATCGGCGAAGACACGGCCGCCTGCGGCGCCTGCGCCATCGCGGTGCTGCTGGAGATGATGGACGCGCAGGGGCGGGACCGCTTCGCCGCCGAACACGTGATGTACCGCAACTCCGGCGATTCCCCGTACGGCGAGAAGGACCGGGTCGTAGGGTACAACGCGATTGCCTTCACCCGATCCGAAGTGGAAGCACCCCTGTTCAGCTTCACCGGAGATGAGAAAAAAGCCATGGTCGCCACCGCGCGCGCGGCCATCTACCGCGCCCTGGGCCTGCCTTTCGACGGGGATGACAGCCCGACGGGCGTCCTGAAGGAAGAAGGCTACGGCGTCTTCGTGACCCTTCATCTGGACGGGCGGCTGCGGGGCTGCATCGGCCGTTTCGAGTCCTCCTCGAGCCTCCACGCCACGATACGGGAGATGGCCCGGAGCGCCGCCTTCGACGACCCGCGCTTCCCATCCCTTTCCAAGGCGGAAGCCCCCAAGGTGGAGATCGAGGTGTCCGTGCTCTCCCCGCTGAAAAGGATCGCGTCCATCGACGAATTCAAGTTGGGTCGGGACGGCATCTATATGATCAAGGGCGCCCGGCACGGCACCTTCCTCCCCCAGGTCGCGGAAGAAACGGGATGGACCACGGAGGAGTTCCTGGGCCACTGCGCCCGGGACAAGGCCGGCATCGGCTATTACGGCTGGAAGGATGCCGAACTCTATACCTATCAGACCGTTGTCGTAAAAGAATCCGAATTGCCATGATGGAAGCCAGTTTCTACACCGCCGACAAGGACGGCGTGCAGTGCCTGCTCTGCCCCCACCACTGCCGGATCAAGGAAGGCCGGAGGGGCCTCTGCCACAGCCGCGAATGCCGCGACGGCGTCCTCCACGCCCTGTCGTACGCCAAGCCCTGCTCCCTGGCCGTCGACCCCGTCGAGAAGAAGCCCCTGAACCAGTTCATGCCGGGGACTTACTGCCTGTCGCTGTGCTGCACGGGCTGTAATCTCTCCTGCCGCTGGTGCCAGAACAGCGAAATCTCCCAGGCCGCCCCGGAAGACGCCGACTATTATCTCCTTTCGCCGGAAGTCGTGGTGGACCTGTGCGTGAAGCGCGGCCTGCCCTCCATCGCCTACACCTATACGGAGCCCTTCACCTGGTGGGAATACATGTACGACATCGCCGTCCTCGCGCACGGCAGGGGCCTGAAAAACATCCTGGTCTCCGCCGGCTATGTGGAGAAAGAACCCCTGCAGGAACTGATGCCCTATCTCGATGCGGCCAACATCGACATCAAGTCCATGGACGACGCGTTTTACCGGAAGTATTGCGGAGCCACCCTGGCCCCGGTCCTGGAGAACATCCTGGCCATGCACAAGGCCGGCGTTCATGTCGAGATCACCAACCTGATCATTCCCGGGCTGAACGACTCGGACGCCCAGGTGGGCGCGCTTTGCCGCTGGATGACGGACAACGGCCTGCAGGACGTTCCCCTGCACCTGAGCCGCTATTTCCCCAGCTACAAGATGAAGGAGCCGGGCCCGACCCCGCGGGCGACGCTGCTCCGGGCGAAGGAGCTTGCCCTCTCCCAGGGGATCAAGACCGTCTATCTGGGAAACATTTGAATCCCGTTAAGAGTTATTACCCGAAGGACTAGCGTCCCAGTTGCTCCCGGATAAAACGGACTTCGTCCTCGCTGTAGGGCGTCAGGTCCGGGCGGAATAAGTCGTGGAACCAGACCTCCGGTTCTTCGGTAAAGGGCACGGGCTGGCCGTCCTCCCCTACCGGATTCCAGGGATACTGGCATTGCTGCTTGCCGTTCACCAGGCCGTAGCTGAAGGAACCGATCTTTTTCTCCTTGAACAGCGGCAGGATGGAGAAATAATCCGAGCCCCGGGTCCTCGCCATCCATTCCGAGCATAGCACCGGACGGCCGTACTGCAGGGCATAGTCCACGAACTTGCTGCAACTCGGGAGCGCATTGTAGTTGTGGAAGGAGATGATGTCGCTATTGGCGCAGATGAAGTCCGAAATCGGTTTGTTGTACGTTCCCCAGGTCGGCATGGCGATCATCGGCGAAGTCAGGGGCTGCGAGGGATTCACCTCCCGCGCCCAGCGGTAGACCGCTTCCAGGAAGGGCAGCGTGTCGAATCCCTTGGTATTTTCCGGCTCATTGTACAGGCACCAGGCCAGGATGCGCGGGTCGTTCCTGTAGCGTTTCATCACCGCCTTGAGATAGCGCTCGATGGGCCCCCAGCGCGACGGATCGTTGACCACATCCCGCCCGGGCGAGGACATCCAGACCGAATTGTGCACCCCAGGCACCGGCTGCGGCTGCGGCCCCAGGTACGGGTTCTTGATCGTGCCGCCGTTGGTAAAGAAGGTCATCAGGATGCGCAACCCGTGCTTGTCCGCCAGCCGCACCGTCTCCTCCAGCCTGTCCATGAAGCCTTTGGGATCGTCCTGCCACACAATGTCGCAGAGGAAGAGCCGGATCACATTGAATCCCAGCCCTTCGGCCAGGCCCAGTTCCTTGTCCACCACTTCCGGCTGGAAATAATCCTTCCCCCAGATCTCCACCGGCGTCCCGCCGTAGGACGGCATAAACACGCAGCCCACCGGCCACGGCTGGGCGTCGTACCACGCCCAGGCTTTCTCTTCGCTCCACCGCTCCCCGACCTGCGTGCAGGAGAGGAACAGGAACATCAGCGCAAAACAGCCCAACAGTCTTTTCATATCAATTACTTTGCTTTTTTCAATCGACGGACGCCCTTGGGAAGCGTGACTTGGGATGAAACGCTTCCGTCCGCATTCTTCCTATGCTTCACTTCAATGACGCCGTATGGGGTCGGGACGGTGCCTTCGGCCCAGTCCAGGTCCCCCAGGTTCGGCGCGATGAAGACTTCGCGATAACCGTCATCCACGGGCACGACGCCCAGGACATGCCGGCTGAGCCACGCCGTCGGGCCGGATGCCCAGCCGTGGCAGAAACTGTGACGCAAGCCCTTGTAACACCAGGCGCCGCCGTCGGCGTGGATATCAAACATCCCTTCCGGCACGATCTCGTCGATGCGGGCCGCCCGTTTCCCATCCTCGAAATTGAAGTCCTCCCAAAAGGTCGTGGCACCCAAATCCAGCATTCGGCCCCAATAATCGGAGATGAGTTGCATCGCCTCCGCGTAATGACCGCTGCGGGCAAGGGCTTCCAGCATGTAATAGCCCATGAAAGAAGTAAACTGCCCGGGTCCGTTCTTCAAGATGAGATCCGACGCTTCCCGGGCGTCCATCATCGACCCATAAGACAGCAAGGCAACCGCCTGGCTGCTTCCGACAGCATCCGTAGGGGTCTTCGAAAGAGCCGTGGCCCATTCCGAACAGGTCCGGCACATCGCCTCATCCCCCAGGATCTTTCCGATCTGGGCCGCCGCAAGGAAAGCCGCAGCCGTCAGCGCCTGCAGGCCGGCATGGATCACCTCCGGCTTGTCATTGGACGGCCAGTCGATGAAACGTCCGTTCCTGTACGCTTCCCGGAAGCCGTCCGGCGTTTCTTCCAAGTTGGTGACGATCGTTTGCAGGAGGGCCTCCAGATAGGCTTTCTGCTCCTTCAGGTACGCCAGATCCGCGGACCAGGAATAGAGGTCACGCTGGATGATGATCCACCAGAGAGAGTAGGAGCAGATGCCGTTCATCCACTGGATCGGTGCGGTCTTGTCCCGGACATAATCCAAGCTCTTGCGGATCACGTCCTGGTCGCCGAACACGGTAAGGGCGGTCATTACCTCCGGATGCATGTCGCCGAGCCAGACCAGCCTGTCGCGCTTGATGCCATCCCACAAATAGTCCTGCATGCACAGATGGACCGTGTATGCGCCCGTCTGCCAGATATCGTTCAGACGCCCGTCGCTGCAGCGGAACGACCCGAGGTAAGCCAGGTCCCGCTTGCGGGAAACGGCACGAACGGCTTTCAGGGCCACGCCCTCCCCGGCATCCTCCAAAAGGTCCAGTCGGGCGAAACGGAAGCCGCTCTGGCCATACTCGGCCACGCCCAGCCAGGGTACGGAGATCTCCCCATCGCGGACGGAATGGTCGTTGGTGGCCGTCGATCCCGGCGCGTGGACATCGCTGAGAGCCTCGCTGACAGACTCGCCAAGCACCAGCCGGAATCGGGCGGCTTCGTGCGAGCCGCTCATGGCCCGGACGATCTGGATGCCGCCCTGGATCTCCTTGCCGAAATCCAGTAGGATGGAAGATCCCGCGCGCAGTCGGGCCAGCCGGTCCTCCGTGGTGGAAACCTGGCCGCAGTAAGGCTCCAGCAGGCAGTCCACCCCAGCGGCCGGGCCTTCGACCCGTATGATGCGGGTCGGAGTCAGATATTCGGTCACGAAACCGCTGTCCGCCGGACCGGACGCTTGCGGCTTCCCGCTGCAGGAAAGCAGCAGGAGGAAAGCCGGGATAGCCGCCAGGTATCCTTTCATCACTCGAAAATCTCGGCGATGGTACGGCCTTGGCAGTACTCGGGCAACCGGACGCCCAGCAGGTCGGCCAGGATGCCGCCCGTGTCATACTGGGCCAGGGGGATGTCGTTGAAGCAGAAGCCCTTCTTGATGCCCTTGCCACAAAGGACCAGGGGCGTAAGCCGCTCCTCCGCCGCGATGCCGCCGTGGCCGTGGTTGATGCCGCCGTGGTCGGAGGTGACGATGATGACGGAAGAATCCAGGATGCCGGCGGCCTTGATGGCATCGACGATCTGCCCGATCCAGAGATCCAACTCCTTGAGCTTCTCGTACAATTCCGGCGTGTCATGTCCGGCCCCATGGCCCACGTGGTCGGGGTCGTCATAGATGAAGGCGGCGAAGCGGGGCTTCTTTTCCACGATATAACGGCAAGCCGCCTCGCAGATATCAGCCTGCGGCAAGCGTCCGTAATAGCTGAAGGCCGTCGTATCGATCAGGTATTTGATCCCGTCCCACTCGTACAGGCAGCCTATCTCAGCCTCTGGTTCTTTCTCCCGGAGATAGCCGAAAACCGTAGGGAAAATCCCGATCGCATTCTTGACGCTGGGTTCGAAATCCGGCTTCTTGGAGCAGCACTCCCAGAATCCGTGATGCTCCGGGCCGACGCCCGTGAACATGGCATCCCAGTTGGTCGCGCTGTGCGAAGGCTGAACCGTACGCTTGTTCAAGGTCCAGGCCCCCTCGTCCATCAATTGCTTCACATTCAGCATATCCGACTTCTCCACGCTGTAGGAGCCCCATCCGTCGAGGCCGATGAAGAAGACGTGCTCCACACCGCGGGAGTGGTCGTGGCGCTTCTCAGACGTGCAGGAGAGTGCGGCCATCAGCGCGGTCGCAATAAGGAAATAACGAGATAGTCTCATGGCTGTATCATTGATATTGAACATGGATCTTATGCTTTCCCGGGCCGAGGACGGCCAGGGTATTACTCTTGGGAAGGAGCACTTCCGCTTCGGACTCATCCGGTACGGTAACTTCCAGGACGCCCGCCTTGCGGTCCACGGAGACGGCCACGGTGCCTGCCACTGTCGGGAAGGAAAGGCTGCACTGCTCGAAGACGAAAGGATCGGGCCGTACGGAGAAACGTTTCCAGCCGGGCTCAAGCGGTACGATGCCCAGCATCCGGGTCGGGAAGACCGCCAGCGGGCCGCCGCTCCAGGCGTGGTTTATGCTGCCGCAGCGCCAGTCCCCGTCGACGCCCACGTTCCAGTTTTCGAATAGGGTGTCGTGATCCGGATGATTCACCATGAAGTCGTAACGCTTGCGCTCCCGCTCCAAGGCATAGTCGCCGTGTCCGAGGACGAACAGGGCTTCCATCACATATTTCTCCATATAGGGGCTGGCGTGCTCCTCGGTCTTCAGGACCTCGTAGATCGTGTCGTACTGCAGCTTCGTTGCCACGCCGGCAAGGACCGCCAGCGCATTGACGCGGTCGTCGGTCTCCCCTTCATATCCGGGATAACGGTAGCCATAGTCCGTCCAGGCCACGCGCCGTATCGCCTCCTGAAGGGATGCGAGTTGCGCGCGGAATGCGGCGGCCTCCTCTTTCTCTCCCACCACGTCAGCCATGCCGGAAACGCCCTGCAAGGCCAGGCAATACCAGAGGTTCTGCAACAGGCGCATGTCGCGGTGGTCGCCCCAGTCGCCCCAGTTCCATTTCCCCTGGTGCCAGGCAATCGTGCCGTCTTCGGACACGGAATAGGTCTCCAGGTACTTCTTAACCAGCGGATAGACGTGCTCGACGGTCGCCTTGTCGCCGGTGTTCATATAGTAGGTCCAGATGCCGTAACGGCCCACGGCGGCCAGCATCTGGCAAGGCAGTTCCGCATCATAGTTGCCCGGGATGGGAGAATGGATGATGCCGTCGGGCCGCTGCCAGTCCATCAGTTCGTGGATGCCCTTGCGGATCAAGGCGTGCAGGGAGGTCGAATAGGTGTAGAAACTCTCGCCCAAGATGGTCACGATGTCACCCCACCACTGTGCCCGCTCCCGGTCCGGACAGTCGAAGAACGTGTCGCGGGAATTGACATAAATGGTGCGCAAGCCCTTCTCCCAGAACAGGTTGAAGAAAGGATCCGAACAGCTGAAACGGCCTTCGGGCTCCGCGTCATAGCCGGTCTCGCGGTATTGGACGGCTTTCACCGTCGCGCCGTGCTCCACGGTCAGGATGAGGCGCTCGCCGCTGATCCAGCCCAGGGACTCGTATTCCTGGCGGCCCGCCTTGGTGATATAGTCCGCCCGGACGCACTCGGGGCCCACCCGGGCATGGTCGGTCTCGATCAGGATGCGATGCCCTCCTTCCGCATCTTCCACGACGAGGACCGGCGTCATCTGCATGTTGTGCGGCAGGCGGACGAAAACGGTATCCGCCTCCGCGCCGGGCCGGGTCTCGAAGCGCAGGCTCTTGACCCCGAAGTCCTTCCACTGGGGAATGGGGCGCGTGTGCAGCTCACCCAGGCTGCTTTCCACCGGCTGGGCAGGGACGAAGCCCTCCATGGAGCCGGTCTGCCAGCCTTCCATATCCTGCCGGGCATCGAAACGGATGCTGGACTCGGACAGGCGGTAGTTCGGCACCGGGCAGTCGGCGGTCCCGTAAGCGGGATGGACGCAGCAGAGCCAGCCGTCCCCGGAGATGCCCGCCGCCGGGCAGTCGAACCAAAGCTGGGCGCGGCCGCTGCCCAGATGCGAAAAACCGTCCTTGCCGAAATACCAGAGCAGCAGGGCGATACTGTTCTCTCCTCTCTTCAGGAAGGGAGCCAGATCCACTTCGTCGAAATAGCTGTCCCGCGGATTCGGGCCGCGCTTGAGGCCGCCCTCGAAGACCGCCATCTTCCCGTTCACCCAGAGCCAGTATTTGCTGTCCACGGCGATGCGGGCAGGCGCCGTATCCGGAACGGCATCCAGCGTCACATCCCTGCGGAAAGCGATCCACTGGTTGGGCGCCGGCTCCAGATCCGGGCACGTGAGTGTTACCGGGGCGGAAAGGACCTCCATTTCGGGAAGGGTCCAGGAGGAAGGGGCCTTCGGGCCGGGATGGCCGCAGGAAACGAGCAGGACCAGGGCCGGAAGGAGGAAGAGGATCTTTTTCATACCTGTCAGGAAAGGGGGTTATTGCTCCAGGCGGTAGCTGCCGGCGGCGTATTCCTTCGCCTCCGTCTCGCCGGGCAGGGTCACGGACGCCGTTGCGCCTTCGGGGATGGTGAATTCCCAGATCCACTGGTCGCCCTCATAGCGCCAGGCGCTCTTGATCAGGCCGGCGGCGGACTGGTATTCCGCCTTGACGAAGCCCAGGCGCTTGTCCGGAACCGGGGCCATCACGATGTGCTTGAAGCCGGGCGCGGCGGGATCCGCGGCGATGCCGGCCACCGTCTTCCATATCCAGGCGCAGACGCTGCCGTAGGCGTAATGGTTGAAGCTGTTCATGCCCTTCGGGCCCATGCCGGACTCGAGGGTATAGCTGTTCCAGCGCTCCCAGATCGTGGTGGCGCCATTGTCGATGGAATACATCCAGCTGGGGTTCTTGCGCTGGAAGAGCAGGTCCCAGGCGATGTCCGCCATCCCTTCCGCGGTCAGGACATCCATCAGGATCGAGGTGCCGAGGAAACCGGTCTGCAGGCAGCCGTCGTGGTCGGCGAAATTCTGGCGCAGGCGCGCGCACATCGCTTCCCGGGCCGGGCCTTCCACCAGGTCGTTCTTCAGGGCGAAGAGGGCCGGGGTCTGCATCGTATTAAGGATATCCAGCTTGAAGGTCCCGTCGGGATTCAGGAAGTTCTCCTGCAGATAGGCCTTCGCGGCGTCGGCCATCTCCTGGTAAGGAGCGGCATCCCGGCCGGTCGCGGCCGCCATGTCACGCATCATCCGCGCGTCGATGGCCCAATAGGAGGCGCTCAGGTAGTTCCAATAGACGATAGCCTCGGGCAGGCGGCCGTACTTGCCGTTCGCATCGGCAGGCGCGAAAGCGCGGCGGCTGCAACTCTCCAGGGCTTCATAGCTGAGCCAGTCGGCCCACTGGTAGTCGCCGTTCTCGGCGGCAAGCGTCTTGTGGTCGTATTTCGTATCGTTGATATGCCGGATGAATCGGTCCATCGCTTCCCAGTTCTCCTCCACGAGCTGCGTGTCCCCGAACTGCTTCCAGATGGTCCAGGGGCAGATGATACCGGCATCCGCCCAGCCCAGGCGCATCATCGAGGTCGGCTCGGCGCCGTACTGGGCCTGCGGGGCCACGCCAGGGAATGCGCCCGTCTCAGTCTGCGTATCGCGCATGTCGCGCATCCACTTGTGGAAGAACGGATCCGTGTTGGCGAAGAAGGTGCCGGTCTCGGTGAAGACCTGCGTATCGGCGGTCCAGCCCAGGCGCTCGTCGCGCTGCGGGCAGTCGGTCGGCACGGAGAGATAATTGGAGCGCTGACCCCAAATCGCATTGGAAATCAACTTGTTGACGGATTCGTCACCCGTGGTGATGGTACCGGTCTCCAGGTCTTTGGCAATGGACGTGACCGGGATCGACTCCACGGACAGGATCTTCACTTCATCGGTCGCCGTGACGGAGATGAAACGGTAACCGAAGAAACTGCACTGGGGACGATAAGCGACAGGGGCCTTGTCGGCGCCGAAGGTGTAGACCACACGGAAATGCGCGTCGTAGGTACGCAGGTTGCGGCGGTGGACACTCCCCTCGGGGCCGTCCATGCCGCGGCTTTCCGCGCCGTTGCCGTCGTTGAGCAATTCGCCGGGCAGGCAGGTCAGGACGGTGCCTTCGGCGGCCTGGAAGACGAAGGACGGCACGGCGGCCGCATTCTGGCCGAAGTCCACGACCAGGGTCTCACCGGGCGCGAGGGTCATCACCTCGCCGGCCTTGTATTCCCGCTTGACGTCGACTTTGCCGTATTCGACTTCCGCCTTGTTTTCAGAGGCCTTGTCTCCCGTGACACCCTCCCAGACGTAGGCCTGGACGGGCTTCAGGGTCAAGTCCTCGCGCAGGTAGATCTCGGCGCCCGCAGAGGGCAGGATCTCGCCGGCGAATTCCTCGTTCAGCTCGGGCGTTCCCAGTTTCTCGGGCGTGGCGAATCCGGGCAGTTCGCGGGCGTCGAACTCCTCGCCGTCGAAGATGCCGGCGTGCTTGACGGGACCGGCGATACCGGCCTTCCAGTGCTCGCAGTCCGTCCCGAAGACGCTCTGGCTGCCGTCCGTGTAAGTCAGCAGCAGGACGGCGCGGAAGGCGCATTTCTTGCCGATCATGCCTTCGTGGCCGCCGGGGGTGATGATCTTGTCCGCCCACCAGCCGGGCGTCACCTGGGCGGCCAGTTGGTTTTCGGCGCCGGCCTTCTTGACAAAGGCATCGGTGACGTCGTAGGTGAAGGAACGCTTGGTCTTGGCGTAATGCGTGAAGCCGGGCTTGAGGACTTCCTTGCCCACGGGCTTGCCGTTCAGGTACAACTGGTAGACGCCCAGGCCCGTCGTCGTCCAGACGGCGGACTTCACTTTCTTCTCATTGACGGGTGTCGCGACGAACCAGCTGGATCCGTCGGCGGAGCGTTTCACTTCGGAGGCGCGGCCTGTCACGACGGGCGCGTCGGCGGCGGAAATCCACTGGGAAGCATCCCAGGATGCAGCGTCAGGCGCGTCAGCGCGGGTTCCCACCGTGGCGGGAGCGGGCCGGCAGGCGGCCAGGCACAAAAGGGCGGCAAGGGCCGCGGAAAGGCAAATCTGTTTCATATCTGTTGGATTGGATTCCCGGTCGAGCCGGGAATGACTATTATTCTGCGTAAGCGTGATGATAACCCTGGATCTTGTCCTGGCCGCCACGGGTGAAGTCGGGGACCACGACCGGAGCGCTGCCGTGCTCGATCGAGATCGCGGAAAGCGGACCGACGCAGCACCACTCGGCCAAGTCATAGACATCCATGTCGAGCGGCAGGCCGTGATTCAGGCAATAGATCAGGCGGTAGTCCATCATGAAATCCATGCCGCCGTGGCCACCGACCTTCTTGGCGACTTCCCCGATTTCCTTGACCAGGGGATGCGTGTAGGCCTCGACCAGCTGCTCGTACTGCTCGGGTCCCAGGTAGGGATCGCCGTCGTAACCTTCCGGGAGATCGACGACGTCGCTGATCTGTTCCGGAACGAAGGAGTAGCCCGGTCTCGGATACTTGTTGGCGAATCCTTTCGTGCCGACGATCTGATACATACGGTTGTAGGGGCGTGGCGTCATCACGCCGTGCTGGATCTGGATGGTACGGCCCCGGGCCGTGCGTATCATCGTCATCGTATGGTCGGCGTTGGCGAATTCATCGGGGTTCTCGACCTCGGGCATCAGCTTCCGGACCAGTTCCGGCCCGGTCAAGGCCTCCGTCTCCATCGAGACCAGGGTCTCCAGTTGGTCGCCGCGGTGGATGTCGAACACCTGGCAGACGGGCCCGAACCCGTGGGTGGGATAGACGTCCCCCTTGTGCGTGCGGTTGAATTCGAGTCGCCATTTATCCCAATACTCCGCCCAGAAGGGCGTCAGGCAATGGATATAGGCGCCCTCGCCGTGGTAGATTTCGCCGAACAGGCCGTGCTGGGCCATGTTGAGCGTCGCCAGCTCGAAGAAGTCATAGCAGCAGTTCTCCAACTGCATGCAGTGCTTGCGCGTGCGCTCGGAAGTATTGATGAGCGCCCAGATCTCTTCCAGGGAAGTCGCCGCGGGCACCTCGATCGCCACATGCTTGCCGTGCTCCATCGCATAGAGGGCGACGGGGACATGGTGGACCCAGTCCGTGCAGATGTAGACGAGATCGATGTCGTCACGCTCGCAGAGCTGCTTATAGACCTCGGTGTCACCGTAGTATTCCGCGGCGGCGGGCTTTCCGGCACGGGCAATCCGGGCCTGCGCCGTATCGACACACTCCTGGCGGACGTCGCAAAGCGCGACGATCCGCGCGGTCTCGATATGGAGATAACGCTTGATCGCGCTGCTGCCCCGCATGCCCAGGCCGACGAACCCGACCCGCACCGTGTCGATGGGCGGAGCCGCGTAAGCGAGCATATCCGTCTGACCGGCGGGACGCTTGGGTACGTCCGTCCGGATGGGGTCATAGTTATTCTTGCAAAAGCCCGTCAGCACGAGTATGGCGGCGGAAAAGAGACAAAGAATCTTATTCATGTGGAAATCGCATTGATATCTTTACAAAAATAGCAAAATGAACGAAATTATCGTTATTTTTGAGCACAATTGAATAAAATGTACCATCGATGAAAAGTCTCGTTCAACTCGCTTCCCAATTCGCCGTCGACGGCGCCATCGCCGAAGTCAAACCCCTCGGCGAAGGATTCATCAACGACACCTATACCGTCACCCTCGAAGGACAGGAGGAGCCCTCCTACATCCTCCAGCGCAAGAACCACATCGTCTTCCCGGACGTGCCCGCCATGATGGACAACATCGACCGGGTCACACGCTATATCAAGACCAAGGTCCACGACCCGCTGCGCCAGACCCTGACGATCGTCCCGGCCACGGACGGCAAACTGTACTACCAGGATGCGGACGGGAATTTCTGGGCGATGACCCTTTATATCCGCGACACGATGTCCTACACCAAGGCGGATAGCCCGGAGATCGCCTATCAGGGCGGCCTGGGCCTGGGCCAGTTCCACCGGCTGGTGGACGGATTCACCGAGCCCCTCGCCGAAGTGATCAAGGGCTTCCACAACATTCGCTGGCGTTTCCAGCAATGGGACGAGTCGCTCGCGCGCGACGCCGCCGGCCGTGTCAAGGACCTGCAGGAGGAGATCGGCTGGATCGAGTCCCGCCGGGAGAAGATGCTCGCGTTCTGGGAGCTCTTCGAGCAGGGCGTCATCCCCACCCGCGTCACGCACAACGACACGAAAATCAGCAACTTCCTCTTCAATGCGGATGACAAGTCACTGCTCTGCGCCATCGACCTCGACACGCTGATGAGCTCCACGCTCCTCAACGACACGGGCGACGCGCTGCGTTCCTATACCAACACGGGGGAAGAAGATGACGCGGACCTGTCCAAGGTCTCGATGAGCCTGCGGATGTTCCAGGCCTATATGGAAGGTTATCTCTCGATGATGAAGGACAAGCTCTCCGAGTCCGAGATCCAGTACCTCGCCTTCAGCGGCCTCTACATCACCTACGAGCAGGTCCTGCGCTTCCTGATGGACTACATCGACGGCGACACGTACTACAAGACCAAATACCCGGAGCACAACCTCGTGCGCACCAAGGCCCAGTACAAGCTGCTGACCAGCATGGAAGAGCAACTTCCGGAAATGGAAGCCATCGTGAAGCGCCTGGTCGCCCTGCCATAAAAGAAATGAGCGCTTACCTCACGGCAAACACTCATACTTACCACATAATTAATAACACTAAAACTAATAACCAAAGAGGTTGACGGGTGCAGAACGCATCACTTGCTCAACCCTGATACAAAGGTAGTGCATTAATTTTATTCTGCAAAATATTTTTAAAGATTTTTTGCAAAAATTTTATTTAACAAACTGAAAGTGCCCCGAAGGATAGTTATAAGTGCCTGAGGGGCACTTATTTCTCCGGATATCGCATATTTTCCGGGCGCATCACTTCCAAAACCTCACGAAGATACTTTTCCGCTTCCCGACGGGCCGCCGGCAGGTCGTGCAGGAGCCAGTTGCCGCAATCCGAAGGAGCGGCTCCAGGCACTTCCCCTTTATAGGCGGCGATAAATCGGAAGGTGTCCCGCATCAAGGGCAGGATGTCCTCCGGCTGCAGGTCACCGCGCATCAGCAGATAGTTGCCGGTCAGGCAGCCCATAGGGCCCCAATAGACGATGCGTTCGCCCCAGACCGGGTCGTTGCGCAGATAGGTGGCAGCCAGGTGCTCGATCGTATGGATGGCGCCCTGCTCCAGGACGGGCTCGCGGTTGGGCTCTTTCATGCGGATGTCGAAGGTCGTGACGACCTCTCCCCCGACGGGGTCCTTGCGGGAAACGTAGATGCCGCGCAGCAGGCGCAGGTGATCGATGGTGAAACTGGGTATCTTCTTCATGCTGCGAAGGTAGGAAGAAATCCGCAAAAAATGCTTACATTTGAAAACCAAAGCAAGTGAAATGGCAAACCTTCCCCTGGATACGACCCTGGTCGACGAAGCGATCCGCTTTGCCGTCGACGCGCACGCGGGCACGGAGCGCCGCGGAAAGGGATTCCCCTATGTCATCCACGTCCTGGAGGCGATGTCCATCGTCGCCACGATGACGCCCGATCCCGAAATGCTGGCCGCGGCCGCCCTGCACGACACGGTCGAGGACACGGACGTGACCCTGGGCGAGATCCGGGAGCGTTTCGGCCCCCGCGTGGCTTCCCTGGTCGAGACGGAAACGGACATCCAGCTGAATGAAGACAGCGAAAGCAGGAGCTGGCGCCGGCGCAAGCAGGCCGCCATCGACCGGCTGGCAGGCGCCTCCAGAGAGGCGAAAATGGTTGCGCTGGGAGACAAACTTTCCAACATGCGCGCCATCGCGCGGGATTACCGCGTCCAGGGCGACGCGCTCTGGGATCTCTTCCACGCCCCCGGCGGACGGGACGACCACGCCTGGCACTACCGAGGGCTGGCGTCGTCGCTTTCGGAGCTCAGTGACACGGACGCTTATCAGGAGTTCAGCGCGCTGATAGACAGAGTGTTCGGTCCCGCTCAAGAATAATATCCTCCGGCGGGATGCCGGCCCCGGCCAGTTCGCCGACGACCTTCGCGGCTTCCGCCTCCCCTTCTACCCGCACGACGATCGCGGCCCCCAGGCTGCGGAGGACGGCGGCTTTCTCTCCGAAAGCGGCGCCTTTCGGGTCGAGAGCCCGGGCGATGCATTTGCCCTGGGCGTTCTTGAGTCCCTGGAGCAGGGCGTCCCAGTCTTCGGATTCGATCATCAGCGCCGCGCAGGAGACCGACGGGTCGCCCTGGATCAGGCGCACGAAACGCTCCATCTGCGCCGGCACGTCGTCCAAGCCGTCCAGGTTGACGGCCAGCACGGGCGCGCCTTCCATGACCTTTTCCCCGGCCAGCATCAGCGCTTCATCGTATTCTCCGCGCGCGATCATGTCTTTGAAATCGGGCGCGACATAATCGGAAGGATCGCTTATGGTCCAAGATTCCAAACCGCTTACCTTCAACTCTTTGCTTTGCGCCGGAAGAGGCCTTGGCATCAGCTCGGGCTGGGCCTTGATATGCGCTGGCGTCGTGCCGCAGCAGCCGCCGACGATGTTGACCAGGCCGTCGAGGCCCGCGACATGTCCGGCCATCGTTTCCGGCGTTTCATCGTATTCCCCTTGGGCGTTGGGCAGGCCGGCGTTGGGATAGCAGATGATGGGAACGGGGCACCAGGCCGCCATCTCCCGGATGAGCGGGACCAGCCCTTCCGCCCCCATCGAGCAGTTCAGCCCGAACGCGACCAAACTGGGGCGAGCGACGGCCGTGCAGAATGCCTCCAGGCCCTGCCCAGTCAGCGTGCGGCCGAACGCATTGCCCACGGAGACGGAGACGATCACCGGAAATCCCGGGCACGCCTGCTCGACGGCGTACAGGGCCGCCTTGGCGTTCAGCGCGTCGAAACAAGTCTCCACGAGGATCATGTCCACTCCCCCTTCGATGAAGGCCCGGGCCTGCTCTTCGTATGCGGCCGCCATCTCATCGAAACTGCAGGGGCGCCATTCAGGGCGGAGGAAATCCGACACCAGCGAAAGGGACTTCGAAGTCGGCCCCATGTTGCCGGCCACCCAGACCTTCCGGGGCGCGGCATCCGCCACCTCCCGGGCCAGGCGCGCCGCCTCGAGGGCCATGCGCGGGGCGAGCGCAGCCAGGCCGTAGTCCTGCTGCACGAGGGCATTGGCCCCGAACCCGTTGGTTTCGATGATGTCCGCCCCCGCATCCACGTACGCCTGATGGATCGCCCGGATCACATCCGGCCGTGACAGGTTCAGGCACTCATTGTCGCCCTTCACATCACGGCTCGGCTCTACCGGGAGCCCGGCACGGAAATCGGCCTCCGCTAGGTTGTACGACTGTATCTGCGTACCCATCGCTCCGTCCAGCCGGAGCACGCGGCCGCGGAGCTGATCTGCGCCAAAACGAATCTTCTCTTCCATAATTGAATTCATCGACTTCAAATTTAGGAAAAATCTTCTGAAAGGGATAAAAGATATCAGAATGCTGCGGTATATATTGTGGACAACACGCGAAACAATATGGAGGTAAACACACGATTCAACATCGGAGACAAGGTCTGGACGATTGACGCCAACAAGGTCGTCATGATGCCCGTCACGGGGGTGGTCAGCTCGCTGGAAGGTGACGCCCAGGATGTGAAATACTCTTTCTGGGGCCACGAGGACATCCCAGAGGCCCTTTTGTTCAAGACAAAGGATGAACTCTTAGAATCCCTGTAGTATGACGAAGTTTTTTGACATCAAGGTCGGCGACCCGGTTTGGCTGATGCACGGGAACAAAGCGGTCTGTGCCGTCGTCACCCAGGTCCGTTACACGAAATTCATCAGTTCCGTGGACTACGAGTCGATCATCGAATCGGAGGCATTCAAGCTCTCCCTGAACGGGAAGCCGCTGTACGAAACCTACCGGAAGGAAGATCTGTTCCTTACGAAGGATGATTTGATAAAGTCGTTATAATTTATTACATTTGATAAAATAAACACCGTAACATTTCAGTATGCTTACAACCGGCCTTAGGACCATTCATTGTTAACTGTATTTCATATGGATATCACAATATTATGCTCTGCTGTTAAAAACAGTTTGGTAAAGCTCCATGGCGCCAGAACAGAGGTTGGTAAGGAGATAGACCATAGTAAGGTCGTGGATTTTCAAATAGAAATCAGAGACGAACTTAGGAAGTATCATAAGAGCCGCAAGGACTATTGGTGGGAAAAAGAGCAGCAGTGTCCTGGCCGTATGGAAAAAGATTCTATAGATATTTTAGGACGGGCCCCCCATAAACCTAAATGGATCATTGAGATTGATGCCACTCGTACCGATCAGGTGTCTCAGAAGTTGCTGTCAAGATTGACACTATGTGGGAAAAAGAATCCAATCCAGTACGTGGCCATCCTCTATCCGGACTCTCAGAACAGCGGACAGTCTGCCTGTGAAAAGTATTTGAGATACGGCAATGAAATCGTAAAAAAACTCAATGACAAGTCCAGTGTGACAGGAATATTTGTTTTCCCAGATACGGGAGTCGTTGAGTTAGTTGACTTCAAGGACCACAGCCATTTTAAAGTAGAAGGGAAGGAATGTGGCTCAATGAATGAAGCGGCCGCAGAAGCTCTTACGGTATTCTGTACTAAACATCCTGTTTCATACGAAGAGCTTAAAAAGCGCTGGGATAAGTTTGTGGCCAAGGAGAAAGGAAAGAGCAGATACAAAGACATCGGTCTTTCGACCACGGACGGAGTGCCGATATGGTCTTATTCTCAGTTTAGAGAGCATGGCGAATGCTCCTATTGGAATGATTTCGAGAAGAGGTGCAAGAAGAATGGAATCAAAACTGCCCGGATGAGGAAGTACTTTGTTGGTGGGACGAAAACGCCCTTCATCTATAGCGTCGATTAACTTGTTGAAAAAAATAGCAATACTATGGCAATATTGAATACACTGTTTTATGATCCCAAGTTCTCTCCGGCAAAGAAGGAGATTGAGCGCGGGGAATACCGTAGTTATGGATTTGTTGTTGGAGAAGTTGTATCCGGGAAAGAATTGTTCATCTTTGAAAATAAAAATATAGCGAACATTACCGTCTTCACGGGAAAAGACACCGTGTCATTCAAGGATAGTCTGGGCGTGGAACGATGCATCGAAAGAACAAGTCAGAAAGGACAAATGGTTTTCCACTATCAATACGAAGAAGACGTGCCTTTGGCGAGAGTGAAAGCCGATCTCTCTGTCTTCGTAGACGCAATAAAGAAAGAAATAGACGAGTACATACGGTATTGTATGACGCATGATGATTAATAAGAAAGCATTATGACACATGAGGAATTAAAAGAATTCATTCTTTCGAGAATGACGGATAAAGAGACATGGGCGCCTAAAATTGAAACGTTTTTCAAGGAACACACTGATGTGACAAGAGAGAGTTTTGAGGAGTTCTTTGAAAAATGTCGTAACGATAATCGCAGGAGTGGCGGAAGCATTTGGAGTCAAATGATAGACAGAGCACGCGGCACTGTAATTAGACTGGAGGACATCGCACATGCTGCCTACGAGGTTGATTCGGCATTCGACGAGTTGGAATTAATTGAATTTCAGTCAGAAATGGCGCAATCCGCTGATTTATTCCGAATCAAAGCAGTTGAGGCCTTTAATGAGAACGACAGGTACACCTGTGCAATTTATTATACCCTCTATGCGATAGCATTAAATAAGGAATTAAAAGACATCTATATCAAGCATTTTTTGATGGAGCGAGTCTTTACCCCTTCGTTAAAAGTTTCCGCCGAAATATCCTTGGATGAATCACAAAAGAAGGATGTCGTTGATTCCATTTTTGACCGTTCATCCTATGACGGTTTTGGCCGCTGTATCGCTCCCCTTGATTTTAGCATGGTTGAAAATAGTAATCTGCCTTTTGAGACATCAAGCCACAGTATCTCTTTTTTTGATTTCATCGGCATTTGTAAAATGCGGGACATTTGGCCGGATATTCGGAAAATCTGGTAAAGTCATTTGTGACGGAAACATATGGAAAACGTCAATTACATCTACGGGGAAACCCCACAAGGAGAACTAATCACGTTCGATGGATTCAGGGTAGAATCATACGCTATATATGAGGATGAAGAAGAAGGGACTCTTGTGGACATCCTTTTCAAATCCGGCAGTTTTGTCACCGTGTACGCCCATGTGGATGAAGGAGGCGAAATCATTGACTGCCTCTGCGATTGCTGGAGTGCTCTGAAAAAGAATCCGGATCTCCTGGCAAAGCGATTCCCGGTTGGGCTCATCGGATGTGATACATCAAAAAATAAGGAGTTCTTTTTTGACGGTAACACGGTGGAATACTACACCCGAGAGGAGTTTGACGATGAGGGCCTTGTTGAACTGCACTTCGTCTCCGGCCATGTCGTTGAGGTGTTCAACGAACTTGACGAGGACCTTTACCCAGGCGAGAGCGTCGTGACCCTGGTCGACCACAGCATCTGCCGGTACCTAAAAGACAAAGCATAAAAACTATGATACAGCTTTCTGAAACATACACCTACGAGGGCCACAAGAACTGGTCAACCGGGAAAAGGTGCACTGCTCAAAAGAAGATAAAGACCGGGGAAACGGTGAAAATCACCTTCCTTGGCGCAAGCGAAGAGATGATCAATATAGGGCATTGTAATCCAGTCTGGGAAATGGATGAGACCATCTCTGTGATGGCAGAGAACTTCTACTTTGAGGTTATAGTTGACGAAAAGCGTGCCTACTATGCCAAAACAGCTGGCTATCGCTATACGAAAGCCTCTGACACATTGGGAGGCGGCGCCAGACTTACCGTGACACGCACGTGCATTTCCGATCAGGAAGTCCGGGACGCTCTCCAGAAATTAAAGGGTTGGCTGTACGATGGCGCAAAGGAGAACAACTACTGGCACGGAATCTACAAGAAGACGGAATTCCCGGAGAAAATTGCCTACGGTATGCCCGGGGAGGAAAGCGCCGTCTCTGTTGCCGAGACCGTGTGGAAGGTGGGAGACGTCATTGAGGAAGGAGATGGTGTGTTCGTATTTGACGGTATCCGTTATAAGGTTTCCAAGGATTATGTGGATGTTGACGGAAAAGAAAAGGCGATATCCGTGCTGACAGTACTTCCACTTAAAGGAGATACTTATGCAGGGAAGGTGACCATACCGGAGACTGTAAGTTATCATCGCAAAAAGATTTCCGTGACTGAGGTTGACTCCCATGCGTTCGACAATTGCCCGGAACTGACGGAAGTGGTCGTGCCCAAGACGATTACCCATATTCCTTCCATCAGCGGCAGTCCTAAAGTTGAGCGAGTGACTGTTGCAGAAGACAATCCCTATTACCGCTCCTTGTATGGCGTTTTGTACGGGCAGGAACGGTACAGCAGACGGGTGAAGGGTGTGTATACAGAATTGCTGTATTATCCGCCGGCCCATCCTGGGGAACGCTTTGTTTTCCCGGAATTCGTAGAGTCTATCGCCGCCTTTGCCTTTTCCAGTTGCCAGAAATTGAAGTCCGTCGTCCTTTCGGACAAAGTAACATATATTCGTGAAGGGGCATTCGCGAATTGTATTAATCTTGAAAGCATTACCTGGGGCACCAGTCTCAGATCCATCTGGGGCAAAGCCTTTGAAAATTGCACGGCACTGAAAAGCATCGTGTTTACTGATTCAATTGAAGACGTATCCAGTAACGCTTTCCGCGGCTGTACCAACATATCCTCCATCACCTTTGCAAAAGGGAAATATTTCGATCTCGAATCTCTTCCGCGAGACTGTTTTCCCTGGGGACAAGACGCATTTACACTGGACGGGGTCCGCTATGCCCCGCACACGGAGTTCGACAGGAAAGGGGACGCCCTGCTTGCCGTGGTAGATTTTCCTAAAGATGCTGAAAACGAGCATCCCTCCGCGGACGTCACAACGGTAAAAATCCCGGCCAGGGTTGAGCAGTATGGCTTCATATATGAAGTCAGCGAGTGCAAGTCGTCCTTCAGTCAGTTCCCTTCCCTGAAACGGATTGAACTTCCGGCCACCATTACAAAAGTTGATATCTCAAAAGTCGATAATTTGCAGGAAGTGGCCGTGGATAAGACAAATACCGAGTATTCAACGGAAGATGGCGTTCTTTTCAACAAGAAAAAAACAATTTTGCTTTCTTTCCCCCGCGGCCGCAACGTCAAGAAATATGCAATCCCCGACGGCGTAGAAACGATTGCAGAAGAAGCCTTCCAGGGCCAGCCATGTATTGAGGAGATTGTCTTCCCGGACAGCACGATAGCAATAGAAAAACGAGCCTTTGCCAATTGCGGCTCACTGCGTGAAGTGCATCTTGGCAAGAACCTCAAGAAGATAGGTGTCGAATCATTTGCTTATACTGCTATCGAACATTTCGTTCTTACCCCAAATGCGCGTTTTGTAAAGCAGCAGACGTGGGACGGCAAGACTCCTTTCTATGGCTCTAAACTCAAAGAATTCGTACTGGAGGGCGAGAACGAAGTGTATGCCGTAATCGACGGAATTCTGTATATCAAGAACTCGTGGGGCCTTAGGTTGAGATGCTGCCCGCCCGGCTATGAAGGCCATCTTCGGATACCGGAAGGAGTAGCAGAAATTGGAGCGTGTTCCTGCTGGGGCTGTACGGGAATCACGTCTCTTTTTATCCCGGAGGGGGTTGAAACAATAGGTGATGATGCATTCTCCGGTTGCACCAAGTTGGAAAGCGTGGATATTGACGGCCATATCGACTCGTTGGGCAGTTGGTGTTTTGCAGGTTGTACTGCCCTCAAGGAAATCGACTGCATCGGCGTCAAGAATATTGCAGACACCGCTTTCGGGGGTGACAAAGGACTGAAACTGAACCTTCCTTTCGCCCTGGAAAAGAACCGTTCGAAGTACGAACAATATATGAATAGATAATATGGAGACATACAAAGGCAAACCTGTTTTTGAAGCAACAAACTGGAAGGAGTTGGTAGATGCCGTTGCCCATTGCAGCGAGACAATTGAACCGCCATATGTCGTAAAGATACCTGCCGGCACACAGGCTGTCGGACGTTATGCATTCAATCATAACGACATAGAGACTGTCATCGTACCGGATTCCGTGGAAGAGATTGGTGAGAGCGCTTTTATCTGTTGCGACTCTCTCCACGAAGTAATACTTCCTGTAGGTATTAAAGAGATTAAGTACAAAACCTTTAGTTTTTCCGAACTTGAAAAGATAACTATTCCCGGTTCAGTCGCAAAGATCGGCTCATATTCGTTTGAAAAATGCGGTAATCTTGAATCTGTTAATATTCCTGAATCGGTACGGGAAATCGAAACAGGGGCATTCTCGGGCTGTAAAAGCCTTCGAACCCTTCACATACCGGGTTCGGTGACGAGCATAGGATTGGCGGCCTTTTGCCCTTGCTCGGGACTTGAGCGTATAGAAGTAGCCTCCAATAACCCTGTCTATGATAGCAGGGAGGACTGCAACGCTATAATTGAGACTTCGACAGACAAGTTGGTCGTAGGTTGCAAGAATACAATCATTCCGAATTCCATAAAGGTAATTGGCGGATTTGCTTTCTGCCGATGTTCTTCTCTTACCAGTATCCATATCCCGGATTCCGTCACTTTAATCGAAGACGGGGCCTTTGACAAATGCAAGAATCTCACTGAAGTTTATATTTCGAATCCGTCATTGCTGAAGGACACTCTTTTGAACGAAAAGACCCAAATCATTGTCGAGAAAGACGGGAAGAGAAGCGTCTGGACCATCGAAGATTTGAGGAGTCCGGCAGGAGCTGTGGAAGAGTTGTACGAAGGAAAACCTATATTTTTTGCGTCCTCTTCAAAAGAACTGGCCGATGCCGTTTCCAACCGAGAAGAAAAGGTGGAACCGCCGTATGTCGTGAAAATTCCGCCAGGATCCAACCAGGTGAGAAGTCGTGCGTTTGCTGGCAACTCGACACTTGGAGTCGTTATTTTGCCCGATTCCATCAAATTAATGGGGAATGAGGCCTTTGCCTGCTGTGCAAAGCTAACGAAGGTCATTATCCCGGAGTCTGTATCAGAAATTGGAGGAAGTGCTTTTGAGTCCAGTGATCTTCGCAGCATCCAAATCCCAAAATCGGTAGAAAGACTTGGTCCATCGATTGTTCTCGGATGTAAATACCTCCGGGAAATTGATGTGGACGCTGCCAATCCGGTTTACGACTCCCGGGAGAATTGCAATGCCGTCATCGAGACGGCAACTAACAGATTGCTCTTTGGTTGTCGTAATTCTATCATCCCTTCTTCCGTTGTTGAAATATTCGACAACGCTTGGGACCATTGCGATTATTTGAGGGACATCACTATTCCTGCATCCGTCGAAAGAATAGGTAACAGGGCATTTCGACGTTGTAAAAGCATTGGCAGTATAAAGCTCCCTGATTCATTGAAAGAAATTGGGAATTATGCATTTAGACTGTGCACTTCCCTTGAGAGAATCCGAATTCCGGACTCTGTCGAAAAGATAGGTAAAGGTGCCTTTTATAGCTGTGATAATCTGAAGGATATCTATATATCTGACCCAAGTCTGCTGCAAGATGCAGTGAAGGATGAAAGTGTCAGTATCATATCCGGCTTCAAGCATTCGCCTAAAACAAAGACACCGCTCAGTACTGCCATCCGCGAGGAGATAAAGCGTCAGGGTTCACGTGCGGACCTGAATTGCATAGATACATCTGCTATTACAAACATGCGGGAACTTTTCAACAAGTTCAAGACATTCGACGGC
>JAEEGJ010008673.1_pt1 | contig 27835 bp, 28 predicted proteins | sample 8958761 | NCBI WGS metagenome assembly JAEEGJ01 (sample SAMN16246546, study PRJNA631951) | gut metagenome | biome: gut microbiome; feature: rumen; material: RS-attached | host: Bos | place: Iran: Karaj | collected 2018-10 | reverse complement strand
TTGCCTTGATTCGCGCCGCAGATCCGTTCACAATTTCGGATGGCTTTATGGCGGCGTGGAACTTTGACGAACGTGAATTCCCGGATTCGATAGTCAAGACTTCTGGCGATAATCCGTTCAAGGGGCGCGTCACTGACGTCACTGCAGGCAATGGGATTATTGGCGGAGCATTTGTATTTAACGGAAAATCTTCCATTATTGAAATTCAGGAATCCGCAGATTATTGGGGCTTTGCGTTAAAGGATACGTCTAGCTTTACGGCATCGTTCTGGGTGAATGTTGAAGATACTTCGACGTCTCGATTCATCTGGGGCAAGTCCGAATCGGAATACCACTTCAAGTATCAGGCTGGCGATAGCGACCGCTCGAGTTGGATGTTCAAGGAACTCGATGAATCGGATTTGGATCATTGGTATGAGGCGAGCATCGCGACTGCGCCGAAAGTGGATTACAAGCAGTGGGTGCATTTTACGGTTGTAAAGTCTGGTGATTCCACGGCGATATACAGGAACGGTGAACTTGAAGAAACTATGGTTAGCCGCAACCATACGGATGATAAGCGTACATCGGATGGCCCGTTTATCATTGGCGCCCGTAAGCAGTCCAGTGGGAAGGTGGACCGTGTTTTCAAGGGTTCGCTTGACGAGCTGTACTTTATGAATAAAGCGCAAAGTTCGGAATGGGCTAAACTCATTTACCTGAACCAAAAGCCAACCGGTTACTGGCCGAAATAAATTTGGTCGTTAGTCATTAGTTATTAGTCAATAGTGATGAGAATCGTCGAATGCTCGTGCTGAAATGCCCGCGCATCTCGAAACTACCCTAATTTTTCAGTGAGTCTCGTATATCGTCTTGTGCTGCGGTTGTTGCGCACGGCTTGGTAGAACGCACCCGGTGCAGACAAAATCCACACATGGCCTTTTGCACGTGTGATGGCGGTGTAGATGAGGTTCCTTTGCAGCATAATGCTGTGGCTCGAATCTAGCACGACGATGACAGCGGGGTATTCGCTACCCTGGCTCTTGTGGATGGTGCAGGCGTACGCAAGGATAAGTTCATCGGCTTCATCGGGTTCGTAATCCACGGTCTTGTCGTCGTAAAAAACGGTGATTTTTTTCGTGTCTTTCCCGATTTTGTAGATGATGCCGACGTCTCCGTTAAACACGTTCTTGTCGTAGTTGTTACGGATTTGCATCACGCGGTCGCCTGTGCTCCAGTTGCCGCTAGCGATCTTGATGCGCTCCTTGCCGGGGTTCAGGAGGTCTTGCAAGAAGTTGTTCAGCTCGTAAATGCCGAGCGGTCCTTTGCGCATTGGCGTGAGGAGCTGCATCTCTTGCGTGTCGATGTCGATTTTTTCCTTGATGCCGCGCGTGACGAGGCGGGCGATGATGTCTTTAGCTTCATCGGCCGACTCGTAGGGCAAAAAGTGGAAGTTCGTGCCTTCGATGGGCGAGGGGCTAATGCCCTGATTGATTTTCGATGCTTTGTCGGCGATGTCGTTTCCGCCAGCCTGGCGGAAAATGTGCTGAAGGCGGGTGCTTGGAATCTTGGGGCAACGCAGCAAGTCGTTCAGCACATTGCCGGCTCCCACGCTGGGGAGCTGGTCGGCATCGCCTACGAGAACGATTCTCGCGTTGAGTGGCGTCGCTTCGAGGAGCGAGGCGGCAAGCCACGTATCGACCATACTGAATTCATCGACAATGAGCAAATTGCATTGAAGCTTGTTGTCGCCATCGCGGTGGAACTTGCCCGAAATCGGATCCACTTCGAGCAGACGGTGGATTGTGCGGGCTTTTTCGCCACAGCATTCGCCCATGCGTTTGGCGGCGCGCCCAGTCGGGGCAGTGAGGCTTACGCATTCTTCCATTTGGCGGGCGAGGTACAGAATCCCCTTGAGAATCGTCGTCTTACCGGTACCGGGGCCACCGGTGATGATGGAAATCTTTCGCGATAGCGCCATCTGGATAGCACGTTTCTGGATCGGGTCAAAGCTGAACTTGTGTTCGCGTTCCCACTGTGCAAGGGCGTTTTCGAAGCCTTCCGTTGAAAGCTCGTTGTATCGCAAGCGGAGCTTGATGTTGTCTGCGATGCGCTGCTCGGCATTGTAGAGCGGCGGAAAATAGCAATCGTCGCCTTCGCGCTTGATGCGTCCGCTTTCGCTTGCTTTTTCGAATTCATCGAGGAGCGTGTTGATGGCGCCTTCGTCGTCCTGCATTAAACGCAAGTTGCGGAATGTGCGTTCCAAAAGAACGTTCTTCGGCAAAAATACATGCCCATCGCTCACAGACGCTTCTTGCAATGTGTAAAGCAATGCGGCCTGAAAACGCTCGGGGCTATCTTTCGGGAATCCGACCTTTTGCGCAATTTCATCGGCCTTCAAGAATCCGATGCCCCAGACTTCTTCGCAGAGCATGTACGGGTTCTGTGAGATGCGTTCAATCGTCGCTTGCCCGAACTTGTTCCAAAGGCGTTTGGCCACACTGCCGACAATTTCGTGCTTGTACAAGAACAGCATCGTCTCGCGGCTATGGCGTGCTTCTTGCCAACGTGCCAAAAAAGCTTCCACCTTGCGGGCAGGGAAGCCTTTGATTTTTACTTCGCGGAACTTGTCCGGATCGTTGTCGAGAATGTCGGCGGTTGCATCGCCAAAAGCTTCCACAATGCGTTCGGCAATCTTTTCGCCAACGCCTGGGAATTGACCGCTTGCAAGGTACGACAGAATATCGTTATCGTCTGTGGCTTGGTATTCAAAAGATTTGGCCTGGAACTGCTTCCCGTATTTCGGATGCGACCCCCAGTCGCCTTCCACGGCAATCGTTTCACCGGGTTGCAATGCGGGGAATGTTCCCGTGACAACAACGACTTTCTTGCTTTCGATATCGTTCAGGCGCATCACGGTAAAGCCGTTTTGCTGGCTGTGGAACGTGATGGATTTTATGCTGCCTTTTATGACCACAACAGTTGTCATGCCCGATTTAATCGGGCATCTCCTTTATGTGTTGTGGATGGTTCTAGCATTGATTGAATTTGCTGGCGGCACTTGTTTACTGAGCTTTCGGGATCTTGTTTTCGTCAAGAGCTGCGTTCCAACGGTCGGCGTCATAACCTTCCATCTGGGAGAGTGTCTTGCCGCGAACACAGAGGAAGAATCCGAGAATGGCGGCGTCGTGGAGTGCGATCACGAGAGCTGTCTTATAGTCGAGGCCAAAACCGAGCGGAGCGCCCTTGAGGTTTTCCGGGCTTACCCAGAGAATGTAATCTGCCGTAATGAACGTCATGAACATGCACGGAATGAGCGCAATCCAGAAGTTCTTCTTTTTGCTGCGGAGGTAAACGGTTGCCACGCAGAGGCTGCAAACGGCCATGAGCTGGTTGCTCCAGCTGAAGTAGTTCCACAAGATGTTGAAACCTTCGGGGTTCATGTTGCTCCAGAAGATAATCACGGCGCAGAGGGCGAACATCGGAATCGTAAGGAGGAGGCGGTTTTTGACAGAAGTCTGTTCAAGTCCGGTCAGTTCAGCAACGGTGAGGCGGAGGCTTCTGAGGCTGGTGTCGCCACTCGTAATAGCAAGGATAATCACGCCCACGACCACGAGAATCGAAATCGGTGCCCAAGGAATCACGGTCGAAACGAGAACACTCAAAACCTTCACGCCCGAAGCACCGGTCAAAAGTTCCGGCATCTGGTGGTAAATGAACATGCCACCTGCAGCCCAAATCATACCAATCAAACCTTCAATAATCATCATGCCGTAGAACGTCTGGCGGCCGGTCTTTTCGGTGACTTCAGTACGGGCGACAAGCGGGCTTTGCGTACTGTGGAAACCGCTGATGATACCGCAAGCAATTGTCACGAAGAGCATCGGGATGATCGGCTGGCCTGCCGGATGCTTGTGGAAGTTGCTCATGATGTCCGCAAAGCAGAATTCATCGAGGACGTTCAAGTTCGGGATGATGCCCACGAAAATAGCGAGGGAGGCGAGAATCAAGAGGGCGCCGAAAATCGGGTAGATGCGGCCGATAATCTTGTCAATCGGGAAGAAGGTGCTGATGAAGTAGTAGGCAAAAATGCAGACAACAGCAATCCAGAAAAGTGTCGGCGAGACGTGGCTGCCGACGAGAATCGGGGTATTTACGAGAGCTGCAGGAGTCGTGGTGAACACGGCGCCAACGAGAATGAGCGCTACAGAGATAAGCGTCATCACGAGCTTTGCCGGACCCTTGCCCAAGAACTTACGGGAAAGCGCCGGGACGTTGTAGCCGTTATTGCGCATGCTGATCATGCCGCTGAAGTAGTCGTGCACGGCACCGCCAAGGACGTTTCCGAGCGGGAGCAAGATGAACACGATGGCGCCGAACTTGATGCCAAGAATCACGCCGATCACAGGGCCAATGCCTGCAATGTTCAAAAGCTGAATGAGAACGTTTTTCCAGTGCGGCATCGGGACGCGGTCAACGCCATCCGGGTTTGCGAGTGCCGGAGTCTTGCGGTCATCCGGTCCGAACACGCGTTCAACGAACTTGCCGTAGGTGAAATATCCAAGGATGAGGATTGCAACACCAATTAGGAATGTTATCATTTTTTGTGCCTTCTTTAGTTTTTAATTAAAACTGAACCATGGCTCCGATGGATATGGCGATGTAGGTCTGCCAATAGTAACTGATATCGACATCGTGGAAATCGACGGTTCCACTGTTTTCTGTATGAACCGACTTATACCAGTTCTCGTAAATGCGCATAGAAGATGTGAGCCCAAAGTTGTCTGTGATGAAATAGCGTATTTGCGTAACAAGGGCTACGGCAGAACCGTTCAGCTCGGAATCGAAATCCCCCTTGGCGTTAGAAACATTTTTTTCTGTGGACAATTTGGAAAATGAATATCCAAGACCGACGCCTACCTGGAAAAATTCAGGATAGAAAAAGTTGTAAGTCGCTTCAAGTCCGAATCTCCAGTAACGCATATCCCGAACATTGAGGTCGTCGGGGAGATTGGCTATTGTACCCGTGTAGGACCAGTATTGAAACGAAAGTGCAAATGTGAATTCGCGAACATTTACGCCGAGATTGTAGTCCGGGGCGATAAAAACTTTTGTAATGGGGAGATTAACCGTTTCTTCGTCGCCATCCTTGTCTGTGATTTTCATGGAACGTTTAAACAAATCACCACGGTTTGCGATGACGTTAAAACCTATGCTTGCAAAATAAGAACGTGGCCAATAGCTGAAATCGCTATCTTCGGGCTGCGCAAAAATTGCGGAACACAACAAAGTTATTGCCAATAAAATTTTCTTCATCTTTTTATCCCCAAGAGGTTTCTAACATCCCAAAAAACGATGTAGCCGCAAAGATAGAATTTTTATGGCAGCTTGTCGTGAACCGCAGTTCGTATTGTGAACTATTCGGCGTATTTGAACATGGCGTCGATGCACTTCTTGGCCTTCACGCGCACACCTTCGTCGAGTGTGATGTGTTCTGCCTTTTCGGGGTGGCGGAGCGCTTCCAGGATGTTTTCGAGCGAGTTCGACTTCATGTACTTGCACATGCAGCAGCTACCGATAAAGTTCATGTCCGGGTGCTCGTAGTGCATGCGTGCATTGAGGCCGCATTCCGTGAGGAGCAAAATGCAGCTGTCCTTGGGCTGCTGGTTGATGTAGCTCACCATCTGGCCCGTGCTTCCGACATAGTCGCTGAGCATGGCGACAGACGGGTTGCATTCCGGGTGGCTGATCACCTTGAGATTCGGGTTTTGGCTACGGAAGAACTGGATCAAATCCGGGTCGTAGTTTTCGTGGACGTAGCAGCAGCCGTTATAGAGCTTGATGTCCTTCTTGACACCGCGACGCTTCATCTCGTCGATGATGTTCTGGCCCATGAGGGCGTCCGGCACAAAGAAAATCTTGTCGGACGGAATCGTTTCGACGATGTGCATCACGTTACCGCTAGTCACGCAGACGTCGCAGGCTGCCTTCACGTCGGCGGTGGTGTTGATGTAGCAGACAAACGTGTAGTCTGGATTCTGCTTGCGGAGTTCTTCAACGTCCTTGCCGGTAATGGAATCGGCGAGACTGCAACCTGTGAGCGGGCCCGGAATGATTACGTCCTTCTGCGGGTTTAAAATCTTGGCGGTTTCGCCCATGAAACGCACGGCAGAGAAGAGGATCGTCTTTTGTTGGACGGTTGTGGCGTCCTTGCTGAGCTTGAAACTATCGCCTGTGAAGTCGGCAACGCCCAAGAGAATTTCAGGAGCGCAATAGCTGTGGGCGAGGATAACGGTGTCCTGTTCCTTTTTGAGTTCGTTGATTTCGTTGATGAGCGGGAGCATCTTTTCCACCTTTTCCATGGTGTAGGTGCAAAGGGCTGCGCCCGGCTTGACGGACTTGAGACGATTGTAAAGTTCTTCTGCTGTCATGTTGATTCCGTGAAATGTAATTTCCTAGATGAAAGATAGTAATTTTAGTAGGAAGTAGGATGTAAGAAGTAGGAAGGGATTTAAAAGTGGTTAGTAAACAGTATGCTATAGGAAGGGCTTATAATCGCGGCTTTGCCGCCTAACTATTCCTGTCTACTGTCTACTGCCTACTGCCTACTGCCTACTGCCTACTGTTTACTGCGCCGCAGGCGCCGCTAGTACCCGGCCCATTCTGCGCTGATGGAGGGGCTTGATTTGCGAATGTTCGATTCTTCGGGAGTCTCTTCCTTACGGGCGATGTCACCGCTGGCGATTCGTTCCTTGATTTCATCGAATGTCTTGGGCGGCACAGAATCGGGGGAGTTGTCGCCGAGCACTTTGCAGGGGGCGGCTTCGGATTCTTTTGCCTTGTCCTTGACGGGAGTGTATTCGCGGAGTGCGGGGATGCTGTAAAATTTGTCCTCTTCAGGGCACCAGGCGGTAAGCGCCTTGCCGTAGACGCAGCCAGAATCAAGACCGATAAATCCGGGGATGTTCACAAAACCGTTCTTGGCCCAGTGTCCAAAGACGACCGTCTTATTCCATGTCACTTGTTCATACCAGGGTTTTTCATTCCAGTAACGCACGGAAAGGAGTACTTCTGGACTCATGTCTTCGAGGCGCGTCTTGCCCGGTTCAAGCCCTGCGTGCACGAGCAAGGCGTACGGCGTGTCGCGCCAGAGCGGCCAGTTCTTTACGGTATCGCGGATGTAAACCCATTCGTCGAGCGAAAGCGCCTTGAAACGCTTTTTCTGCTTTTCGGTCCAGTTGCTTTTGGGCGTTTCCATCATGCGGATGAGATGTTCTTCGTGGTTCCCGCGGACGGTCAGAATGCCGAGTTCCTCGACGATTCGCATGGCGCGCATCATGTCGGGACCTTTGTTGATGATATCGCCGGTCTGGTAAATGGTGTCGCTACCGCGCACGAAACCGAATTGGTCGATAATCGCAGAGAGTTCGTCTGCGCAACCATGAACATCACCGATATATAAAGTACGTTTCATTTTTAGTAGACAGTAGGAAGTAGGCGGTAGGAAGTGCGGCGAAACCGCTACAAGTGAACAGCCTGACGCAATTTGTTCATTTCGTTGGGCGTGAGTTCGCGGAATTCGCCTGCGGGCAAGTCGCCGAGCTGAATCTGGCAGTAGCTTACGCGCTTGAGGTCGCGGATTTCGTAACCGATGGCTCGCATCATGCGGCGGATTTCACGGTTCTTGCCTTCGATAAGCACAAGTTCTGCAAATCCGTTTTCAAGGTAGACGTCTGTGGCGAATGCGATTTCTTCTTCAGCATTCGGGTCTTCCGGGTCGCGGATGTCCACGCCATCGACCAAGCGCTGGGCTGCGGTTTCGCTGAGCGGGCGCGTTGTCCACACGTAGTAGCTGCGCGGCACTTCGAAGCTCGGGTGCGTGAGACGGTAAAGCAATTCGCCGTCATCGGTGAAAAGCAAGAGACCACGGCTCTGCAAGTCGAGTCGTCCAACGTATTTGAAGTTGTGGTATCCCGGCGGCAAGTAATCGTAAACCGTGCGGCGGCCCTGCGGGTCGTCCTTGGTGCAGACGCAACCGGCCGGCTTGTGGAGCATGATGACTTTTGTTTTCTTGTTTGTCGGGAGCTTCAGCAATTTCCCGTCAACTGTCACCTGGTCCTTGGTCTCGTCCACTTGGTGGCCGAGGTCAGAGATCGTTTCTCCGTTCACCTGTACGCGACCGTCGGCGACGAGTTCGTCTGCGGCGCGGCGGCTAGCAAAACCACTGAGAGAAATGTACTTGTTGATTCGCATGAGTTTTCTGTTACACTAATTATAGTAAATGGGTGTTGATGGTCATTGGTCAATGGTCAATAGTCATTGGTTCGCCGCTATAACAAACAACTAATGACTAATAACTAATGGCTAACAACTAGCTTTTCAAAAATGCTGGTTTCTTCTTTGGCTTGGGTTCCGGTTCTTTTTCAGGCGGGTAGAGGAGTCCGAAGCGGAGTCCTGCCGTACTGATCTTGAACGTTTCTACGCGAAGCTTTTCAAGAAGCGAACGCAACCAGAACAAACCGCAAATGATAACTTCGTGGCGGCCGTTTCCAAGTCCTGGGAGCATCGCGCGGAGTTCTTTCGAAAGGTTCGTGATGCGCGTGGTGACTGCCTCAAGGTCGGCAAGGCTCATTTCGAGACCTTCAATCGCCTTGTAGTCAAACGTTTGGCTGTTCAAGAAGACCATCGCAAGTGCCGTGCCTGTACCACCGATAAGGTAAACTGGCTTTTTCGTCATGCCCTTGAACGACAAATCCTTGAATGTTTCCTTGATAAACTTCTTGTATTCCGGACCGGGAATCGGACCCATCGCCTTGAACATCTTGAGCGCGCCAACGGGAATCGAGAATGTCGTTTCGCCGTTGCTGAGTTCTGTGGAACCGCCGCCGATATCAATCGTGACGTTACCTTCGCCGTGCCATTCCTTGACGGAACGGTAGGTGAGCTTGCCTTCTTCTTCGCCGGTGATGACGCGCGGCTTGACCCACACGGCTTTTTCAACAGCTTCGATCACTTCGTCCGGATTTGTGGCCTTGCGCATCGCTTCGGTCATGGCGACTGCCTTGAGGTCTGCGCCGAGGGCATGCAAGTCCATGCGGAACTTGGTCATGATGTTGACGAGTTCCTGGATGCGTTCGGGTGTGATTTTCCCGTGTTCGTAAATGTCTTCGCCGAGGCGGCAGACTTCGACCTTCTGGAGTTTCGGCACGAGAATCTTGCGCGGTGCTACTGGCGCTTCATTTGATGCGGCGGGCGTCTCGACTTCGGGATTCGCGGATTCAGCGGGAGCTGCGGCAGGCGCGTCTTCGAACGCTGCGATTAGCAAAATGCAGCTGTGACTCCCGATGTCGATTGTTGCCTGGAGTTTATTTTCCACTTTCGGCCTCGTCCTTTTTTTCTTCTTGCTGATTCATCTTTTTCAGCATGATGTTCTTCATCTTTTCAGCGAGGGCGCCTGGATTTGTGAGGAACTGCTTGGCGTGAGCGATTGCTTCTTCGACGACGGATTCCGGGTACTTGGAACTCCATGCGGCGACGATGTCGCCAGTCGTGCTGCCGAGCGGTTTCTTTTCGCGGATTTCCTGACCCATCTTGAGAGCGAGCAAAAGTCCGAGTTCGAATGCTTTCGGTTCTGTTTCGGCTTCGATCATCTTTTCGATGCGGGCGATGCGTTCTTCAAAGGGGATGTTCTGCGAATTAGTCAAATCATTTTCTGAAATCATGCCACAAAAATAGTAAACGGAGGGCGGACCGCCAATATAAAAAAGACCCGCAGAAGGTCTGCGGGCCAAAATCGTTGGGTCAAAAAGAAGATTACTTCTTGGCGGCCGGCTTCTTAGCGGCGGCCGGCTTCTTAGCGGCGGCCGGCTTCTTAGCGGCAGCTGGCTTCTTAGCAGCGGCCGGCTTCTTAGCGGCAGCCGGCTTCTTAGCAGCGGCCGGCTTCTTAGCGGCAGCCGGCTTCTTAGCGGCAGCTGGCTTCTTAGCGGCAGCCGGCTTCTTAGCGGCAGCCGGCTTCTTAGCGGCAGCCGGCTTCTTAGCGGCAGCCGGCTTCTTAGCAGCGGCCGGCTTCTTAGCGGCAGCCGGTTTCTTGGCGGCAGCAGGTTTCTTAGTAGCAGCGGGTTTCTTTGCAACAGTTTTTGTAGCCATTTTTTTCTTCCTTTTATGTTATTTATTTGTTGATATCAGAAAAATAACTTCTTTTTCACAAATAATCAACATGTATTTATAAAAAAATGATTTTTTTTTCAAAAATTTTTTGTATTAAGTGGCTGCTGGTAAAATACTGTTTTGGATAAAATAAAATCGACTTCTCTTGAAGCCGACTTTTTTATTAGTAATTGCTATTAATTTATCTTGAATTTAATGTTCGGTGAATGTTTTCTAGACTCTAGCCTTCACACTTTCGATGTATTTCTTAACTCCTTGAACACCAACGGAATACATGTCTACATACTTTGTGGCGAACGGTGGAATTTTGTTCGGGTGCATGCCGAGAGCGTCGTGCATCACGAGAACATGACCGTCTGTGAACTTGCCTCCACCGATGCCAATGGTGGGAATGCTGATTTCGTCGGTGATTTTTTTGCCGAGTTCTTCGGGAATGTGCTCGAGAACGGTTTCGAAGCAAAGCCCTTCCACAAACTTGGCGGCTTCTTCAATGGCGCGGGCTTCTTCTTCGGTGCGGCCTTTCTGCTTGAAGTTTTCTGCGGTCTGCGGTAAAAGTCCGAGATGCCCGCAAACGGGAATTCCTTTTTCGTGCAGGAACTCGAGAACGCCAGCGGGTGTGCCTTCAATTTTTACGCTAGAGGCTCCCACATCCATGAGACGGCGGGCGTTGTCGTAAGCGGTTTGCGGATCCTTGTCGCTCAAGTAGGGCATGTCGGCGACAACGTGAGTGTTTGGGGCGCCACGGCAGACAGCTGCTGTGAAGATGAGCATTTCGGTCATGCCGATTTCACGTGTGCTCTTGTAACCGAGCATTGTGTTTGCAAGGCTATCGCCTACGAGAATCTGGTCAATTCCGGCGGCTTCTGCAATGTTTGCGAAAGCGAAGTCGTAGGCGGTGATCATGGAAATCATTTCGTGCTTGGATTTTTTTGCTTTGATATCTTCTGGTGTTAACATGATGACCTCTTCACTTAAACTTTTCAACTACGGGCAAATATACAAATACTGTAAAGTTATGGCTATTCGATAGCTAGTTGTTAGTTATTAGTCATTGGTTATTGGTTCTGGTAACGATAAATCGCTAAAGACCATTGACTACTGGCCAAACAGCTTTCTGGTTTCGTTCAGGAATTTTATAGAATGGATCTCTTTCAAGAATCCGATGTGGTGGCGCAGGTAGGTGAGGAGTGCGTTCTCGGTGAATTCGGGGTGCTCGATTTTGTCGCCATTGCGGAGTGCCCAAAGACCCTGTAGCGTTTCGGCTCGTGCGCGGGGGTGTTCAACGCCGAGGCATGCTTGGCAAACGAATCCGCCTGTTTCGGGGAAAAAGTCTGCGGCAGGCTTTTCGAGCGTGCGACCGCAGCGGCTGCAAGTAGTGAGGTCGAGATTGTAGCCCCACATATCGCAAGTGTCCAGGAGCCACTCTGCAAAAATACGCGACTTGTCAGGAACACTCGATGTTGACGAGTGCGCGGAACCTTCTGGAGTCGGCGAATCTTGCGGTGAATCGGAATCGAATTCGCTGATGGCTTGCTCTAGGCGTTCAAATTCTTCTTGCAGGGGCACCCCTTGCGGGGCGTAACGCAAAATCATTTCGGTCATGACTTGCGCTTTCGCTGTGCTGAGCAAATCGTTGCGCAAGTTCTTACGCCAGTCCAAAAGCGTTGCTTCCTTGATGAACTGCAAATCGGTATTCGGATTTTGGCGAAAAACGACTTCGCTTAACGCAAGCGGATCAAGCGCTCCCCGGAACGGGGATTCTTTTTTCTTTCCGCCCTTCACGATAAACGAGACGATGCCGCTTTCTTCCGTAAGCGCCTTGACGATAAAGCTAGAGTCGCTGTACGGAAAGCGGTGAAGAACTATAGCGCGAGTCTTGATCATTGGATTGCGGCTTTGCCGCAGTTACTAGTTAATAGTTAAGAGTTACTAGAAAATTCTTGCTTGAAAAAGTCTAGTAACTAGTAACTCCAAACTTGGAACTTACTTAGCTGGGAACGGAGGCCAACCCATTTCCTGTCCGCCGACGACGTGCAGGTGGATGTGGAACACGGTCTGACCGGCATCAGCCTTGCAGTTGAACACAAAGCGGGCGCCGCCTTCTTCGAGGCCGAGGTCTTTCGCGATGAGCTGTGCGCGGTAGAGCATCTTGCCCACGAGTTCGCAATCTTCCGGCTTCATGTCCATGATGGTTGCGATGTGACGCTTCGGCACGACCAAAAAGTGTACCGGAGCCTGCGGGGCGATGTCGTAGAATGCGAACACATCGTCATCTTCGTAGATTTTCTTGGAAGGGATTTCACCCTTGATGATTTTGCAGAAAAGGCAATTTTCACTCATAGTATTATAATAGTAGTAAAAGGGGTTAGGTGTTTTCGTGATTGTCTAAAGAATAAAGCGTTTTTTCGTTTTCGATCATGACGTTCATCGATTTAATGTAGAGTAAGCAAATTGGGAATATCAGTAATAAATTGATGAGTCTGCATACGAAGAATTCGCTGAATATCGACGGAAACAATATAAGAATCGTCAATATGAGAATCCACTTGAGCTGACCAGGCTTTGGTGCTACAAACTTGGCATTGTGGGTTTTGAGAACGTTTTCTTGGCGGGCGAGGATGTCCTTAAAGATGAAGTAATCGAAGATTCCGGATACCCACGGAATTAACGTGCAAATGACGGCCGCGATGGGTGAAAATTCCGTTGATGAGAACTTTCGCAATGTCTTGATGCTGATAAACAACCATTTGCAGAATTTGAATATCGAAATAAACATTACTATTCCAAATATTAAGAGCAGGAACGTATAGAATAGGACTGCGATTGCTGATGAGAATTCCATTGGAGGTGCAGCATCTACATTTGTTAAATTCATGTAGGGCTTAAAAATGACGATTATATATTCAGAGAAAAGCCCTATGATAACAGCGAAAATGGTGAAAATCTTTAACCAGACGATGGCGCTTTTGCCGCGCAGAATGTTTTCCGGTTCTTCTTGTGCGGATATTTCTTCTTCAATCATAATAAACCTCGAGAACTAATATAGAAATACTTTTTTCAAAGCTTGCATAATTTTCGTATCTTTATGCCGTGATGTCTTTTATGCGTAAAATAGTGACGGCGGCTTTTGCACGGGTGGCTTACTCAGTGCTTAAACTTGCTGGCTGGAAGCGGAAAATCGTTCTTGCCAATGCAAAACATGTGGCCGGCGCAGTCTCGTACGATACCCTCATGAAGAACTTGACGCGCCATGTGAGCGAACTCTTGTTTTGCTTTGGAACTTTCAAGAAGCTGCCGCACGATTTTACCGCTTACCCGTGTTGCGTTGATGGTTGGACTTTTGACATTGCGGAAGGTTCTGCGCCTGTGCTTGAAAAAATGCGCAATGGTGGAATCTTTTTGACCGCGCATTACGGCAATTACGAAGCGATGGGACCATGGCTTTGCCGCCTTGAAATCCCACTTGTCGCAAGTTACATTCCCGTGAAGCCCAAGTGGCTTAATAACATTCTTGAACGCAAAATCCGTGCGGTCGATGGCCGGAGCTATTCCGTGGATGCACGGACGCCGCGTGACTTTTTACGCATCTTGAACGAAGGCAATCTATTCTGCTTGCTCTCCGATCAGGATTCCCGCATCCCGAGTGCACTTTCAGGAACACTTTTGGGGCGGCCCGTGAACGTGAATCCGTTGCCGGACTTTTTGCTCAAGCATCGTCCGCAAACGCCTGTGTTTATCTGCTGGATGGAGGAGCGCGACGCATCTCCGAAATGTGCATCTCCGAAAGGCGCTATTCCGAAAAAAGTTCGCGTACTTCACGCTATCGAGGTGGCTGGCGTGCAGTCAAAAATCGCATCCTTGGCGGATTCGGGCGTGGTGGACTCGCAATTCAACAAGTGGCTCGAAGTGCGTATCCACGAAAATCCAGATCTCTGGTACAGCTTCACGCACCGCCGATTCTATAGCCAAACGCCGGAAATTTACGGCGAATAGCGACCTGCGGCGCATCTCGTTATAATCGCGGCGCATCTTGCGATAAATCTTACTATCGTTACTTTTATGACCTTTGTCCCTCACAAAAAGAAGCCGTTACTTGCCCGAATCTTGGATTGGCTGAACGATTCCGAAGAATGGCCCGTCTGGGTGCAGTTCTTCTTGTTGCCACGACCGCTTGGCCGCGAAAACTTCTTTGCAGCGCGAGTCGTGCTGCTCGTGGCGATGGCTTTCTTTACATTGCAGGCAATCGCAGGTGGTTATGAGTCTTGGATTGCTCAGTTCTTGCACAACTTAAATTTACCCGTACATGAAACCGGCCACATCGTTTTTGGCATTTTCGGGAAACCCGTGCTCACATCGCTTGGTGGTTCGCTGTTTCAGACAATTATGCCGCTCGTGTTCTGCTTTGCGCTGTGGATTAAACCTCGCGACCTGTTCGGCGCCTCCATTGCGCTTTGGTGGGCGTTCGAAAATCTGATAGACGTGGCGCCTTATATCGAAGACGCACTCCCCATGAAACTTACACTCATCAGCGGCGGCACCGGCGCCGAAGCCCCTTACGGATTCCATGACTGGAACTTCATCCTCTCGGAAACGGGGCTTCTTTTAAAATGTGACTCGATTGCCTCGGCGGTTTACGCCGTAGGCTATCTCGGTATGGCGCTCTGCGTTTTGTGGGGCGCCTGGAGCTTGCTTTATTACGTGGTTTATCAGCGTAAATGAGAACTAAATATCGTTTGGTAAAATTCCAAATTTCCGAACGGCTTCGATATCAATAAGTTCCGATGCACCAGAAGTAAAGTTTCCGGCCTTGACTTCTTCACTGTATCTTTTTATGGCGCTATTGAAGGCGTCGGCTGCGGTTGCCTTTGAGTTGCCGATCAATGTGGTTTCAATAAAGTCAAGGGTGTCGGATTTCTTGTTGACTCTCCAGCCTACGAACGAATGGCTTGGTATGAGAACGAGGAATGGCTGGAATCCTGCCGCTTCCAAGATGGATGCAAATAAGGTAGATGTCTCAATGCAGATGCCTTCTTTCTCGCGAAGAGTCTCGATGGGATACTGTATTTTTTGACCTACGCTTCCGATGCTTTCGTTTTGGACGTACTTGATTCCTCTTTTCTGCAATAAATTGAATATAGCAGAAACTACACGTCTAGAACTTTGTTCGATGCTTGTGTCCGCGCTGTATTTTTGGTATACCTTCAAGGTTGAATCAGGAAGCATGTGGGCCAGTTCTGTTAGAATCTTGGGGATTGAATCCATGTTGGGTGTAATCCATACTCCATACCACCAGGAAAAATTTTTTACCCCCTTGTATTCACTGCCGAAAAGTTGCATGGGGTGAATTGTTACGGGTGTAGAGGAACTGTAAAATAAAATCTGGTGGTCGTTTTCAAGAGCGTATGCGCGAACTTCGTATTGAGCTTTTTCTGAATTCGTTAATTTTGAAAGAGCTTCTTTATCGAATGTGAACTTGGGATTTGTCTTTATGGTTGCGTTGGGGTTTACAGCGCTTGTGACGCTTGCGGTATCTGTAAATCCAGGAATCCAGGCCTGCACCATGATCTTTTTGTAGTTACAGGGAGTCTTGACGGAAGTCTGACATAAATTCCTGATGGCAACGGAAAGAGGAACATATTCGGTCCCCTCTTCATCTGTAAATCCCTTGTACATCAAAGGGTATTGGTTTGCAAATGCTCCATTGATATTCTCTTTGGCATGGTAAATGAATCCGTCAAGAGAACGGATGATGTTTTGTGAATAAATGTCGTTGTAAACACTGTCGTAGAGCTTTGTGTAAAGGCTGTCGTAATCGGATTCCTTTAAACTGTCTAACAGCGCGTTACGAACGGAGTCCATCCATTTGGATGCAAATGTGTTGTCAAAAAGTGTATTGTATACAGAATCGATGTATGGCTTTGCGTAAAGAGAATCCCAAAGCGATCCCGTAATTTCTTCGCGGAGAACATTTGCTAGGGAATCGATGTTGATTTCGGCATCTTTCCCGTCTCTGCCATCTGCGCCATTTTCCCCGGAACAGGCGCAAAAAAATAATGATGCGGTCATTAATCCGATTAAAAATTTTTTCATGAATCATTCCTTCTCAAATTCATTAATTGAATTATTAATTTGCAAATATAGAAATAGTTTAACTTGAATGCTATGCTTTTTAGATAAAATTGTTGAGTCTCTTTTCCCATTTGTAGGTGTGACAAATGTTAAAAATGGGTTGAAAAATGACTTTTTGGAGTGGACTTTAGCAGAAAAAATAATTAATGGTCAAAATTAAAATATATTATAGGAATATACAGGATTTATAATTTTGAGGGGCGCGAGGTCTTATGAATACATCTCGTCAGACAAAAATACGTAGTATTGTTGTACTCGTTGTGGCCGCTATATTTTTGGAATTGACCACGGCTGTGCAGTATATTTCTACACGCCGAGCCATTACCGCCCAAATTACGGAAATGGCCAAGCACGATCTTACCTCTGCAAATCGAACCTTTGAAGTCAAGGAAATTGCCGAGGCTGCTATTGCGGCTGTTCTGCCCGAAGTTGAACGCTTTATCGATACGCAGCAGCAAGATTCATTGCACATGGCGTTGCAGCGTGTTGTGGCGAACCATCCTGAAATTGTCGGCGTTGATTTTGCTTACCGAGTGGGGAGCGACGGTCTTCGCGATGGATACTTTACTTTTAAAGATGATGCAACCAACGAAATTAAGGACACCGTTATTGGGTTTGATTATACGGAACGCACTTGGTACCGCGAGGGCTTGCATGGCAACGGTTCCTGGAGCGAACCGTACATGAGCCGCTATTACGTGGCGCTGATGTCTACATTCTCGCGACCAGTCCACGATCCTCAAGGACGTGTCGTTGCCGTTATTGGCGCCGATGTCCCGATGCGCGAACTCTCTTCGATGGCAGTGCAGTTGTACGATAACCAGCAGCGCTCTCTCATTCCGGTCATAATCTTCCAGCTGATTGGACTTGTTGTGCTTGGCTTTATCATGTATCGTAGCATTCTCAGCGTTCGTAAGCTGAGCAAAGTCAGTGCCGAAAAAGATTTGATGAATAGGGAACTCGGCATTGCAAACGCTATCCAGACTGCGATGTTGCCGCCTCCGATGCCAGCCAATGAATTTGTAGATATTGTCGGCAGTCAAGTTCCTGCAAAACAGGTCGGTGGCGACTTTTACGACTATTTTATCCGTGATGGAAAGCTGTTCTTCAATATCGGTGATGTCTGCGGCAAGGGGATCCCGGCCGCGCTTGTCATGTCGATGACTCAGGCTGTGTTCCGCACGATCGCCACAAAAGTTGATGACCCGTCCCTAATTGTGGAGGGCATGAATACGATGGCAAGCCGGGGTAACACTACGGGAATGTTTGCAACACTCTTTGTCGGCGTACTGGACCTTGCGACGGGGCGCCTGAGCTACTGCAATGCTGGGCACGAAAAACCGATTATAGTTACAGGCAAAGATATGCGCTATCTAAGCATGACGGCGAATGTCCCCATCGGAATTGTCGAAGGCAAGGAATACAAAACTCAAAAAGCTGACATTGCCGCTGGTGATATGATATTGCTTTATACGGACGGTCTCACGGAAGCGATGAATGCTGGCGAAGAACTGTTCGGATTAAAGCGAGTCGAAAGCGCAATTTGTAGCGACGTTGGAATGAATGCTGATGACAAAAATCGCGAGTTACCAGCGTTTGCAGGACCGCAGCAATTGCTGGATACCATGTCGCATGCAGTGTCCGAGTTTGTGAATGGTGCAGAACAAAGCGACGATCTGACCATGCTGGTGATAAAGTATAAAGGCTAGGGGAGAAGAATTATTGGATTGCTGTCATTTTCCAAAAAAAAGCCGTCGTAATGACGGCTTAGGGAAATTCAACGCTAAATATTGTTTGCTTTATTCCACGTATTTCTTGATGAGCCTAATCATCAGTTCGGCTAGGCTTTCCACCTGGTAATTGCCAACGGTTGCCTTGATGTGTGAATTGCCGATGCCGCTGTCGTCGGTGAGGAATACGTATGTACCGCCTGTTGCCACGTCAAAGAATCTCAACATAAATTCAGTTTCTTTGTCTACACCGCTTGCCGCAACAGGGATAACCTTGATGCCTTTTTTGGCGAAGAGGCGGATCGAATTCTGGAGACTTTTGATGATATCTTCTTCGTAGTGGGCGGGGGCATCAAGGATAAGGAATGCGATGCGTGCGCGGGCGGCTTCGTCCCAAGAGAGATTTTCCAGCGAAGCTTCAAGCGCTGTGTGGACGGCTTCGGGGTAGTCTCCGCCTCCGCTTGCTCTTTGGTTTGAAACGAATTCCTGGGTCTTTGTTACGTCATCGGTAAAGTCGTCGTGGCGCGTGAGGTAGGAATCGCCTACGTCGCGGTAGAACAGGGCTGCTGTGCGTAAAACGACATTGCTTTCCGAACTCGCGTGATCGATAATGTAATTGAGGTCGGATTTGAGGAATCGGATTTCGTCGCTCATTGAACCTGTGGCGTCAACGATGAATGCGATATCTGCCGTCGTTTTTGCGGGTTGCGCATCTTTGTCTACAACGGTATTGATGTTGAGTTTGCGATCTCCTCTGGAAGATGTCTTGAGTTGTCCATTGACTACAACTCCGTCAACAATTAACCAGAAGTCTCTTTTTTGATATTGGTGTTTGTTGAATAAATTAATCCAGCAATAAGCGTAACCTGCATTATCTGTTTTGGTCGTGAATTCTACTTGCCTGCCGTTGAGGAGTGTCACAGGAATGTTCGCGATGCCAACGTCATTTCCGTCCACGACTTTTACCGCCACGAGTTGCTGGGGGTAGAATTTCCAGTAGCTCATCTTTCCATTGTAATCATTGTCGTTGATGATGTTGGTCCAGAATTTCCAATGCTCCAGATCGTTCCATTCGCCCGCAGTGAGGAGTCCTGATACTTGTTCATCCGAACGCCTTGCTCTTCTTTTTCGCCTTGAAACGGGTTCGTCATCGTCCCAAGAACTGCTTTCGTCGCTATCGGAAGCGAGGTATACAGTTTTTGATGAAGCTGGGCGCTCAGAACTTCTTCTAGGAGACGCTTTGGCTACGACTGTTGATTTCTTGGCGTACGTTTTTGAAGCGCCGGTGGCGAGCATGGAAGAAGAACCTCCGAGCAGTCCTGCCAAACCGTCGCTAACTCCTGCTGAACCTGCGGCACCTTCGGAAAATCCCGCAGAAGATTTTCCGCGCCTTCCTCCGAGAACTGTTTTCCCGGTTGTATGTAGGCCACTTACGCTTTTCATGACTTTGTCTATGTCCTTTGTGAATTTGACATCCGCCGTTGAAAAAGAAGGTGACGGCTTTGACGATGCTGCCAAATATTTTACCGCTCCTCTATTGTCTGGTGCTTTGGGCGATCCTTTGTGTTTGTATTCGGGTGTTGTTGATGGAGAAACGGTCATTACCGTTTCGATTCGTGTTTCGTCGTCTCCTGTTGTTTTGGTGGTTTCTTTGTTTGTATTATCGCTGCAATTGATAAACATAAAAGCGCATGCGATTACTGCTGTTAAAAAGATTTTGTTTTTCATGATATACTCCTTTTTTTTATTAAACTAGCACATTCCATATTGTTAAAACCAACGGTCAAAAGCCTAATATGGATAAATGTTTTTTACGAATGAAAAGAAACGATGTTATATTTCAAGTATGTCTAGATTGTGTCATATTTTGTACTGTGCTTCTGTCACATTTTTGTGCTGTATTTCTTTGTTTACAAATAACGGTGCTTATGCGGCGGGGCTTAATGGTGTGTTTGATGCAGGGTGGACAACGGCGTACCAGTCGCAGGATTCCTTGACTCGCATGCACCAGCGTTTGCAATCACTTGGAATGGAATATATCGTGTTGCAATATGCTGCTGTTGAAGCGACGCATTTGTATTACCCATCGCAACTTGATTTTTTGCAGAATACGCAGTACAAGAACAATCAGCTTTTCCCGAAGAGTATTGAGGCTGCGAAAATTGCGGGAACAAAAATTTGGCTCGGTCTTTATTACGATGGTGATGGTTGGTTTACTCCACCGACGATTACACAACTTGATACTTTGTCTACGAGAAATGTTCGCGTTTTAAATGAACTTTATGATTTCTATGGCCGCGAAAAAGTGATTGAGGGCGTGTATATCCCGCAAGAAATTGCGCGTTATTATTGGGATGGACTCCGCGAAGATGCGACTACAGAATCGCTGGTGCTTCATTTCCTGAAGCCGATTGTGGATGCGGCGAATGCGGTTGGCTGGAAGGTCATGGCAGCTCCGTTCTACAACCAGAATTTGGAATCTCCCGAAAAATTGCAATCGTTTTTCGAAAGTCTTTTTGCTGTGGGATTCAAGCCCGATGTGATTGCCGTTCAGGATGGCATCGGTGCTAACGATGCGGGAAAGATCCATGCCGATATAGCAATGGTCGAAAAATATGAACGTGTGGTGGCTCAAGCTTGCGCAAAATACGGAATTGAATTCTGGGTCGATGCGGAATTGTTCCGCACGGATGATTCTAAAGCGCTGGCGGATCGTGCGCGAATTTCGGCGCAACTGGATACTGCGTGTGCTTCGGGTGCTGTGAATGTCATCGGTTATGATTTGGCAGTTCTTGGGAACGCTGGGCTAGATTCGCTTGAAAAGTGGAAATCGCAGACTGTCGGGCTTAAAATGGCGCGCAAAACCAACAAGAATCCACGAAAACAGCCGAAGTTTTACAAGCTGAATGGCGCAAGAGTCTATCTTGACCGTCGTTAAAATTTTATAATTCAAGAAAAAAAGGAGCGTCTATGCGCAAAAATCTCGGAGTAAAAACTTATCTTTACCCGCAGCCGACTTTGGTCATCGCCACTTATAATGAAGATGGATCGACGAACGCCATGGTGGCGGCCTGGGGTTCTATCAGCGACAATAACCAGATTGCGATTTATGTGGCCAAGACTCACAAGACTATGCCGAACATTCTTGCTCGCAAATCTTTTACCGTGAGCATGGCGACTGCTGATCACATCAAGGCTATCGACTATTTGGGCATTACCAGTGGTAATCGCGTGGCGGATAAGTTTGCAAAGGCTGGTTTTACATCCGTCAAGAGTGAAAATGTCGATGCCCCGCTCGTTGCTGAATTGCCGCTTGCGCTTGAATGCAAGCTCGTGAGCTACGACGAAGAATCGGAACTTCTGCTCGGTGAAATTGTGAACGTCACTGCCGATGAATCCGTGCTTGATCAAGACGGAAAACTCTCCGTCGAGAAGCTTGCTCCGGTGTGCTACGATTCTGCAGGTCACGGCTACTATGTGATGGAACGTCGTGTGGGCAACGCCTTCAGCGACGGAAAGAGCATTTAGGAGTTGCTTGCGTTAAAGCCTGCTTCTATCAAGTTTGCCATCTTGGTGATGTCTGCTTCATGCATCAGATGGTAATTAGATAGAATCCGTTCAAGTGGATATTGGGCAAGAATCGCGGAAAACGACTTGCCCGTTTTCCATTGGCAATAGGCGAGGACTGTTCCGCTCCAGTATTCTGCTTCGGGGTAGAATGGTTCGCTAATTGCTTGCTTAATTATATCGTCTGTTAAAATTTTCGGGAAAGCTATAAGTGCTAGCTCATATCCTGATTTGCCGCACAAAAAATCAGGATTTCCCATTTCGATTTGCTTGGATACATCAGATGCAAGAAATGTATTTTGAACATCCTGCGGCAATAAATTTAGATTGCGGAGCGATATCTGAAAAAAGAATCCCAAATTTTTTTGGACTGATTCCAGATATATTTCATCATAGGGATAAGCCATTCAAAAGCTCCGGGTTTCGTACTAGGTCGATCAAATAAATAGATTCGCTCGGTTTTAGATTGCGCAAGCTTTCGCGATAAGCTTTACGTGCGGTTGTATCGCGCTCTTTATATTGCGTGTAGTATTTTTCTTTCTCTGCTTTTTCTGCTTTGATGAATTTCAATCGTGAAAAAGCTTTTGGTGATTTCAAGACAATCTGTAATCCGAGACTCCCTAATTTCATTGAACTAGCGAGGCTTTGTATCGGGATAATGTTCTCTAGAAAATCGCTGGCAAAAGAGAAATAAGAATCATTGGCTCTATAGCCGTAAATGACATCGTATGATTGGTAATCTAATTTGAAATGTTCTGTCAAAAATTGCAGATTTTGATGCCCGATAGGTGACTTTGGTGCAAAGATTCGGTTCTGCATCAGAATGGTTAGCCAATGCAATAAGCTGAAATTATCTTGTGATAGATCTAAAATATTAAGGTCTTGACTGTCGAGTTCGTATTGGTTGGCAAATCCGTCTGTATTTTTTTGACAAGCCCATTCTTTTGCCAAATCAATAGATTCCGTGCAATAAAATCCCAGCCCGTAATCATTACGGGGGTTCCCCGCACCGAAAGTGGGGGCTGAAATTTGCTTATCGGAACCATGGAATAGAATCATGAAATAGAAGATACATTTTTTGTGTGAACAGAAGGATGGATGGTGCAAAAAAGGTGGCTCGATGGCCACCTTATTCCTTGATAATGATTGAACTCATTAGTACAAGTACCATTCCCATTTGAGGGTGCATTGCTTGTTTTCTTCATCAGTTTGATACCAAACTTCGTAATCTTTAATATATCCAACGCTATGTACTCCGTAGCCATAGCCTGATGAGTAATCATCGTTTATTAAAAGATCGGCGTCTGTAATCCTAGGAAAGACGTAGATTGAGTCTGTATATATAGGAACTGTTGTTGTGAAATCGATGCGTCCTTCCCATTCTCCTGTGTCCTGTTTTTCTAGCAGATTCTCTGTCATTACAGAATCTCTAGTACCGTCATTTTTTCGAAACTGAATCTTGAAAGAAATGCGAGGGTCAGCATCTGCATAGTTTTTCATGCTTAGCGTGTTGTCCCAATCTGGCGTTTCTTGCTTAAAATAGGTCAACGTGAGCTTGAGATTCTTGCTTTTGGTAAGGTATGATTTTTGTGTATTAGAAGATGTCTTTGATGAGCTAGAGTAATAGTAGTTTATGGTGCTGGATGAAGAATATTTTCTCGAAGAACTTGAATATTTGTAGCTAGATGAACTCTTTGCGGAAGAAGAACTTTTTGCTGTGTTGCACTGATAGCCGTAATTGGAGCAGCACCAGGAAGCGGAATTGTAGCTTGTACCGTAATAGCAAGCGTCTTTTTCTCGTTGCTCATTTTCTTGCTGTTCTTTTTCGCTGATGTTATCTTGCACGGAAGATATTGGACTTTCGTCGGCGCAAGCGAATAAAATAAGCGATGCAAAAAGAATTGAATTAAGTTTAATGGACATATAAACTCCTTTAGAACATTGCTTCGAACTTTAGACGCCAACTGGAACCGTACTCGTATGCTTCGTGGAAACTGCCGTCATGAATACAGAAGCTTCCCAAATACCATTGGAATTCAAATGAAAAATGACGGCTTATTTCTAGACCAGCGCCCAACAGAGGAACGAATTCCCATTCGTCGATAGCTGCAGCACCATCTGCAGAATCATCTATCCTCCTCCCGGGTTCTTGAGCTGCAGCTCTATCTCCAGAATCATCTATCCAGCTGTAATGATGTCCGTTTTCAAGGTCAATCCAGTGATAAATAGGTTTGCGAATGTGAAAACTTGTACTGATAAATGGTGAAACAGGTAATGGACCTAAAGGAATGCCGAAGCGGAAGCCCAAGGGAATTTCTGCCATTAGAGTGCTGAATTTTATACTCAAATATTCCCCGTTATATTCAGCTAAACGATAAATTGCATTGAATCCGAGGTTGAATGAAACCACCTTATTGAAATAGGTTCTAAAAAGGAAACCAAGGTCTATGCCGAAATCATAATCTTTCGGTGCTCCATGAAACCAAATGTCATAGAAATCTTTGCTTTCTGGAAATTCAAAAGCGAGAGAAAACCCAATGTAAGAGCTTCCGTCTTTACTTGTTTTTTCACTCTTGAACGAACTGCTGGGATCGACTTCGTGAAAAACTCTTTTGTCTTGATTTTGCTCGCTGAACACCGTTTCTGATGTTTCTTTGTCGCTGCTTTCTTGCAAATCAGAAGTTTGTGCGGAGTCCGTCATTTTTTCTTCGATTGTAGCAACAGTTTCTTGCTCTTTTTCCTTGGTTGCAATCTCTGTTTTTTGAATGTCTAAGGCGATCATTTCTTTGTTGGCGAAAATGACGGTGAACGCTTGTACCGAATCCCCGGTTGTTTGGTCCTGAATTTGCTTAGCTAGCAATTTTGCATTTTCGATACGCTGGACTTTGCTTTCGAATTCTGCGACGCTATCGGCCTTGGCTTGTTCTGCAAGTTGCTTCTTGTTGATGGCGTAATCGATGCACTTACAGGATTGTTCGATTTTCTTGCAGAATTTGTCCTTGAATTTGGGCTTTTTCGCTTTCAGCATCTTGTCCGTGACGGGGCAATCTCCGCAAAAACCGGTGCACTCTTCTGTCATTGGCGGCAAAGGCTCGATGCGGGACATTTCAGGTTGAGTTTTGTTGAACTTGGTCTCGTAAAGGGATTGTTTTGTTTCATTAGAAACGGGCGATGGACTTTGTTTGATTTCTTTGAAAATACCGTTTTCAAAAGCAATGTTGCGAGCGCAGACTGTTTCATCGCATGTTTGCAGCAATTCGTCAGAAAGCTTGTTTATGCTTTCTGCAAATGCGGCGTCTTTGCTTGCTTGGGCTGCGTTGATGCTATCGAGGAGTGCTGCACATTGGCAATGTTTATCGACTTTTTTGCAGGTCTGGTCTTTTTTGTTTTGGCAGGGGGTGCAAAGTTCGATGCACATATTTTGTGCAAAAAGCGAAACCGTTAATAAAAGAACTAACGCGAAAATCGCTTGAAAGATTTTTCTCATTTTAACTCCTTGATGGCGAGGCTGCTATACAGAATTCAAGGTGCTCAAAGCTCAAGAATTTGGTTGCAAAAACTCGCTATGTAGCGTAAAAATAAGAAAATGTTTACATTTGTTCAAGGTGCTTGCGAAAAAAGCTTTTCCACCCAGTCTACGTCTGCCGTTACGGTAAGCGTCTGTAATCCGCAGGCAGCTGCGGCGGCAGTGTTGATGGGACTATCGTCAAGGAATATTGTTTCGGCGGGGGAGGCTCCGAGCTTGCGAATGGCTGTCTTGAAAATCTCGGGGTCTGGCTTTTGCAAATGGAGTTCCTGACTCAAGAAAATCTTGTCGAAGAAGTCTTCGAGCTTGTTGCCGTTTGCGTTGAACCAGTTTTGGCAACAGCATTCCCAATGCAGTTCGTTTGTATTGCTCAAAAGCGAAACGCTTGTAACACCTTCCATTTTGCGCAGTTTGCGGAGTGCTTGTAATTTGCGGTCTGCGACTCCCAGGCAAATGGAATTCCATGCTTCTTCGATATCGCATGGCGTTGTCGGGCTTGCGGCGCATCTTGTGTTAGAACTTGCGGCGCACTTGCTTGCGATTTGCTGGCAGAACTCTGCGGTCGTCACGTATCCGAGCTGGTAATCTTCCATCAGCTTGTAAACAGAACCGCCCGGCTCAAGTTCGGCGGGCGGTAGACCGTATGCGACAAAGCGTTCGTAAGCGTTTTTCATGCGGATGTCCAAAAGGACTCCGCCTAAATCAAAAATGTAGTTCTTGAGCATGTCGCAAAAATAGAAAACAATACTTGTTTTCTGTTATGCGATTGTTGCGACTTCCGGAACGTCTTCTTTCTTTGCCTTCAGCTGTAAATAGAATTCGCTGAACGCTGCTGTTACGTATGGGCCAACCCATAAGAATGCGATTCCGCAAGTGATGATTCCCAGGAGGACCCAGGGGATGAATCTCAGGTAGAGTACGAACAGTTCCATACGGTGACCGTACATCATTTCGCTACTCTTGCGCAAGAGCTGGCGGCTTGAATATTCAGGATGGTCTAAAAGGATGAAGTAAACCATGGAGTAAGAAAAAGCCTTCATGATGCCTGGGACAATCAAAAGCAAAGACCACAGGAAAACGAATAAGCACATCAAAAGCTGGGTGCAAACGAGGTTGAAATAAAAACCCCATCCGTTTGTAAAACCGACAACCAATCGCTTGAATGAAAGTTCCTTGTTACGTGTAAGGTCCAGGAAGTAGGCGTAAATGCCAATGTCTAGACCTAGGGCAAACGGGGCCTCTAAAATTTTCCAGATGCATTCGCCCATGGAATCTTCTTCGAAGAAAGCCGAGGGAATGTCGATCACTATAGAAATGAGTATGAACACGAGGAGAGCGGCGATAGCCTTGCTCCATTTGCCGCCGAGTTTTTCCCATGCGGTCTGTTTGATTTTTGCGGTATCTAATGCGTCCATGTTTTCTCCTTTTTTTTTGCATTAATATAGTTTATTTTTCCTTAAATTCCAGCTGCGATAGCGTGGCGGCGACGGTTGAAACGCCCCCAATGAAGGCGGCGATGAACGATCCGCAGATGAGGTAAAGCGGTAGCGAATAAACGGCCCCGTTTGCAAATGCCACAAACTTTAGTTTATGTGTTTCCTTGCGGCTGTCCTTTGGCGATAAACGCCAGCGCTCGTAAGTGTAGTCCATGAATCCATAGCCAAAGTAATACGCGTTGATGATGAAAATCAGGACAAGCGATGCGATGCTTCCTGCGACGGGGATAAAGTTCAGCAAAAGGCAAAGAGCGGTCAAGGCGAGTTGCTTTGCCGTGTTGCGGATAGCGATGATAACTGCGCGCCAGATGTCCTTGAGTGTTTGCTTCATGTCAAACGGGAATTCTTTTCCGGTGAGGATAGTTTCGGTTTTTTCGGAAAGGAACGTGTAAATGGGCGACATGAGGATGTTGACAATCGTGCCACCGATGAAAATGAATAGTGCAAAGAAAACGATGGGGAGGATGATCTTGATGGCGACCATGCCGGCGTGAATCCAGCCGTTCATGTTTTCGGTGCTGCGCTCGATGATGCCGTTGATCCAGTCGCCTACGCCAACGCCCGAGAAGATGAATGCGACCACGACGATGATGTTCAAGATGGCGGGGATAAACAAATACTTTGTGAGTTTGTTGGCTCGGATGAGACGGATTGCCTTGACGTAGGCGGTGAAGCCAGTCTTGAGTTGTTTTGCGCGAGGTATTGCCATTTGTAGTTTCGAGGTTTGATGAAATTTTTTTCGAGTCGGAGAGGGGCATCCTGCGAAGGAGGTTCCTTTTTAGGATTTACATGCTAAATAACATTGCTTGGATCTAAAGTATGTAAAATTTCAAGGATAGAGTAGTCTGTTATAAGTTTTTTACGTGCTAAAAGGGGGTGTGTTTCAAGCCAAACCCCAAAGTGTCAAAAATATGACACTTTCTTTTGCTATATTCAACAGACCCCCAAGAGGGGTGCCTGGCTGCGGTTGCGGCCGGGCTTGTGTCACCGAGGGCCGTGCGGGCTGTGCTATCCAATCAAGGGTGTATGGCTCGGTGGACCCCAAATCCGGAAACGGAATCTACAAGTAGGAATCTCAAATGGATTTTTCTGCGATCATTGCTGAAGAACTGAATCTTGAAGTGTGGCGCGTATCCAAAGCGCTCGAACTTATGGACCAGGGGGGCACGATCCCCTTTATCGCCCGTTACCGCAAGGACCAGACGGGAACTTTGAACGAAATTGAACTCCGCGACATCAGC
>JAEEGJ010008671.1_pt1 | contig 27842 bp, 23 predicted proteins | sample 8958761 | NCBI WGS metagenome assembly JAEEGJ01 (sample SAMN16246546, study PRJNA631951) | gut metagenome | biome: gut microbiome; feature: rumen; material: RS-attached | host: Bos | place: Iran: Karaj | collected 2018-10 | reverse complement strand
GTCCAACTCATGACCCCATCGCTCCCGGTGATGTCTCCAACAATGTTGCCGATAACTGCTACTGTGCAATATAAAAGACACCAAAGCAGGAACATCTTTATTGTATTTCCTAAACCCAATTCCATTTTGAATGTATGAATCTTATTAAAGTAAAAGGTAAAAACTAAAAACTAAAAAGTAGGTTGTTGCACCTTATAGTTTTTACTTTATAGTTTTTACTTTTCTCAAATCCATTATCTTCTTTCCCAAAGCTTCGCGGTCGGTGTCGGTCATGCAGAGTCCGAAACGGTAATGACGACGATGGGAATAGGTGATACGCAATCTTTCAGGGCGGTCGGCACGATAATACACCCCACCAATACTCTCGGATATAGGCTCCACACTCTGTATGGATGACAGCGGTATCTCTTTTCTACGTCGGAAGATGCAATTATGACACTCGATTACCAGCGTTTCATTATGTATCCATACCGTCTCAACGGCTCGCCTAGACCTCAGATAGTTGTCTAGGATGAATAACCCCATATCTAAAAATAGAAATAATACTGGAACTAGAATAATCCATATCCATCTGACTCCTGGTGCTGGATTGGGAACCGTCAAACAACGCCATATCAAAACAATAAACATTACGGTACACCCTAATAGCACAAACACAAGAAAGAGAGTGTATCCGTCGTTCAATCGGTCCCAGATGTCCTGAGACTTAGGCTTATGTCCTCTATTTGTTGCCAGTATCTCCATCCACTACTTTTATTTGCATCCCTTTCCCTCGCAGGGGCTGATGCCGAGTTTCAGATTGCAACGGAGAAAGGATTTGTCGTAGAAACCGATGAGGTCGTCCGAAGGGTTGAGTGCCATTCCTGTGTTGAGGTCGTTCAGTGCCTTGCGATAGTCCCCTTTGCCCATATAGGCATCAGCACGAGTGGCATAGAGGTGTGCCTTGGTGCACACTTCGTCTTCCTGTCCTCGTAGCTTCAATGCAGCGTTGCAGTCCTCGATTGCCTTATCATATTCTTTGTTGTAGACATACAAGGTGGCACGGTTGTTATAGGCCGACCAGCTGGGCTGTAATGCTATGGACTTCGTATAGTTGGCTATTGCCTCCTCAATGTTTCCTTGACATTGAAACACCAATGCCAGATTGCTGTAATAGACTCCCATCATGGGGTTCAGTTCGATAGCTTTGAGGAAGTAGGGCATCGCCTTGCCTAGTTGGTTGAGGCTACCGTATAGCTCACCGATATTATTGAACGCCTCCGAGCTTTGCGGGTCGATTTGGATAATCTGCTCGTAGAGGGCGATGGCTTCACTGGGGTTTGCGGCTTGAACGGCCTGTTGGTATAGTTCTTGTATTGTCATTTTTTTATTAAAGTAAAAAGTAAAAACTAAAAACTAAAAAGTAGGTTGTCGCACCTTATAGTTTTTACTTTATAGTTTTTACTTTTCTCTAAACGTCATTTTCGCATTATTATTGTTGTCGAGTACAATATTTCTGCGTCAATATCGTTATTCGAAAAAATGTAATAGCATGAATACTCGTACACTGCTCCTAGCCCTGTCTGCCACTCTTTTGCTGATGACAGGATGCCAAAAAGAGGATCGTATTGTCCCCGATACTTCAAATCCTTTTTATGGCATTTATAGCCCATCCGCTCAGATTAAAGAGGTGTCCACCAACAACAAAACACTCCTTGCTACGCAATGGATTGGGAGGAGGTTGATTGCCATAGAATATGCCGACCCATCGAATGGGCCCGACATGATTATAAACCAATACAACTACGACAGTCACAACCGCCTGTCAAGTGTCGACAGCAATATCTTCTGCACCTATAATGGCGATAAACTCCTCTCATCTATCAAAATCATCCGCAGTGATAGAACCCGCACGCTGATGTTCAGATACGACAACAGGCTGATGCCCTATATGGTTGTCGACAGCATACTTTATCGCACTTCTCCCGACATCAACGAATGGTACAGCAACAGCACTGTCTACCACCTCGAATGGGATAAGGGCAACCTGGTCAAAGCCACACCCATTGATGGTAATGGGTTAAGGTATGAATATCAATACGACGACAACCACAATCCTTTCTGCGGGCTGGTGTGGAGCCCTGTTTTGGAGCAGGAAGACCTCCTTCTGCACCCCTCCTTTTTCAGCCGCAACAACATCGTGGAAGTTACAAGATACAATGCCGATGGCAGCATCGACTACTATTGCCACTACGGCTACGAGCTATACAACACTTGGCCACAAGTGATATACAAGCCCGAGGGATTGAACAACAACAGCCCCCAATCATTCAACATCCGCTATCTCTAGTTTTAATTTTTTTATTCTTAACTTTTAATTCTTAATTATATTCATGATTATCACAACCACCCCCACCATCGAAGGACACCAGATTGTTGAATACCACGGTGTCGTATTTGGCGAAGTTATCACCGGTATCAATTTTGTAAAGGATTTCTTTGCAGGCATCCGCAACATCGTCGGCGGACGTTCCAACTCTTATGAGGACGAGCTCAACAAAGCCCGTACCAACGCCATGCGTGAGTTGGAAAATCGTGCTGGACGCCTCGGTGCCAATGCAGTAGTAGGCGTGGACATCGACTACGAAGTCCTCGGCAATAACAATGGTATGCTGATGGTCACCGCATCTGGCACTGCCGTCACCGTCCGCTGAGTTGAGAGTTGAAAACTTATCAAATTGAAAATTGAAAATTGAAAAAAGGCTCCGCCTACCTTCATAGTTCCTACTTCTTACTTCATGAAAAAGGCACTCATAATAGGTGCGGCACTCCTTCTCCTCGCCACCACAGCTTCGGCACAGAACGTAGACACCGCCAATCATTCCGATGAATTGTTTATCGAGTATGAGGAAGATCCTGAATTCCCCGGCGGCCTTGAAGCGTTGCATAAATTCATCGAAGACAACATGCAATATCCTCAGATAGCTGCCGAGAACTGTATTGGAGGACGGGTGTATGTACAATTCGAAGTCGACACAGACGGCACAGTGCTGAATCCGAAAATCCTACGCGACATCGGAGGCGGTTGTGGCGAGGAGGCTCTGCGAATAGTGAGGCTGATGCCAAAATGGAAACCAGGCAGATTCTATGGCAAGGTTGTCAAGACAACATTCAACCTGCCTATTTTCTTCGACAAGAAAAAGCACTGCATCCCTCTAATACATTATGACCCAATAGAACCAAAAAACAAATGGTGGAAGAGACGCAGGCACTGATATGAAAGAAATCCTCTATGTCGGAGTCGGCAGCTGTCTCGGTGGCATCGTACGCCACCTCCTCTCCTCTGCCATTCGCTGGGACGGACACGGCCTTCCTTGGGGTACCCTTGCGGTCAACCTCTTAGGCTGTCTGCTCATCGGTCTGTTTGCAGGCATCCTTTCGCGTCACCCCTCTCAGGCACTCAACCTCCTGTTGATTGTCGGCCTTTGTGGAGGCTTCACCACCTTTTCCACCTTCTCACGCGAAAGCCTCACCTTGCTACAGAGCGGCCAGTACGCAGCCCTCGTTACCTATATTCTCCTAAGACTAATTGTTGGCATTGCCCTTAGCGCCACAGGCTACGCCATCACTCGATGAAGTGTATCTCTATTCGGGATATAGAAATTATGGTGAGTTCTATTACTTTAGTGTGTGTTCCATGTGATAATACTATTATTGAGGTCTGTGCCGCTTTGCAATTCGGTCTTTACAGCTGTGGGGCAGGTAATGGTGCAGGCACCGGATTCTGAAGCGAGATTATAACACATTGCATCTTTAAGATATACGCCACTCATATCAAAGTTATAAAGATTTAGACTCGTTAATCTGCTACAATTATAGAACATCCCTCCCATACCCTTGACATTGGAAGTGTTGAAGTTATTAAGATCGAGGCTGGTCAAGCTACTACAATTACCAAACATTGAAGTCATGTATTCCACATTCGAAGTGTTGAATCTAGAAAGATTGAGGCTGGTTAGGCTGCAGCAGCTATCGAACATATACCTCATAAATACCACATTCTCTGTATTGAAGCTGGAGAGGTCAAGGCTGGTTAGACCACAGCAATACCAGAACATATATGACATATCCGTGACATTGGAGGTGTTGAAACTGGATAAATCGAGGCTGGTCAGGCTGAAACACCAACTGAACATTCTTTGCATATCTGTGACATTGGAAGTGTTGAAGTTGGAGAGATCAAGGCTAGTTAGGCTATAGCAGTAAGCGAACATGGAAGCCATATTTGTGACATTTGTGGTGTTGAAGTGATCCCCAAAATCAATGTTGGTGATTGCTGGATGGTCAAACATTCCCATACAGTGAGCATTTGCATTAATACTGTTAGCAGGAGTAGAAACTACCCAAATAGTGCCATCCATATTGCCATATATTGGATATGGAGAGGCGTCTGTGGAAATGATGGTACCCGATGTGACCGTAGCATTATTGTATTCAAAACGTACCGCTGTAGCATTCTGTGGAATGACTGAACAAAATAGGTGTCCATGAACAAGTTCGGCAGCAGTTTGGGTCAATTCATCCACATTAACATTAATGTTGGTGATAGTGTTGTGAGTCACAGCGGCATCTTCGATAGTTATAGTTTTAGAGCCTGTGGGAGTAGCAACGGTTACGGTCAAATTGTTTCGTGCGGAGAATTCTGGCACTATCACATCAAAGTATTCTGTTGCCAAAGGCTCGACAGTTTTCATCGGGGTGTTGTCAATCTTACAGAGGGTAACAGAATGTGAACCCGTTGCAGAGGGTATTACGATAGCATCCGTGCTGTCGCCCGTGATAGTGGCAGTACCGGCACCGCTGAGGTAGGCACGTTCGGCAGTGAGGGTAATGCTAGTGATGGGCAGCTGGGCATTGGTAGCGTTGCTTACATACACCCTCACCACTGAGCAGAGGTTATGAAAGCGGAGGATGATACCACTGCTGATATAAGCACCCATAGGGACATCTACCCGTTGATGTGCCCACTCCATCTCAAACACCTGTGTCGCGGGTAGGGTTACGGCAACAGTGCTGCTGCTGTTGAGATTGACATCGCTACTGGTTAGAATACCGACAGGGAAGATAGCACGGTAGCCTGATGTACTGACTGTCACATTAGGTATTGCGGCAGAGTTTGCCATCGATATCTTCTGTAACGTGTAGTCGGCATCGTTAATTCTTATCTGGTCACCATTATGCCAATACGGTGTAGGGGCGTTGATATAGACTTTTGAATTGTTGTTGACATTCTGGACGACCGCCTGGAGGGTGACGACGTCCTGGTCTTTTTGACAGCTGACGACACTGAGGGCTACTAGGGCTGCAAAGAAAGAAAAAATGATAGGCTGCTTCATAATGTTTCTTTTACTATGTTTGATAATTTGGGTTTAATTCAAAGTTCAAGAAAGGCTTTTCTTCGCGCTTTCAAAAAGAGCCAAAGTCCTCCCCGTTCGCCTATATAGACTGAAAAAAAACATTTTTGTTGCAAAATAGTGCGTTAAAAAAAGTTAATCTTTCTTAGCTCAAATCCCGACAGCCAGTATATCAAGCAATTGCATGATTACAATTAATTCAAATAGGCCATTCACCCGACATTTAAAACAGGGCTTGCCTTATTGTGATAAAAATTGAGATTTGAAAATGATAATTGTAGGAGTTCGGCAAACAATTCTCAATTTCCCATATATCGCCCAAACTCCCAGGTGAAGTCATGCGTACTTAGAAACAGTGAATCATTACGATATTCGATACGCCCTCTGAAGTATTCAAACGTGTCTTGCCACATGGTGATAGTATCATTCTCAATGGCATAGGTACACCATACCGATGGGTCTACCCAAAACACCGAATCATTGTCCTCGAAACACAAGACGCTGTTCCCCGTCTCAGGGAATACTCCCCAACAGCCCTTTATTTTCTCCAGTTGCGGAAGCTCCTGACCAGTCGAAATAGGCTGACTCCCGCAACCTGCAAACAATGCAGTCATCAATAAGACAGCCACTCTTAATTCATGAACCATATCACGTGATACGTTTTTCTGAATTCGTTAATGTGTTAATCTTTGATGCGCCAAGGACTAACACGTTAACACATTTGAGGTTGTTGTTGGCTAAGGCAGTGGAAGCTGCCAAGGCCCCACACGATGTCGGTGCTGTCGATGCCCACAATCTCCCTGTCGGGGAAGCAGGCCTCGAGGATATACGCCGCCTCATTGTCGGTCAGGCAGCGGTAGGTAGGAAAGATAACTTTCTTGTTGGCAATATAGAAGTTGGCATAGCTGGCGGGAAGCCGTTGGTTGTCGTAGAACACCATGTCGGGCATGGGCAGCTCCACAATGGTGGGCTGCTTGCCATTCGCCAAGCGACAGCTGTTCAGTGCCTTCAGGTTGTCCTGCAGCACTTGGTAGTTCTCGTCCCACGCATCCTCCTCCACGGCGGTGATGATGGTGTCCTCACCAATGAAACGGCTCAGGTCGTCGACATGTCCGTCGGTGTCGTCGCCCATGATTCCGTCGCCCAGCCAGATGATATTGTCCGCACCGTAATAACCACGCAAATAGTCTTCTATCTGCCCTTGATTCAAGTGGGGGTTCCGATTGGGATTCAACAGGCATGAGGTGGTGGTGAGCAGGTCCCCTACCCCATTCACGTCGATGCTGCCGCCCTCCATCACGATGCCCGGCTCAAACAGTAGTAGCGGCTCCGTCCCCTCTTGAGATGGGGAGCAGACATCCAGTGAATGTCTGCCGTCAGGCCGGGGTAAGTTTTTTAAATAATTGTAGATATGCACAGGTATCTGTGTGTCCAACTCATAAGGATACTTGCCGCCCCAAGCGTTGTGGTTCCAATTCACCATGGCACGCTTGCCCGCATCTTTACGGTTGAGCAAAAAGGCAGGCCCGTGGTCGCGGCACCACGCGTCGTTGGTCGGGAACTGGTGGAAGAACACCCGTTCCATGTTGGTCCCTATCTCCGCCAATGCCTCCGCCACATGCTCCTCCATGCGCTGGTCGTCCACGTTGATATGCACCTCCTCGTCCTCTGCCAATATCTTGATGAACAGATGGTAGGACGGGAAAATCGTCTCAATCTTGCCCGGCCACGAATCCTCGTTGTGCGGGTAGCTGAGCCATGTGGCCTTATGTTCTGCCCACTCGGCGGGCATGTAATATCCTAGTTCCTTGGGAGTCATAATAATGTCTTTTTCTGAGAGGTCTGAGTTATCGGATTATTCAGAATAACCAGATTATTCCGACCACTCCGATTACTTTAGTCAATATAACGTTTCAGTATCGGCGCGTAGCTGTCTATGCGGCGGTCGCGGTAGTAGGGCCAGTGGCGGCGGTAGTGGTCGCTCTCGTCAAGGTCAAGCTCTTCCACATGCAGCGCCTCCTCCAGATGCGGTGCCTGATACAGCACCCGCCCGAAGGCATTGGTGATGAAGCTGCCGCCCCAGAACTGCATACCGCCCTCCAAACCCGTGCGGTTGACGCTGATAACCGGCACCCCGTTCGCCACGGCGTGGCTCCTTTGTATGGTCTGCCATGCCTCATACTGCTCGCGGTTATCGTGTTCGTTCTGCCGCACGTCCCAGCCGATAGCCGTCGGAAAGAAGAGCAGTTGCGCCCCCATCAGGCTTGTGATGCGTGCCGCCTCGGGGTACCATTGGTCCCAGCATATCAGCACGCCCAGCGTGGCAAACTTTGTCTTAAACACCTTATAGCCCAGATCGCCAGGTGTGAAATAGAACTTCTCGTAGTAGCCCGGGTCGTCGGGAATATGCATCTTGCGGTACTTGCCCAGATATGAGCCGTCGGCGTCAATCACCGCCGTGGTGTTGTGATACAGACCCTCGGCACGTTTCTCAAACAGCGAGCACACCAGCACTACCCCCAGCTCCTTCGCCAGTGCCATAAAGTGCTGGCAAGTGGGGCCTTCGGGTATCGGCTCCGCCAACTGGAAATTGACATAACGCTCCTCGTCGCAGAAATAGAGCGACGCGAACAATTCCTGCAAACAAACAATCTGAGCACCCTGTGCCGCCAGCTCGCGCACCTTCTCCGTGTAGCGGACAATGTTCTGCTGCTTGTCCTCCACGCACTTCATCTGGGCTATACCAACTTTGACTTTCATGTAGATAAAAGCTTTTGAGTAATAATTTCAATTTGCAAAAATACAAAAAAAATACCAAACACAAGAAAAAAGAACATCACAACTCCACATCATCTCGAACAAATGTAATAATGTGTGAGCGATACGACATTATAGATTATGCTAGTGAGCCGAACCAGTTATGATAATGCTGCCATAAGATTCCTGAATTCAGAAAAGTATTTTTTTAGAGCAACCGTATCTAAATCAGGAAACAGTTGGCTAAAATCACGAACTTTATGATACTCCAACCCACTATTTTTATACAACTCAGCCAATTTGTCACTGGGACTATCTATCTCCATCGCATTGCACTCTGGAAGTTTCTTAGTATTAACCTTATGATGTTCCAGAACCTCAGGTTGTGACAGTATCCACGCCTCAGCCTCTTGTATCATTAGATAGGTATTATTCTTGGTACAGTCTTGTTTCCTATTTGGCTTTTGTTGGTTGTATTTTGTACAAACATCCATCTTATCTTTCACCGGACCATCTGAGTCCACCAAAAGAAAACGGCTTTCGTCTTTGCCTAACGGCGTAGAATGGAACTTATCAATCGTTTGATTCTTACCATTCCCCATCACTATTCGAGGCATATTTCCCTTAAGCTCTTTTTCAAAGACTTTGGCGAATGCCTTACGTAAATCGCCATTGTCGAGCTCCTGAGTACCTTCAATATAGATAACCTTCCCCATTTTATGCTTGAATTGAATTAATATCGGTTTCCTCCCAAATCGCCGTTTCGCCACAATGTGCCCGTGCTATACTGCGCAGCCCATTTCATATACTCTTCATCACGAAAATCGTTGACAATCGTACTATTTTGGGCATCTTTCTCAAACACTATCACATCTGAGACAGGCAATTGGTTAAGGACAAGATTGCTGTGCGTAGAAATGATATATTGGGTCTTATCAGTCTTTTTCATTATGGCCTGCATCAATTCACTAAGCATATCTGGATGTAAACCGACCTCTGGCTCATCAATGCATATTAGTCTACCACATCGAGGATTGAAAATAATTGCCAACAGGCACAGATAGCGTAGCGTCCCATCAGATATATGGGTTACGTGGACAGCCCTGTTCAGACCCGTTTCGTCCAACAACAGTTCGATGCTCGTCCCCAAAAAGTTGAAGTCGAACCCTCTAAAGTTAGGATTTACAGCAGTAAGAGCCTCTTCGATTTGCGCATAACTACTCTTATCATTCACTTTTATTGAATTCAAGACCTGTGGCATATTAGAGCCGTCGGCCAACAACCTATTGGTAAATCCGGGCTGCATAGGCTTCCGGATAGCACTATTTGCTGTGGTATTGAAATATGTGTAAATGGCTATATCTTTTATGGCTTCCCGAAGTGTATATATCTGGTAGTATCTATCCTTGTCAACCAATTGGCTCAATATCGACTCAGTAGCTTTGTCCAATTCGTAAGAAACACTCTCCTGTTCATTCGAGCGCCCCTCTCTAACAAACCCTTTCCCTTGGTCTATTTGCAAGTATCGGTATTTGGGATTTCCATCTAGTTTGGTATGGAAACTCTCACACAGATAGTAGTTTTGCGAAGACGAGACTTTATGAAATCTGATACGGTAAAATACTGGCTCCTGAAAGTGATAGCCATACTTGCCCAACACTACTGGGTCAAACTCATATTCCAGTTGTATACACTGCCTCTCGTCAGTATTTCCAAGAAACATGACAGCATCAAAGCCACCCCACTGATTGATAAACAAGTCCGTCATATCACCGTCATTGATGACTGCTTTAAGTACTTGTATGGCTTTTATTAAATTGGACTTCCCCGCCCCATTTATCCCAACCAGTGTATTAAGATCGGTAAATCTTATTGTTTGAGAAGCCAAACTGAAAAAATTTCTTATCCGTATAGATTTAATCATAATTCGTATACATTCCTAATTGGTTAATAAGCATTAATATGTTCTACACTTGCACATTCAATACATCATCTATTCGATATTATTTACCCATATTAAAAGTTGGTAGATTTCGTAATCAACTAAAATACAATACACTCACAACGCAAAATGCAAATAAGGGAACTATCATGTCATAATGCAAAAATACGAACTTTTTCTCGAAAAATGAACTTTTTTCAAAAAGATGCGTTTCTTATTGGTACTTATCTTTGCCTTCACTTTTCACATCAAAAATCACTTATTAACCCCCTACATTTCTATCCACTTTTTTCCTTTATTCCATAGTTATACTATATTTATACTTTAGTTATACCTTAGTTATTCTATATATAATAGTATAAATAAAGTATAACTAAAGTATAAATATAGGATAAATACCAATACTATGCGGAAGCAACGGATATGGTGGAGGAATGGGGAGTGGGACAAAAAATGGGTCGCAACTGATTGGTTGCGACCTGGATATGGAATTCGTCTGATTTAGAAATCCAAATTTCGGAAAGTCTGAGTATCAGTTGCGGATGCGGAGCTCGGTGGTGCCTTTGGAGTTTTGGAGGGTGGCGGTGGCGGAGTGGGTTCGGCCGTCGCGGTAGTAGGAGATGTCGACGTGGTCGCCGGGGCTGAAGCGGGCCAGCTCCTCCATCATCTCGGCGAAGCTGTTGACATCGACGCCTGCCACGCTCAGCAGAAGGTCGCCGTTGCGCAGGCCTGCCCCGTCGGCTGCCGAGCCGGGCACCACGCGTGCCACTAGTACGCCCTTGACTTCTGTCAGCCCCATCTGACGTGCCATGTCGGAGGTCATCTCCAGCACGTTCACGCCCAGGTAGGCGCGCTGCACGTAGCCGTAGCGGCGGAGGTCGTCGGTCACCTTCTTGGCCAGATTGGAGGGGATGGCAAAGCTGTAGCCGGTGTAATAGCCGTCGGCGGAGGCAATGGCGGTGACGATGCCGATGAGCTTGGAGTTGGCATCGACGAGGGCACCGCCCGAGTTGCCGGGGTTGACGGCGGCATCGGTCTGGATGAAGGCTTCGATGGTGCTCTCCTTGCCACGGGTGTTCTCGATAATACCCATGTTGCGGGCCTTGGCGCTGATGATGCCGGCGGTGACGGTGGAGGTGAGGTTGAAGGGGTTGCCGATGGCTAGGACGGGCTGCCCGACGCGGGCCTCGTCGCTGTTGCCGAAGGCTATGGGTGTGAGGTTGTTGGCATCGATTTTAATCACAGCGAGGTCGGTGGCGGGGTCGTTGCCGATGAGGCGGGCGTTGAGGACGCGCTTGTCGTTGAGGGTGACGCGGATGAGTTCGGCATCCTGGACGACATGGTTGTTGGTGACGATGTAGCCGTCGTCGGAGATGATGACACCCGAGCCGTAGGCGCTGTATTCCTGGCGTTGCACGCCTTGGTTGATGATGAAGCCAAAAAACGACTGGTAGAGGGGTGTGAGGCGGGTTTGGACGGTGCGGATGTGCACCACGCCGTCGATGGTTTTGGATGCCACGTCGCTAAAGTCGGTAACAGGGAGCGTCTGCGGGCGGTCGTTTTGCTGCGCACACGAGGTGATGAGTACCGATAGGAAGGCAATGCTCAAAAACAGTTTTTTCATCTTTAGATAGTTTTAAGTGATTAATAGATTTGAAATTAGAAGGTAGTAGTGTGGATAGGCATTCGTTTTTTGTTGAATTATTGTTTCGCAGTATAAACAAAAATGAATAAAAAATATTGTATGTTTAATAATTTTTGTATTTTTCCTCTAAAAATAACGCGAATTACCATGAATTTGTCACGAATTATTCATGAATATATTCTTGATAAATTAATGATAATTTGTGTTCTACGGATTATTTTTCATAGGTCAGTGTATAAATCAAATATTTTTGTGTAAATTTGCAACATGAAAATAATCATCATTGGCACTGCCCACCCCTATCGCGGAGGTCTGGCAGCCTTCAACGAACGCCTTGCCGCCCAGTTCCAAAAGGAGGGGCACGAGGTTGAGATGTATACTTTTACCCTGCAGTACCCGAAGTTTCTCTTCCCGGGCAAGACTCAGTATACCGACGCTCCCGCGCCCGCAGGGCTGAAGATTACGAGGCGCGTCAATTCGTGCAATCCGATGAACTGGTGCGCGGTGGGTAGGGAGATACGGAAGAAACGGCCCGACCTGGTGGTGTTTGCCTATTGGATGTCGTTTATGGCACCCTGCTTTGGTACCATTGCCCGTGCGATAAGGCGGAATAGGCATACGCGCTGCATAGGACTAGTGCACAACATGATACCCCATGAGCCCAACATCTTGGACAAATTGTTCCCCGGCTATTTTGTGAAGGCAATGGACGGCTTCACCACCCTGTCGCAGTCGGTGGCGAAGGACATTGAGAAGTTCGACCACAAGGGCAAGCCCAAGAGCTGGGCCCCCCACCCTATCTACGACCACTATGGGACACGGGTGGACAAGGCCGAGGCGCGCCGGCAGCTGGGACTGAGTGTGGATGGTAAATATGTGCTGTTCTTTGGCTTTATACGCGACTACAAGGGTTTGGACCTGCTGATCGATGCCTTTGGCGACCCACGCCTGCAGGACTGCGGCGCACGGCTGCTGGTGGCAGGCGAGTTCTACGGCGACCCCAAGCCCTATCTGGAGCGCATCAACTCGCTGGACATAAACGACATCGTGGTGCTGCACAACGACTACATTCCCGACAGCCGTGTGAACCTTTATTTCTGTGCCAGCGACATCGTGGCGCAGCCCTATAAGACCGCCACGCAAAGCGGGGTGACGCAGGTGGCGTTCCACTTCGAGAAGCCCATGCTGGTGACCAACGTGGGCGGCCTGCCCGAGATAGTGCCCGACGGCAAGATTGGCTATGTGGTGGAGCCCGACGCGCAGAGCATCGCCGATGCGCTGCTGAAGTTCTACAAGGAGAAGCACGAAGAGGAATTTACCGCCGCCGTGCGCGAGGAGAAACTCAAATACAGCTGGGACCGCATGACGGCAGCGGTGTTGAAGGCGTATTCGGAGGTGTCGGAGTAATCGGAATAATCAGAGAATTCGGAAAATAATAAAAATGATATAATATGGACTTGAGAAAACTATTTATTACAGCTATGGTGTTGGCTTTGGCACTGCCTGCCACTGCCCAACACAAGACCACACTCTACGACAGCACCAGCGTCGTGATGGAGGAGTCGGGTCTGAGCCATGTCATCAACCATCAGCGCATCCGCGCCAACGACTTTGCAGGCTGCAGCGACCTTGCCACCCTGAAGGTGGACTACGACCCGCTGTCGGCCTACGTGGAGTTCCGCCAAGTGGTGGTGCACCACCGCGACGGCAGCGTGGAGGACGTGCTGCTGCGCGTCTACGACTATGTGGCCCCTGCCCGCTTGATTTATTGGGGCGCGAGCCAGAAGATGGTGCAAGTCGGTCATCTCGACCCCGGCGACGAGGTGGAGTACACCACCTATCGCAAAGGCTTCACATACGCCCTGCTGGGCGACAACGAGGACGACAAGTATGTGCCACCCATGCGCGGGCACTTCTACGACATCGTCCCCTTCTGGAGCGACAGCCCCGTGAACAAGAAGGTCTACACCGTCAGCGTGCTGACCAGCAAGAACCTCCGTTTCGAGCTCTACAACTGCATGGCCGACAGCACCTGCACGGTGGATATTGACAGCACCGTCGACGGCGATCGCACCATCTACACATTTACCAAGACGGGCATCCAGCCCCTCAAGCGCGAGCCCGCAGCATTGGCCAACAACGACATACAGTGCAAGCTGCTGCTCAGCACCAGCCCCAACTGGCAGGCCAAATCGACTTGGTTCTACGGCGTGAACGAGGACTACGGCAGCTTTGTGCCCACCCCCGAGGTGCAGGCCAAGGTGAACGAACTGCTTGTGAACGCCAAGAGCGAGCAGGACAGCATCAGCATCCTCACCCACTGGGTGGCGGACAATATCCGCTATGCGGGCATCAGCATGGGCCCCGGCGAGGGCTACACGCTGCACAACGCCCAGATGAACTACACCGACCGTTGCGGCGTGTGCAAGGATAAGGCCGGCATGCTGGTGGCGATGCTACGTGCTGCGGGCTTCAAGGCCTACGCCGCCATGACCATGGCACACGAACGTATCGACCGCATCCCCGCCGACCAGTTCAACCACAGCGTCTGTGCTGTGCAGCACCGCGACGGACGCTACGAGATGCTCGACCCCACCTGGGTGCCCAACGTGCGTGAGCTGTGGAGCAGCGCCGAGCAGCAGCAGGGCTACTTGATGGGACTGCCCGAAGGAGCCGACCTGATGTACACCCCCCTCTCGGCTCCTGAGAACCACTATGTGCGCATCCGTGGCAACAGCACCATCAGTGCCGAGGGCACCCTGAGCGGCACCATCACCATCACCGCCGAGGGGCAGAGCGATGCCGCCGTGCGCCGCATATTCAACTGCCGCACCGCCGAGTGGAAGCGCAACATGGAGCGCGAGCTGCTGCGCATCGCCCCCAGTGCCCGCATCACCAAGATAACCCACACCGACAACGACCTCTATCTGGAACAGCCCGTCTCCATCACCTACACCTACACCATCCCCAACTACGCCACCCTCGACGGCAAGACACTCGTCTTCACCCCCCTCTCGGCACGCAACTTCTTCAGTCGCGCCATGAGCCACCTCAATTTCAACACCGCCCCCGAAAGCCGCACCCAGCCCTTCGCCGATGCCTGCTCGCGTCTGGTCGACATCAAGGAGACCGTCACCCTGCCCGGCGAATACAAGCAGCTGCACTTCCCCTTCATTGGCGGTGTGGCCGACCCTGCCGCCAGCTTCGGCTGCCAATACTGGATGGAGGGCAACACCCTCACCTTTGCCGAGAGCGTGATGCTGGGTAAGCGCGTGTATGACGCGGGCGACTGGCACTGCTTCCGCCAGGTGGTCGCCAACCAGAAGAAACTTGCATCGACACCCGTCATACTTACGAAGTAAATTAAATTGAAAATTGAGTACATACCCCGGCCTTCGGCCACCCCTCTCAAGAGGGGATGACTGCCGCACCCAAATAACCCCTAACCTATAACCCCTAACCAACATATAAACATATTAACATGAAAAAGATAGTTCTCACAATCATAACATTGGCGTTTGCCATCACAGGCATGGCACAGACGCAGCCCGATGCCGAGTACAACCTCATACGCCGTAGTTACAAGGTGAACAAGGACGGCTCGATGGACATCCGCTACCGTAAGGAGATAAAGCTCCTGCGCAACCGCGCCATCACTGCATACGCCGACAAGGGCGAGACCTTTATCAGCTACAACCCCTCGTTCGAAACCCTCACCATCAACGAGTGCTACACCATCATGGCCGACGGCACCAAGGTGGTGACACCGCAGAACGCCTTTGTGCTGCAACTGCCCAGCGAGTGCACCGACTGCGGACGCCTCAACGACATCCGCGAGATGGCAATTGTGCATACCGCACTCGAATACAACTGCACCATTGTCCTCGACTACACCCTGCATCGCAACAGCAGCCTCCTCGTCGAGCGGTTTAACCTCAACCAAGACTGCCCCGTCAAGCACTACGAGATACGCTATGCCGACGGTCACACTCAGATGGAGCACAACCTGCCCCAAACCCTCAACGACCCCTACATGCCTGCCCGCAAAGGCTATGACGTGGAGTTCCAGTTGGGCGAAAAGCCCCTCTACACCGCCGAGACTGCCCTGCCCGCCGCCGTCACTCTCCTCTCCAACCTCAAGAAGAGCAACGCCAAGGAATACATCGTCGCCATCCGAGACTGGGTGGTGGACAACGTGCACCTCAACACCGTCGACCTAGCCCGCGTCAACTACGCCATGACTCCGGCACACGACGTGTTCACCAGCAACTGCGGTACCTATCTCGACAAGACCGGCCTGCTGGCAGCCCTATTGAACGAGGCAGGCTTCAAGGCAACCATTGTCGACAACAGCCTTAGCGTCTTTGGCGACCGTCCCCTCGAGGTGGAAGTCACCCTCGAAGGCAAGGCCTACCGTCTCTCCGCCACACAGAAGTCTCCCCTACTCACCGAAGCCGAGAAGACCGATGCCGCCAACGTGGCCGCAGCACCCATCTATAAGGAGATCAAGCTGGAGTGGAACCCCGAACAGCTGGCCGACGGCTATGTGCGCATCACCCTGCCCACCGAAGAGGCGGGTCTGCACATCGACCCCGCCCTGCTCAACCCCAGCCGCACCAGCGACCTCCAGGCCAGCGTCCGCCCCGAATACTACCACTACACCATGGAACTGCCCAAAGGGGCCACCCTCGTCGGGGGCAATGTGGAAATCGAATACACCAACCCCGCTGGCAGTATCAACATCATCATCAAGCAGAAGAAAAACCGTCTGCTCGTCACCCGCAGTCTGCGTCTGCGCAGGGCGGTCATCACCAAGGCCGACTACTCAGCCTTCCGCCAGCTGATGATAGACTGGAATGGAAATAAAGAGTTAATCTTCAGCCTATGAATGGAGTAGTATGGGCATTGATATGTGCCCTCCTGTGGACTGCCGGAATGCTCTATTTCGACAGCCGGAAGAAGAAGAAATGAATGAAAAAGCCGCCTTCGATGAGGGCGGCTTTTATTATTCCACTAGCTGTCTAGAAAGCCCCGATGCACTATAATCACATCCATACATTGCAAACTCTTCTAGAAAAAAAAATCTAGCCATATTGAAAAAAATATGTATATTTGCACTTGCAGACAAAGAGTAAAAACATCTGCAAACTACTGAGAAAGCGCATTTTCGCCTTATTCCTAAACCGTGAAACTGGACACTTCACTGATGAAAACAGGGAATAAAGGGAAGATGAATGCTCCTGTTGGATTGTATTCATACTATATGATACATCCCACAGTGGAGCAATTCACCCAAACCTTATTTTTTGTTTTCGGGAGTCCAGCCCCACGGTTAAAGATAGGTCACAATGGATGGCTCCACTTTCTTGTATTGTATTACCCAAAGAGAGAATTATCGTGTCGAATGAGCCAAGGCACAGAAACTAATTGCTTTTTGCCTATGGACAAGAAACACAAATCATGCTACGACCCGCCGAGGGTAGCTGTTGTCGCCTTCAAGGTTGAGGAGGGACTGAATGCGTCGTTTGAGTCGCGCACGGCAGGTTTTCTCCTTCCTTTTGGCGATGCCACGTGGGACGCACCGTCTACCTCTTCCCAATCAAGCCTATTCGGCGACGGTGACTGGACGGGCGGCTCGTCATTTTCGAACAACAACAGTTTTGGCTCCGGCAGTTGGGACAATTGAAAATGGATATTATATTTGATACATACCCCGGCTCTTCGAGCCACCCCTCTCAAGAGGGGACGGGCGGGAGCCATCCACAGGCTACTCTGTTGTGTACAAATGTGATGCGACAGCCATCCCCTCTAGAGAGGGGTGCCACGAAATGGCGGGGTATGTCAAAAAAATGAATTAAAAAGTAAAAACAATGAATAAACAACTTTTCCTCCTTTCCTTTATTGTGGCGGCAATCGCCACACTGGCAGTGGGATGCCAAAAAGAAGAAGGCACCGTTACCCTCGGTGCCGAGATTCAGAGAACCGTAAGCGGCAACGCCAAAGTCTACATCGACGACCACGCCCCCTGCTGGCACAATGGCGACGAGGTGTACATCAACAATGCCGCCTATCCCGTCATGGCAGCGTCAGGCTCCTCAGCACGGATTGAGAATGTGGTGTCGAGCAGTGCCTATCGTGCTATCTTCCCTGCAGGCATCGTGCCGATGGGTAGCGACATCAGCAGTAGCAGCAGTGTCCCGGTAACGTTGCCGTCGGTTCAGCATTACGAGTTGGTGAATGGTCACCAGAGAGTGGATGTGCCGATGGGAGCCTACATCACCAGTGGTAGCACCTTGCAGTTCTACAATCTATGCTCCGTGGTGCGAGTGATAGTTAGCAACTCACTGAATCAAGACTTGACACTGAGCCGCATAGAACTGACATCAGATACGTCTAAACTGAGTGGTGCAGGCATTGCAACCGTGAGCAACTCGGTGAACGACCGTATTGAAATGACCAGCACGGCATCACATACGGTGACACTCAATTTTGGCAACAATGGCACGACGGTTGGGGCGTTGGCGACAGAGACATTCGACATTGTGGTTCCAGAGTTCGGCACTGACGATGTGGCCATAGCAATTTATACCACCAACGATAGGTATGTCGAAGTGGAGAAAGAGAATGTTGCACTGGCGCACAACACCATCACTACAGTGACAGCAAACGTTACGGCTTTGGCAGAAGCGCCTCATGCCGAATTGGTGGATGGACCAACGTTTAAGAGTGCTATTCCTTCAAATGCCACATCGGTGGTCTTTGAATACAACAGCAATGTTAGTTCTGGAACATTGCTTTCCACAGCTAATTCTCCTGTACCGATTTATGGCAATCTAGTAGGAACAGAATGGAAAGTTTCGACAAGTGATAGCAGAATAAATGCCAATCCTAACTGTTACCGAATGTTCGCATATAATAACCTTACCTCAATTATTTTCGGATCAGGATTCAACACCTCAAATGTGACGAATATGAGTGGAATGTTCGAGCGGAGCAATCTAACAACTCTGAATCTCGACAATTTCAATACCTTGAATGTGACGAATATGAGCTATATGTTTGAAGGGTGCCACGACTTGACAAATCTCGACCTCTCTAATATTAACACTTCGAATGTGACGAATATGAGCTATATGTTTGAAGGATGCGTCGACTTGACAAGCCTTGATGTATCTAATTTCAACACATCGAATGTGACGAATATGAGTTATATGTTTGCATTTTGCTTTAAACTTACAAATCTTGATGTCTCCAATTTCGTCACCACGAGTGTTACAAATATGAATTATATGTTTTATGATTGCCTCAGACTGACCAGCCTCGATGTTACCAACTTCAACACATCTAATGTGACAGAGATGCAAGCTATGTTTATGTCTTGTTGGGGTTTGACAAGCCTTGATGTCTCCAATTTCAATACCTCGAATGTTTGGAATATGAGCGGTATGTTCAATTCATGTAGAGGATTGACAAGCATTGATGTCTCCAATTTCAACACTAGTATTGTAACGGATATGGGGGCTATGTTTTATGGTTGCAGTAGCTTGATAAGCCTTAACCTCCACAGTTTCAACACATCGAGAGTAACGGATATGAGTTATATGTTTAGCGATTGCAGTGCCTTGACAAGCCTTAATCTCTCAAACTTCAATATGAGTAATGTGACATCAAAGTCTTCCATGTGCTTAAATCTTTCCACAACTTCGGGTTATTGCTACATTACCTGTCCGTCATCTGTAGAGACGGCAATGCGAAGTGGTACAAGCCTGCCCACCAGCGGGGTGACATTCACTTGGTTGAGACCGTAGCCGAAAGAAGAAGTCCCCAACGGGGACGACAGAACATATGCAGGGGTGTCAACCCCTGCATAGAGGACAATAATAATCAAAGCCCTGAAGGGGCGACAGAACATCATCAAGATTTGTTGTGCTGCCCTTTCAGGGCTTTGATAATCGGTATTGCCAGTGCGGGGGTTGGCACCCCCGCCAGTGGTCTTGCGTCCCCTTCAGGGACTTTTATAGGTAACCTCAAATTTTTATAATGAACACGAATGAAACTAATCTAACGAATTATTATTCGTGTCATTCGTGCTATTCGTGTTCGAAAAAAACGGATATTTAGTGGTTACCTATAGGAAGAAAGAACCTATCTGGAACACCAGGAATGCCATGAGCCATGCCAACACAAGGCTGTTGATGACGGTGAACAGGGCCCAGTCGCGGCCAGCCTCGCGGCGGAGGGTGGCGATGGTGGCGACGCAGGGGAAGTAGAGCAGCACGAACATCAGGAAGGCGTAGGCCTTGACGGGGGTGAAGAAGGGATTGGAGCGCAACGACTCCTCCAACTTGCTATCGCTGTCCTGATGGTAGAGGATGCCCATAGTGCTGACGATGGCCTCCTTGGCAGGCAAGCCTGTCAGAATGCAGACATTCATACGCCAATCGAAACCCAAGGGACGCATCACAGGTTCCATCCAATGGCCTATGGCGGCAAGGGCGGAATGCTCCTTCTGCACCACATCCATCTCGAAAGAGAGAGAGTCTAATTGAGAATTGAGAATTGAGAATTGAGAATTGAGACTACATACCCCGCCACTATCGTGGCACCCCTCTAAAGAGGGGACGGCTGACGCATCGGAAGAATTCATTTTCATCTTGATATTTTCTATCTGAGCCTGATAGGGCTGTGTCAACTCCTCGTTGCGGGGAAAATAATAGAGTGCCCAGATGATGATGGATGCCCAGAGGATGACGGTGGAAATCTTCTTCAGATAGTCTTCACAACGCTCCCAAATGTGCTTCCACGTGTTGCGCCATACGGGACGGTGGAAAGCGGGCAACTCGCTGACATAGTCCTCATCGTCTTGTCGAAAATATTTGGTACGCTTCATGATGAGGGCGAAGATGATGGACAGCAGTACGCCAATGAGGTAAAGCGACATCATCACCAACGCCTTGTGTTGGGCAAAGAAGGCTCCGACGAAAAGCAGGTAGACAGGCAGGCGTGCGCCACAACTCATAAAGGGAATCATGAGCATGGTGAGTGTACGGTCTTTTTTGTTCTCGATGTTGCGTGCTGCCATGATGGCTGGAACGTTGCAGCCGAAGCCCACCAGCATGGGAACGAAGGAGCGGCCATGCAGTCCCACCTTGTGCATCAGCTTGTCCATAAGGAATGCAACACGCGCCATATAACCAGTGTCCTCCATAAGGGAGATGAAGAAGAATAGGATGATGATGTTGGGCAGGAAGGAGAGCACCGCTCCGACCCCCTGCACAATGCCGTCGGCAAGCAATGAGGTGTACCAGGTGTCGGGCATGACGCTGTGTAGTAGGTCGCATAGCCAGTCGATGCCAGACTGAATCCAATCCTGCGGATAGGCCCCAATCGTGAAGGTGCATTGGAATATCAGATACAGCACTATTGCAAGGATAGGCAGACCCAACCAACGGTTGGTGAGAAGTGAGTCGAGTTTTTCAAGCCTGGTGTGGTCGCTATGCTGAAGCGTCTCGTTGAGTGCACCACGAATGAATGCATGTCGTGCCTCGTGGATGATGGTGGCGGGCGACTGGTGGGATGATTTTTCAATTTTGCGGCGGTTGCCCTCGGCAGCGTAGGCCAGTGCCATGTAGTTGGGCACGTCGTGGAGCATGGCGAGGGTCACCTCGGGACGCTCGAGCAGACGGATGGCGACGTAGCGTTTGGAGTAGCTGTCGCTGATGTTGGGTATTTTGGCCACCTCGTCGAGGAGGCTACTGATGGCGTTTTCGATGTCGGAGCCGTAGACCACATGCACGTGGCGGCTGGCGTGCTCGCGTTCTTCGTAGGCAGCCACCACACCATCTATCACTTGCTCCACGCCTGTTCCGTCGAGGGCGTTGACGGGGAATGCCTGCACGCCCATGAGGCGGCCGAAACGGTCGTAATCGATGGAGTGGTCGGATGCCAGCAGCTGGTCGTAGCGGTTGAGGGCGAGGACCAGCTTGAGGTGCATGTCGATAAGCTGTGGGGTGATGACGAGCGACTCTTCGAGGTCGGTGCAGTCGACCATTTGCACCACCACGTCGGGATGCTGCGGCACGATTTGCTCGGGGTCGTCCAACTCGACCCACTCGAAATTGTGAATGGCTGCCGGAGCATTTTCACGGTTTCGGCACAGGAAGTCGGCCTGCTGGCAGAAGGTGGATTTGCCACTGCCAGAAGAACCTACGACGGCTATCTTGATTGTTTTCGTGTCTTCCATAATGGTGCAAAGATAGCACTTTTAATTTTATTGTTACATCACTATTATTAGTGATTTTGCATAAAAAAGTTTGTCATTGAAGAATTTTTCGTATTTTTGCAAGTTCAAAATAACAAAAACATATCGACATGAAAGACGTAAAAGCCTACATCGAAGCCAATCGTGAGCGCTTCCTAGAAGAATTGTTCGAATTGATTCGCATACCCTCCATCAGTGCCGAGAGCGAGCACAAGCCCGACATGGTACGCTGTGCCGAGAAATGGAAAGAGTTTCTTCTCAAAGCTGGTTGCGACAAGGCGGAGGTGATGCCTACCGAGGGCAACCCCGTGGTATATGGCGAAAAGATTATCGACCCGAAGAAACCTACCGTGTGCGTCTACGGCCACTACGATGTGATGCCTGTGGCACCGCTGGAACTGTGGAAGACCAGCCCGTTTGAGCCAGTGGTGAAGGACGGCAAGATTTGGGCTCGCGGTGCCGACGACGATAAGGGCCAGAGCTTTATGCAGGCCAAGGCGTTCGAGTTTATGGTCAGGACCAACCAGCTGCCCTGCAATGTGAAGTTTATGCTCGAAGGCGAAGAGGAAATTGGGTCACCCAGTCTCTACGGCTTCTGCGAGAAGAACAAGGAGTTGCTGAAGAGCGACGTGATACTGGTGTGCGACACCAGCATGATTGCCTCCGACGTGCCCAGCATCACCAGCGGACTGCGCGGCCTGTGCTACTGGGAGGTGGAGGTGACGGGTGCCAACCACGACCTGCACAGCGGCATCTACGGCGGCGCCGTGGCCAATCCCATCAACATCCTTTGTAAGATGATTGCCGGCCTGCACGACGAGAACAACCACATCACCATTCCGGGATTCTACGACGACGTGCTGGTCATCAGCGACGAGGAGCGTGCCCTTATGGCTCAGGCTCCTTTCAACGAAGAGGCATACAAGAAAGAGCTCGACATCAAGGCGGTGCATGGCGAGAAGGGCTACACCACCAAGGAACGCACCGGCATCCGTCCCTGCCTGGACGTGTGCGGCATCTGGGGCGGCCACACGGGCGAGGGCTCCAAGACCGTGCTCCCCGGCAAGGCTTACGCCAAAATCAGCACCAGACTGGTTGCCAATCAGGACTTCCACAAAATCAGCGACCTCTTCCAGCACTATTTCGAGAGCATTGCCCCCGACTGCGTGCGCGTGAAGGTGACCCCCTGCCACGGTGGTGCGGCATACGTCAGCCCGCTGGAGATGAAGGCCTACCAGGCCGCCGAGAAGGCTATGGAGACCACCTACGGCAAGCGTCCCATCCCCACCCGTAGCGGCGGCAGCATCCCCATTGTGGCGGGATTCGAGAATATCCTTGGCACCAAGAGCATCCTCATGGGCTTCGGCCTGGGTAGCGACGACATCCACGCCCCCAACGAGAACTATCCGCTGGAGCAGTTCTTCAAAGGCATTGAGACTATCCCCTATTTCTACGAATATTTTGCACAGTGAACTTAATGTTTAAATGTTTAGAGGTAAGAGGTAAGTCTGCCCAAAACTGCGTCAGCTTAAACAATAAACTTTAAACTTAAACAATATCATATAAGAATGAAAAAGATACTTCTCATCGTATTGCTAGGCATAGCCCTGGTGCCCGCCATGGCTCAGAACCAGCATCACCAGCATGGCCAATGTGGCCACAGCTGTGGCAACTGCCCTCACCATCAGGCACAGCAGCAACAGCAGGCTAAGACTATCAACGGCATGACACCAGAGATTGTCAATGCTTTCCCAACCGCCAAAATCATAGAGAAAGAGGCGAAATGGATTGTCGTATACGATGCAAACAAAAAGGTATTGGGCTATGCCGTCTACTCCAAGCCTGCCAGCATCGGCATCAAGGGCTACAACGGCGAGACTCCGCTGATGATTGCCCTCTCACCCAAGAAGAAGGTGATGTCAGTCACCCTGCTCGACAACCAGGAGACCCCTAGTTTCCTGACACGCGTGGTCAATGCCGGACTGCTCAAGAGCTGGGACGGCATGAAGGCTAAGAAGGCCGCCAAGAAGAAGGTGGACACCGTCAGCGGCGCCACCTATTCGTCGCGCAGTATCATCCAGACTTTGCAAGCCGCATTAAGCAATCTGTAATATGGTCTATTCACTGTTTACAGACATGGACCGCTGCACCCCCGAGGAGGTGCAGCGGTTACTTATGTTAGTCCCTGAAGAGCAACAGGTTATAGCACTAAAATTCAAGCATACATTTGGTCAGTTTGCTACGGTAAAGAGCTATCTGATGCTGAAAGAATTGCTGGTTGAAAATGGTCTTGTGCCACCTGCCGACCCGCTTCGGTTCGAATTCAACACGCATGGCAAGCCCCATCTGGCAGACTATCCCGACGTGCATTTCAACATCAGCCACTGCCCTAGGGCAATAGCCGTGGGGGTGGACAACGCCCCTATCGGCGTGGACGTGGAACGCTTTGTTTCGCCTTCCGACTCGTTGCTAAATTATTGTATGTGTGATGACGAAGTGAATCAGGTGCGTCAATCAGAACATCCCAAACAGACCTTTGCCGCACTGTGGACCAAGAAGGAAGCACTCTTCAAACTAAGGGGCACAGGCATCACTAAGGAACTGCGTGAGGTGCTTGTACACCCCCATCCTGATGTGGAACTAGATACAAGAATATTTGACGAACAGCAATTTGCCTTCACTGTCGCCACCACAAAGGGGATTGCTTGATTGTTTGAGTATTTGGCGCGTCAGCCATCCCCTCTTTAGAACGGGAGCAAACATCCAGTGAATGTTTGCCGCAAGGCCAGGGTATGTTTCAAACATGCAAGCAATAATCCTACTCCGCGCTAATGGTGAAGTCGAGGTCGGCCAATTTAAAGTAGGCACCCATGAAGTCCATGTAGCCCACACGCACCGTCACGGTCCCCTCTTTCACCTTGGGAGTCATGTAGTAGGTGCCCAGCTCGCTGCCTTTGCGCATGGAGCAGACATCTTCGTTGACGACCTTCAGGATGGTGTTGTTGGCACCCACCTTCTCGAGTTTGATGCGCACAGTGTTTTCCACACCAGCCTTCAGCACCATCGACTCGGGTTCGAGCACGGTGATGCCCTGCTGTTCGTGAGCCCTCTGCGGCACTGCCACCTGTGCCGAGGGCGGCACCTGATAGAGCGTGTCGTAGGTGGTGTGTTCATAAACTGTGGACTGCTTGTTTGCAGTGTCCTGCTTGATGGGCTCCTGTGCCATGACAGATATGCCTAAACAAACGATTGAGACAAATAGTAGTAATTTCTTCATATTTATAGATTTATTATCTTCCGAAAAGTTTCAGTATTCTCATCTTGCGCCTGCCCGAAGTACCCGTGTAGGGATGCTCGCGCAGGGGCAGGTTGAAGTGGGTCTTGCCTATCAACACGGTCGAGGGATGGGTGAATTCGCGGAAGCCCCACTCGCCATGATAGGCACCCATGCCCGAATGTCCGGTGCCGTTGAAGGGCACGCCTTTGACCATCAGATGCACACACACCTCGTTGATGCAGCCTCCGCCATATTGCTGACGCTGCATGGTGCGTCGTGCCCAACGTAAGTCGCGGGTGAAGAGGTACATGGCCAGCGGGTGCTCACGCTCGGCGATAATGTTCATCATACGCTCTACCTCCTTGTCCTTGAACGGCACAATGGGCAGCAGCGGATTGAACAGCTCGTGCTGCACGATAGGCTCGTCGGCCGACACGGGATAGATGATTGTTGGCGCATAGCGGCGCGACAGCCTGTCGCCACGGCCGCCATAGACGATGCGGCTGCGATATTCCTCGGCCAATGTGGCGCACTTGTCGTAGGCCGCCTCGGTTATCAGTTTGGGGTATTCGTCGTTATGCTCGGGGCTGTCGCCAATCATCTTGGCAAAGGCATCCTTCAGCTCCGCCAAAAAGGCATCCGCCACCTCCTCGGCCACGGCCACCTGATTGATATTGATACATATCTGTCCCGCGTTGCAAAGTTTGAAGAAGGCAATCTTGCGTGCCGCGTCGCGCAGGTCGGCATCCTTGCGCACCACGCACCAGTTGCCCGTCTCGCCACCCAACTCCAACGCCACGGGCGTGAGGTTCTTGGCCGCCACGGCCATCACATGCCTGCCCACGGCAGGCGAACCAGTGTAGAAAATCTTGTCGAACCGCTGAGCCAGACACTCGTCAGCCACGTCGTGACCGCCGTCCACCAAGGTGACATACTCCGGAGGGAACAGGTCGGCGATGAAACGTTTCAGCATCGCTGTGCTGGCCTTCGACTTGGAGCTGGCCTTGATTACGGCCGTGTTGCCACCAGCCAGTGCCGCCGTCAGCACACCCAATGTCAGCAGCATCGGAAAGTTAAAAGGACTGATTATCAACGTCACGCCGTAGGGTATTTTATACACTTTGGTCACCATGCTGGGGAAACACATCAGTCCGCTATAGTGGCATTCGGGACGAGCCCAACGCCGCAGACCGTGTATAGTCTCGTCTACCTCGGCGATGATGGGCAGCACGTCGCACAGATAGGCCTCCACAGCCGAGCGTCCCAAATCCTCGGCCAAAGCCTGTTCCATCTCCTCGGCGTGGGCTTTCACCGCCGCTTTCAGCTTCTTCAACTGGGCAATACGCCATTTCACATCCAGCGTCTCCCCTGTTCTGAAAAACTCTCGCTGCCTTTCAACAATGACCTTTATATCTTCCATCCTTCAAACTATTTAAAACACAAACATTCACCTTTCCATTACCAGTCGCACGCTGTGTCCCGTGGCGCGGTCTGTTTGATAAAACTGATAGCCACTTGACAGGAAGTAGATTTCGTAGGCCGACACCAACGTGTAGCCCGTCGAGGTCCAGTAGCATCCGTAGTCGCCTACCATGCCCACCGTCACGCCGCTACGCTCGCCTGCCGCAGGCAGGAACACCGCACCAGCACCCTCCATCTTGTTCCACTGCTCCACGCTATAGACATTGGTCTCAAAGCCCTCTTTGGTGCCGTACTGGAAGGTGCACCCATCGGGCAGTTCCCACTTGTCGGGCAGCAGCAGCATCCCGTGCATCGGCGCGCCGTGAAGTCCCACGTTCTCAATTGTCGCCAATGCCTTCTTCTTCGTCGCGTCGGTGCGATATTTCAACAGATAGGTCCATTCGTCGTAGGTCATGGTGCGCCAAGTCCCGGCCTTGTTGCCTCCATTGCTGATGGCGTTATAGCGGCCCCAGTCATAGTCGGTGCCGTCTATGTCGAGCAACCCATAGGCATATTGCTTGCTTGAGTCTGCCACCGTGTAGGGCATCAGCTCGTTAGCTCCCGAGGTGCCCCACCCAAAGAGGTCAATCCATCCGTTGTAGGTGGTGTCGGCACGCTCGTTGTCGTAGCCCGCCACGTCGTACTGTCTGCCAGCAAAACGCCATGTGCGGCTCGATGCCTGATACTGCAAGTTGCCCTTGGCAAATACCACCGTCACCCCGTCGCCAATCGTGTAGCGTGCATTGATGGCACCTTCTGTCGGATACAGCGGACGCTCCACCACGGGATCCTCTCCCGTGCATCCCACAGCCAGCACCGCCAGCACTATTACAAAGATTCCAATATTCTTCATCTATATCCAGTTTAAGGTTTAAACTGATGCAAATTAAACATTAAACTCTAAACACTAAACTTAAAACAAAACAAATAACGCACCTGTCGCAATATTATTGTACACGTCACGCGCAATTATTTTCATTAGAATTTACAACAATCCAAATTTTCTTCGTATTTTTGCATCTTGATTTGCGAGTGCAAACGGCGTGTGGAACATTTATTAATTCTTAATTTTTAATTCTTAATTCAAGATGTACACGATTCTGAAA
>JAEEGJ010008670.1_pt1 | contig 27842 bp, 22 predicted proteins | sample 8958761 | NCBI WGS metagenome assembly JAEEGJ01 (sample SAMN16246546, study PRJNA631951) | gut metagenome | biome: gut microbiome; feature: rumen; material: RS-attached | host: Bos | place: Iran: Karaj | collected 2018-10 | reverse complement strand
CCAACGTGGAAATGAAGGAAGAAGTCGGCGACGAGAACATCTTCATCTTCGGCCTCACCGTCGAAGAAGTCACCGACCTGCTCGCCAAGGGCTACCGTCCGCGCGACTTCTACGAGAAGGACGACGACCTGCGCCGCGTTATCGACCTCATCGGTTCCGGCTTCTTCAGCCCCGACCGTCCGGACCTGTTCAAGCACATTGCCGACAAGCTCCTCACCCACGACCCGTACATGCTCTGCGCCGACTTCCGCAGCTACGTGGACATGCAGGCCAAGGTGGCGAAGGAATACCAGAACAAGAAGGCTTGGGCCGAAAAGGCAATCCTCAACGTGGCCCGCATGGGCAAGTTCAGTTCCGACCGTACCATCAAGCAGTACGCCGAGGAAATCTGGAACGCCAAGCCCTGCAGCATCAAGCTGTAATCGCCACGCGACACGCCATTAAAAAGTCCCGCGAGAAATCGCGGGATTTTTTTATAGGGGCACATGCAAGTCAGTTGCCCGTCAAGGCCTCGTATTCATTCGCCTTACGTTTGAGCATCCCGCCGAGAGCGATATGGGTGGCCCCCAGCCCAATCAGAGGAATAGCGATTATCATTGATGATGTTGTATTTTTTTGGGTAACGGCATAGGCTGTACCAAGAGATACTAATAAACCACCCAAAGAAAAGCCCCATAAGGAAGCATTGTTATAGAGGCCAACTACACATTGGTTAAAATCCGAAATATTTGTTTTTTCGCGACACTGGGCTTTTTTCTTAAGGCCTCTAAACATTTCGTCATTTAAAAGCTCAGTGTATGCTAGATTCACAGAAGTTGAATCTTGTTCATATTCTTGTTCATATTTGAGCTTGATTTCGTCATAACGCTCCGTAAAAAATGCTTTTCGATTCTTATACTCTTCAAGTCGTTCTGGCAGCTTGCGTTGTGCTGACAACGAGGTCCATCCGGCCATAGTCAAGGCCACTCCCCCAAAGATAAGCACTGCAGGAATCACTCCCGCACCAATGGCATAGCCAGCGCCACCAGCTCCCGCAATATCACTCAAAAAATAGATGCCATAACCAAGGCTGAGTCCGCCAAGGCCTATCCCCAAAATGCCCCACGATATATCTCCAACCTCAGCTTCCGTATCTTCAATTAGATTTTGATAGTAATCAATGCTATCCAAGAGGACAGCCGGGTCTACATCTTGAATATCCAATGAATCATTCTTTTGTGCAAAAGCATTCAACGAAAGTAAAAGGCAAAGCACAAGGAATAATTTATTTATACAAGATTTCAGCATATCTTTTAACAAAATAAAAAAAATTGCCTCATCGCCCACGGCTCGCAGCCACCATCACGCAGTCAGCGGCAGCCTGGGCGGCACGGCGGCCCCATTCCGTACAAGCTCCCGCAAGGAGTTTCAAGAAAAATCGGTGTTCGTTGTCAAGGGAATCGGGAATATGCGCAATCTCGCCTTCCGGCGTATAGCGTGCAAGGCTTACCGTATAACTGGTCTCGGGAATGGCGCCTTCAGGTTTCACGGCGCGGGCAAAATCTACGGAAATTGTGCGCACGTCGCAATCGCTGTCACGATTCACGTAAAAATCCGCGACAACACCGCGATGCTCGCCGCCATCCACACACAGCGTCATCCAGGCCGCATCCTTGTTGCCTGGCGACATCTGGAATCTCTGCACTTTCACGTCTTGCGCGCGGAACATCGTAAAGAACAGGCTCAAGTCGTGCACAAGCAAGTCGAGCGCGACATCCACGTCGCGGCAACGTTCCGAATGGCGGTGCTCGCGCCGAAATTCGAGACGGACGCCGGAACAGTCTCCGGACTTTTCACGCACGCGGTTCAGTTCGGCAAGAAAATGCTTGCGGAAATTCAGGAACAGCGGGTTGTAGCATTCAGACTGCGCCACAAAAAGCGTAACGCCACCGCGTTCTGCCAAATCCACGAGTTCCCGGGCTTCTTCCGCCGTTGTCGCAAGCGGTTTTTCCACAAACACGGGAATCCTGCGCTCCAAGAAAAACTTCGCATAAAAATAATGCGACGATGCCGGCGATGCAATTACTGCAAAATCTACTTCGGGCAATGCACAGGCAATCCCCGTAAATTCTTTGCGGTCGTCCGCGATGGCGACAAAATCTACGCCACATGCCTCGAAACGCGTGCGATGGCGAGACCCCATGGTGCCGTTACCGACAAGGATAGCCCTGTAACGTTTCATCGGCCGTCCCCGTCAAAAAGCGTCCCGTCAAACGGTGCGACATTCTTTACGCATACGCAATGGCTTTCGGGCATGCCTTTCACGCAATAGGCATAGCGGAAACCGTCCTCGCCAGAGATTTCGCGGAAAGTGTATTCCGGCCTCGGGCCATCATGCTCGAGAACAATCCCGTCCGGCGTCATCGAAAGCGAAAATTTGTCGGGCGAAAGCGACATGCCGCGGCCAGTGACTTTCATGTAACATTCCTTCAGCGTCCAGAGCCTGCAAAAGGCTTCGTCTTGCGCTTCGCCTTCCGGGAAGGAATGGATCCAGCGCGTTTCTGACTCCTTGAAAAAACGTTCCGCAAGTCTCGAACGGCCTACGCGCACATGTTCCACATCGCAGCCCACCTCGTAAGGGGAAATCACGCACATCACGCGAGTCTTGGAATGCGAAAGATTGAAATGGACATCGGGCACATCGCGGAAGGCTGGTTTTCCATTTTCGCCGAGCACCACATTCTCGTCGGCACCGACAATACCCGCATCGTGACACGCAAGGCGCAACAGCAGGCCCACGCCTAGCGATTGCGCACGCCCGCTCGGAAACTTGAAACGCATCGCCTTCTCACGGCGGTATTCGGGAACTTCCCCGAGCAAGCTTTCGAAAGCCGCTGGGTCGTTCAAAGCCGAGATGTCAGCCGTATAGACAAGCGTATCCATAATGGGGAATATAGAAAGATTTATATTTAGAGAACAATGGACATCAAAAAGACTAATGCAGCGCGGATTCTGGACCGCCAAAAAATCAGTTACGAACTCATCCCCTACAAGGTCGATGAGAACGACCTCGGTGCACAGCACGTGGCCGACAGCCTGGGCGAAGACATCAATCAGGTTTTCAAGACCATTCTCGTTCACGGCGACAAAATCGGTTACCTCGTGTGCGTGGTTCCCGGCAATCTCGAAGTCGACTTGAAGGGGGCCGCCAAGGTGAGTGGCAACAAGAAAATCGACACTGTCCCGCTCAAGGACCTCACTCCGCTTACCGGCTATATCCGTGGCGGCTGCAGCCCGCTCGGCCTCAAGAAGAACTTCCCCATTTTCATCCACGAGACTGCGATGCAGTTCCCGTACATCTACGTAAGCGCTGGTGAACGCGGGTTGCAATTGAAGGTGGCTCCCGCCGACCTCGTAAAGGCGACACGCGCCACCGTGGGCATAATCGCGAGAGTCCCGCCCGAAGCCCCCGTGGATTAAGAGGTCCCCATGCACATCAAGAAGGCCCTGCACACATCCGCATTTTTCATGGCGAAACTGGCCATGGCATTTGCTGTCGCAGGGGTTCTTGTTGCCTGCGGAGACGGTGAAACGATTTGCGAAGAACCCATCGAAATCGATGACTCAAGCACGTCTTACAGCGACTCGCTTTCAAGCAGCACTATCACGCAGGAATCTTCCAGCAGCGAGATGGCGGATCAAGTCCGCCATGACGATTCCACGGCGGTAGTCTCTTCCAGTTCCGCAGCTGTTACGAGCAGCTCTTCGTGGACCCTATCGTCTAGTGACTCCAGGGTGACAGAAGTCGAATCGAGCAGTTCTTCCGCAGCCGTTCCGAGCAGTTCAAGCGAATCTCCGTACTTTTGGAGCGACGAGTTCGACGCCCTCGATACCACGAAGTGGACCTTCGAAATCGGCACGGGCAGTAGTGGCTGGGGCAACAACGAAAAAGAATACTACACCGACCGCAGCGAGAACGCCTACGTACAAGACGGCATCCTCCACATCCGCGCGAACAAGGAAGATTACAAAGGTTCAGGCTACACTTCGGCACGCATGATCACCAAGGGCAAGTTCAGCTTTACCTACGGTACGGTGGAAGCCCGCATCGCGCTGCCTACAGGCAAGGGAATCTGGCCTGCCTTCTGGATGCTCGGCGAAAACATCGACGCCGTAAGTTGGCCCGCCTGTGGCGAAATCGACATCATCGAGGCGGTGAATGACGAGAATGTCGTCTACGGCACCAACCACTGGCAATACAACGGGAACCACGCCGACTACGGCAACAACACCAGGGATTACTACGGCACGAGCAAGGAACTCGACATCACGCAGTTCCACAACTACAAGATGGTCTGGAATGAAAAACTCATCGCGATGTACGTAGACGACTTCAAGTATCAAGAAATCGCCATCGAAAATGCGAAGGACGGCCTAGAAGCATTCCACAAGCCACAATTCTTCATATTGAACGTAGCCGTCGCAGGCAACTGGCCCGGCTTTGACGTAGACGACACTCAGTTCCCAAACGAGATGCTCGTGGACTATATCCGCGTTTCAAAGTAAAAGACTATCTTTCCCATAAACAATCGAGGTTTTTATGCAAATGAATTACGCCGAATGGGTTTGCCCGGAATGCAAGACCAAGAACCGCGAAGCTTGTAATATGTGGATGTACGGCAGTCCGATTCGCGAATGCAAAGCCTGCCGCAGCGAATACCTGGACAGACGCTGGCGCGAGGTAGCGATTGACGGATTCGACCCTCGCAGCAGGAATGCAAAATTCTACGCGAAGGGTGCCGCGTTCTTGTTGTCATTGGCAATAGTCTGCGGAGTATTGCTTCAAACTTCGCTCGTGCATGGAAACAATTCCACAAAGCTTACCCTGGCATGCGTCCTATGCTCGCTATTCGGCGTCGTCAGCGGATTCATCGCGCTCCGTATCAAGCTCGGCTTTGCAGACAAGGACAACGCCAAGTATATGGCCGAATCCAAGGCACGCCTGGGCAACTCCACATACGTTGAAAAACTTAAAAAGTACGGGTACAACATCCGCTAAAACTTTTTCCCTTGCAAGACGATGAAACGCCGTCGCAAAAAACGCATTCCCATGAACCGCTCGCAAATGATGCAGGCTGTTCACTCGGAAAACACGAGGCCGGAAATGTTCGTGCGAAAGGAACTGTTCCGCGCAGGTTTTCGCTACAAGCTCCATCGCAGGGACTTGCCCGGTACACCCGACCTGTTCATCCTCAAATACGGCGTGGTTGTATTTATAAACGGCTGCTTCTGGCACCAGCACGGATGCAAGTTCACGAGCCGTCCCAAGAGCAATCCCGAGTTCTGGAACGATAAATTCGTGAACAATGTCGTTCGCGATACCAAGACGAACTGGGCTCTGTCGCTGCAAGGTTACCGCGTGGCGACCGTATGGGAATGTTCCATCAAGAACGATTTTGAACACACTATCGAACGGCTCAAGGCATTTATCAAAAGTGACGAAGAAACCATAGAGATTTAAAATGCATATTCTTGAAAAAATCAGTGAATTCGTTGGAAAGTGGATGGCCGTTGTCGTTTTGGCCATCGCAGCACTTTCGTTGTTTGTCCCGAAAACGACTCTCTGGATTGAACTTTCTTGGGTGAATTACCTGCTGATGGTCGTGATGTTCGGAATGGGGCTTACGCTCAGGCTGGGCGATTTCAAGCTCGTGTTCACGCGCCCGAAGGAAATCATCATCGGTTGTGCATCGCAGTTCATCGTGATGCCGGCACTCGCTTTCCTGCTTTCCATGATTTTCGGGCTTGATGCCGCACTGATGGCGGGTGTGGTTCTCGTGGGCACTTGTCCGGGAGGAACTTCTAGCAACGTCATCACTTATCTTTCGAAAGGCGATGTAGCGCTCTCTGTGGGCATGACAAGCGTAAATACACTGCTCGCTCCCGTGTTGACGCCGGCAATTACATACTTGCTCTTGCGCACGACCGTGAACGTGGATGTGATGGCGATGTTCCTTTCTATCGTGAAGGTCGTCATCGTCCCGATTGCGCTCGGGTTCATCATCAACAAGTTTTTCGGCAAATGGACTGAGCGGGCCGTAAAGGTTCTGCCGCTCGTATCCGTAATTGCGATTGCGATGATTGTGGCCGCCGTTGTCTCACACAACGCTGCAAAAATTCTTTCGACAGGCGCTATCGTATTTGCTGTCGTGATTCTCCATAACCTGCTCGGCTACGGCTGCGGTTTTGGCCTCGGCAAGTTGCTGAAATTCTCGACACCCAAGACGAAGGCGCTTTCCATCGAGATCGGCATGCAAAATTCCGGACTCGCTACAAGCCTTGCAGCGACAGCATTCTCGTCGCTTGCGATGGCGACTGTTCCCGGCGCCATCTTCTCCGTATGGCACAACATCTCCGGTGCAATCCTCGCCAACATTTACCGCAGGTGGGAAAAGTAAGACATGAGCATCGAATACAAAGACACCCACGAATTTTCTGAACAAGATTTAAAAGACCTCTTCCTCTCCGTCGAATGGTCCTCGGGACATTTCCCCGATAAACTCGTAGTCGCGATGAAGAATTTCAAGACCGTCATCTCGGCCTGGGACGGCGACAAACTCGTCGGCATGATTTGCGCGATGGACGACGGCATCATGAACGCCTACGTGCATTACCTGCTCGTGCGTCCCGAATACCAGGGCAAAAGCATCGGCAGGGAACTCGTGGAACGTGTCAAGGAAATCTACAAGGATTACCTGCGCGTAGTCGTGGTCGCCTACAACGAAGAACTTTCCTTCTACGAAAACTGCGGATTCAAGAAGGCAGATGATGCAAGCCCGATGTTTATTACGAGTCTGTGGACGTAGGGATTAGCGGACTTCCAATTTATTGAAAGTCTCGTAGTGGTCTGCGGTATAGTAGATAACGCAATCTGATTGGTAAATCAGGCGCTTTGTTCCGCGGTTCTTGGCGGAGTAATCGACGTCTGCTTCATGGTAACTTCCGTTCGGCAACAGGCCTTCGCGATTTTCAAAAACATCGCCGCCAATCATCACATCAAGCGTTGTCCATGGATTGAAATTCCACTTTGAGAAGGTGTTTCCCGTCTTTGATTCGTAAAGCGAAATACCCTCATCCTTACCAACATAGTTGTCCGGCAACTTATCGAACTTGCAGAGGTAAGCGGCGACGGAATCTTTTGTAGTGTACAAGCCAGATTCTTCCACCGCCTCGTAAATTGATTTCAATGCAATGCTGGACGAAGTTTCTATTTGTTCGCTGCTTGAAGAAACTTTTTTGCCGCTGGACGATGATTCTTCTTTTTTTGACGATGACGACTTGCTCGATGACTCTATCGCTTCACTGGACGAAGTTTCTATTTGTTTGCTGCTTGAAGAAACTTTTTTGTTGCTGGACGATGACGCTTCTTTTTTTGACGAAGATGATTTTTCTTTCTTGCTAGATGAAGACGACTTGCTTGACGAAGATGACTTGCTTGACGATGTCAGCTCAACTTCATCAGATTCGTCGTCCGAAATTGTCGGCGTGGAGCATGCGACGAGAAACGCGGCGAACAGAAAGGCAAAGGAAATCTTCAAGGTCTTCATATTTCAAAATATAATAAATAGGCAGGACTCATCATCTTTACTTCTCTTCTACAAAGCACGGCGGAATTTCGAGTTTTACGACTTGCGATATCGGGAGATTATACCGATCATCATATACGTCATGACGCTTGTTAAAATACTCATTGATATAGGTAGGAGCAACGCTCTCACTAGCCCCCACTTTTTTATTGTGTTCTATGCATTCATAGCGAACAACACCGCCGGTCGCAAGATCCTTAGAAAATTTAATCTCGCTGCAAAGTTTTTTCTCTGCAGACGGCGTTCCGACAATATCGACTGAATCTTTGGCTTCCTGCCCATTCTGTTTGCAGACCATGTGGTAATCTCTTGTAAAAGCAAGATGTATCTTGATGAAATCTACAATTCCTTGAGCAATTTCGTCATTGCCGACATCCGTATGAACTTTCGGAGGCATATAACCGTAATGTAGCACATCCCTCAATTCCATTTTAAAATTTCTATTGGAATCAGGCGTCAAAGACAAAGCAACATAATCATCCACACGCCCTTTTTCTTTATAGCCCATCCCTGCATCTGCGGATAAATTAAAATCATCTTTATAATAGCGATACAACAATCTCTTGAGTCGCCAACCCATGGAATTATTCAAGGCTCGGATTATCCCAGTTTTAAATTCACTCATTTCGATCCTAAGAGTTGTTCCTTCTTTAAGGACAACCGTATCCACAAGAATTTCAATATCCAATTTCGGGAGGGATTTTTCATTTTCAAATTCCTTGACCTCGCCATCAATAGCGACATTTCGTTCTTTAAAGAACGATTCAATACGCTTTTTGTTTTTTATTACAGCCATCCCCTGAAGGGTAAGAATTCCACCGGCATTCATTTCAGGAAAAACGAAGTACTTCAAGTGGTCCAACAACTTTCCATCTTTAAACAAATTGACCGACAAAAGCGATTTATATCTTTCATCAAAATCAGACCGCATAGAGGGATCCATATATTCGTCATCGTAGTTCGATGACTTTATAAATTTTTCAATTTCATTGGGATCGTGCGTCGCAAACGCCAAACCGTTCTTGTCATAGATATTCATTGAATCCGAAATGGCCAACATCTCCAGCAAACGATGCGGTTTTCCGGGAATGTATGTCAATGTATCCGCAACATTCTTTATATCGCACCAGCCACACTGCGAACGTAATGCGTATCCCCTCGCAGCCTTCAGCATTTTCGAAGCCGTATCCACCTGGATTCCGATAAATCCCGTATAAAGTTTCAAGGGGATATCCTGGCCCAGATATTTCCATTCAACATCAACAGAAGTAACAACATTTGGCAATTCTTCGAAATCGACATCACTCTCCCAATCCGTACGTTTTTTAAATTCCATTTTATCAGAAAATCTCATCAAGTACGGATAGAACTTGGAGAACCATCCATTGAACTCGGGATTTCCACAGCCTTCAGGATCATATAGTTTATAGATGCCTTTCCAAAAAGCGATTGAACTTTGTCCGTCAAAAACTTTGACAAATTCATCGAGAATTGGATTTAACTGTTGTGACCACCATTCCATATCAAGGCGAGTTGCAAGCTTGTTAAAGGAATCCCGCAACAAGCTCCAGTCCTCTTTAGTGCCATTTATCTTTATTTTCGGAATCCCGCATAAAGTATAGGAAGAATACGTATAATATTCAGACGTTATCGCCATAACCATGGAACGGGAAATATTATAATCGACAGGACTTGTAGTCGAAAATTTCGTCCGCAACGGAGAGCCCGTTTCTGCAGGTAATTTTTCTTGAAGCTTGTCAAAAAAATCAGAAATGACACCAAACCATTCTTCGTGCGTAGATTCCTGCGTCAGCCAATCCGCCTGAACTTTAATATGCGTATCAACATCGGGCCCAACAAACCGGTCTTTCAAAGCATCGCTATTACTCTTCACATGCAAACGAAAACCATCCAGAATCAAAAGCCAGATATCATCAGGACTGATTTCCATATCATAATGCTTGGCATAGGCCAAAGCGACCAAATCTATAAAAGTCGGCTTTTGGGAATGGCCCTTTACAAATGGGCTTATAGAATCAGAATAGGCATAGAAAATTTTAGTTTCACGAGACTTCTTTTGGTGCCAACTTGCAAAATATTCCGCAAAGCCCCCGAGCACTACAGGAACAGTTTCTTCGCGGAACGCGCTGTCGTGCACGGTTGTATCGACAATCATTGCGTAAGCGCTCGTGTCACGGACAAAACCATAAATTTGATGCGAAAAATTCATCGGTTTATTCGCTTGCTTACTATCGCAAGAGAGCAGGACGCTTGCGACAAGGAATGTCGAGAGCAGAAACGTGAGGCTACAGAGAATTTTCTTATGATTCAACATACTTTAAATATATGAAATCTCTCAATTGTTTTGCAATGGTGTCTTTCAAATTAAGTAAGGTTGGTTGCTGCGAATTAGGTCAAATTTGTCAAAATGGCGGGAATTAGGGTCTTGGGATCATCCATCCTTTCAAAGGCGAAGCACTGTTTGCCCAAATCTTTTAGCGATGCGCCAATATGATAAAGTTCCTTATTATCGATAATCAAAAAACGGTCGTGTATCTTTTTAGTATAGTCCATTGACGCAGACGGATATTGTTGATTGAATTGATCTACATCAATTTGCCGTAGTTCCGCCTTAGGGTGTGTATAAATCCTGACCAAGACGTTCTTTTTCTTTATGGATAGTCTCTCCAGAACCGACAAATCCACATAACCGTCTATAAGAATGATTTCTTTTTTCGCCGTCTTGATGATGTCTTGGAAGAATGCATAGGCATCAAAGATTTGCCCTTTGAAGAACACCCCCTCCTTTGCCTTTTTAGGATTAGAATCCAATTCATTGAATATTTTAGAGAAATTCTCGTCAATCTTCTTGAATTTCAGATCATGTTCAACAAGTTTTGTATCAACCTTGGATTCAAAAGCATTTAAACGCCCGATAAGACCCATATTGTGACGCAGATAATGGCGCATCTGAACAAACGCGTTCATGATCTCGATGCTGACCTTAATAGCCCTTTCGCTACGAAGAACCGCCGAAAGCATCGCAACGCCCTGCTCGGTAAAAGCATAAGGGAGGTATTTAGTATGTCGTCCACGTTGGTCCCCGACATTTTCTATGGTCACAAGTTGTGACCGTAAAGATTTCTTTACATTCTGATATTCATCCGACGACAATTGAAACATAAACTGATCTGGGAAACGTTCGGGATTTCTCTTCACAGCCTGATTCAGCGCCTTTATTTCTACACCATATATTTCCGCCAAATCACGGTCAAGCAAAACCTGAACATCGCGAATGACCACGATTTTATTCGCTATTTTGGAAGCGGCCAACGGATTTGAAACGATGATTTCTTGTTTCTTCATTTTCACCTCCTTTTAACCTCTCGGGTAACGTAATTTCGCACCGCATTTAGGACAGCGCAAAACAAGTTCTTTAAGCCGCTTGATTTCAGCATCTTTTTCTTCTAGAATTTTTGCAAAATTCCCAATAGCATTGTTTCCTCCACGATTGGGTGCACCATTAAATTTTCCGAATATTTCATCGAACATAATTATTCCTTATAAATTTTAGTTGAACGTCGCCATTGGGCGACATTTTGACAGGCCGTTGCGATTACGCTGAAAAACAGCGCACAACATGCCCTTGCTTATTTGTTATGTATTGAGATTTTCCACGCCTTGCGCGGAATGGGATGATCTTGCGATTCTGTTGGCGGGGGCTTTCCCCGGCGTTACCTGGCATGGCTTCCGCCACACACTCGAGCAGGCTGTTTCTCCTGCCAGCTATCCAACAGCATCAACAAGAAGGTTGATGGGCCCCGCCGCGAATGCACGTACGGACCCGAAAGTCTATGTCGACTGTCACGGGGATTATCGAATATCGGCTACAATATACACAAATTGAAAGTCTGCGTCAAGGGAATTCGCTAATCTACAATTCCCAATTTTCTTAGCCGGGAACGAATCGCTCCATTTCCGCGTCCCATTTTTTTAGAAAGCTCACTTGTTGTCAATCCTTGATTGTACAGCTGTTCCAGTTTTAAGTCATCTTCTTCGCTCCAAGGCTCATATGCTTTGGCATACAGCAGCTTCTGAGATTCCATATGGGACATGCCGTTATCCTGCTGAATAGTATCGCGCGATATTTGCACCGAACGCCCGGAGTTGCCAAGAAAATCCGTAATCGCGTCAACAAATCGTTGACCGAATTTTTCAATTTTCTTTTCTCCAAAACCGAATACGCCATACAAGTCTTCGATGGACAGCGGAGGCGTGCTAGACAGCTCTTTTAAGGTTTTGTCCGAAAGTACAACATAAGCAGGCCAGTTGTTCTCATCGGCAATATCTCTGCGCAACTTTCGTAATGCTTCAAACAAGCCGTCATCAGCGGCAACACTTTTGTCAAAAGCCGAATGAACGAATTCCTTCTTTTTTCGTTTCCGATCTTTTTCCGGTTCCGTCCTATCAGGAACAGCCAACTCAGCGATTTTCTTTCCCGAAAGGACTTCTTTACCGCTATCGGTGATTTTTAAATGGTTGGATTCATTGTAGGCAATTTCGACAAATCCCAAATGCAACATTTGCAATAGATAATCATGCCAATCTTTCAAGGTGACATCGGCTCCCGCACCGAACGTCTTGATTTTATCATATCCATTTTGCACAATTTCTTCATCATTGAAGCCTTTGAGAATTTGTGCCGTCATCGAGAAACCGATTTGCTCGTTCGTACGCTTTATGGCAGAAAGAGCCTTCTGCACCAAGATGGTCCCGTCAAAGCGGCGTGGCGGATTTTTGCAGACATCGCAATTTCCGCAGTTTTCGCTATCACATTCGCCGAAGTAATTCAGTAAAATTCGGCGACGACAAATCAGCGATTCTGCATATTCTTGCATTCTGTCAAGTTTTTCGGAGTTGATTTCCTTTTGTCCGCTTTCATTTACGAACCCACGAAGCGTTACGATGTCTTGATAACTATAAAACAGAACCGTTTCTGAAGGCAAACCGTCACGCCCTGCGCGACCAATTTCCTGATAAAAGCTTTCAATGCTTTTAGGTAGATTGTAATGTATTACAAAACGGACGTTGCTTTTATCTATTCCCATGCCAAACGCGATGGTCGCGCAAACTACATCAATCTTGTCATTTATAAAATCTTCTTGTACAGCATTTCGCTCTTCTGACGACATTCCTGCGTGATACGCTCTCGCTGCAATACCTGCATCAATCAAAATTTCAGCAATTTTTTCCGTATTCTTTCTGGAAAGGCAATAAATGATGCCCGATTCATTCGCATGCCTTTTGATAATGGAAAGAATTGCCTTCATTTTCTCTTTACCCGTATATCCACGGCGTACATCTAAACTCAAGTTCGGCCTATCAAACGAGCTGATAAAAACTTTATATGAATTTAAGCGTAATTGTTTGACAATGTCTTCTTTAGTCAGTTTGTCTGCCGTGGCCGTCAACGCCATTATACATGCTTGCGGAAAATCATCGTGTAAATTTCCGAGCTGGGTGTATTCCGGACGGAAATCATGTCCCCATTGTGAGATACAATGCGCCTCATCAATCGCAAACAAGGGGACGCGTAAATTTTGCCGCATCCAAGGAATTTCTCTTTGCAGGCGTTCCGGTGAAATATACAGAATCTTTAGCCGCCCTGATTTTGCTTGCGCCCAGATTTTGAAATTCTCTTCTTCGCTATTGTTGCTATTGAGAGCAGCTGCGGCAATGCCGCTAGCATTTAAGGCATCCACCTGGTCTTTCATCAAAGAAATAAGCGGAGATACAACCACCGTTGTCCCTTCAAGAATCAAAGCGGGAATCTGATAGCAAAGGGATTTTCCTCCGCCAGTCGGCATTAGCACAAGCGAATCGCAGTGCTCGAGAATATTCGCTATTATATCCTCTTGCATCGGGCGAAAGGAACTGTAGCCGAAGACCGTTTTCAGAATTTCAAGTGGAGTCATCTTTTTCACTCCTGCAAAAGTTCCAGCTTCAGTTTCCTTTTTTCCCAATCAGGCAGTCGTGTTTCCAGAAGCCGGTAAAATTTTTTGTCGTGGTTCGGGTATTTCAGGTGACACAATTCATGCACCACGACATACTCAATACATTCCTTCGGGGCGGCAATCAATTTGATGTTCAAGGTCAATATACCGCCTTTAGAGAGCGAACCCCAGCGGGTTTTCATGTCGCGGATTTGCAGGCGAGGAGACGTAGAAGAATGCGAAAAACGGACCATGCAAGCCTGAAAGACTTTCTCGAACTGCACCTTAGCACGCTCACGCAACCATTCATCAAGAAGTTTCTTCACAGTTGCGGGGCGAACATCCGCAGAAACAACCCTAATGAACCCGCCATCGATTTTCACCAAGCGTTCTTTACCTTTTTCGATTTTTAATCGATAACGGCGCCCCAAATACAAGTGCGTCTCGCCACCAAGATATTGCCTTGGAGGAGGCGCTTTAGGAAATTTTGCGAACCAGTCCTGCTTTTCAACAATCCACTGAGCCTTTTTCTGCACCTTCTGCGCGATTGCTTCGAGAGTCGCCCCTTGCGGAGCCCGCACCTGCACGGCGCTATCGGGCATTACAGAGATTTCCAGTGTCTTGCGATGGCAAAATTCAACCGCGTATACAATCTCGCGGTCTCCATATTTAACAACGTTCAGCTCATTCATGCGAACGTCGCCTTGCCACATTCATAATTTTCTCTTCCAGGGAATCAATATCCGCATTCGTCCAATCAAAACGTTCTCGGACACGAATAATATCGAATAATAACGTATCCAAATCGTCTCGCACTCTGTTTTGTGCGTCCGGATCGTTCCAGAATTGCACCTTGTGATGTTTTTTCAGCGCTTCAATAACAAATAAGGCTGTTTCTACGGCAAGCTGTTTTGCTTTTGCCGTATCGCACTTGTTCCCATACAAGAACGCTGTCAGTGCGACACCATAGTATGCGGCGGCATCTTCGTTTTCGCTGATTTCTGCCGGAACGTCATCACGTTTCTTGCTTTTGAAATTTTCCTCCAATCCTTTCACCTTGGAGAGATATTCATCTTCCGAAATCTTACCCGCCTGGAAACTATCAATGACATCCTGAATCATTTTTGAGAATTTCTCGTAGAAGGCGGGATCTTCTTCCATCTTTTCGGTTGCGGTTTTCTTGAGCATGTGCGCTATTGTATCAGCACTCGCCGCCTTGCCACGAGCATCATAGCTGCCTTTACCATCACTCAATATCTGGGTAAACTTCGGATCCAAAATATTCACAGGAGCCACAGTCTGCACCACATTATCCGACTGGATGTGCGTATCGAGCAACTTCTTGATTTTCGGTTCATACTCGCTGTAGTCCACATCGTCGGCATAGCGGTGCTTTACAGACACGCGCATGTCCGAGAACATCTTGAACTCCCTGCGGAGCCGCGTCATATCTTCGGCTGGGGTCTTTTCCAAGAATTTCTGCGACGACATCGCGATACTCAAGCACTTCCCGAAATCTCGCAGCGCCTTGTAGAAATCGTTACGGCGTTTTACATCGGCCAGGTGGCGCTCCATCTGTTCGGGGTCAGCCTTGTTCTTGACGCCCTTGAAAACATCCCACAGATTAGAACGCAGTTGCGGCAACTTGTCCACTTGTTCCGACACATCGGTCAGCAAGCCTTCCAAATCTTCGGGGTCAAAGCCTTCCAGCGCCTTGTACATCACAAGGGCCGTATCCAGGTTGTCGCGCACGTTGGCGTAGTCTACGATATAGCCGAAATCCTTCTTTTTGCCGTTTTCCTCGAACAAGCGGTTCACGCGGGCAATCGCCTGCAAAAGCGTGTGTTCCTTGAGCGTGCGACAAAGGTACAAGACCGTATTGCGTTCAGCATCAAAGCCCGTCAGCAACTTGTCACAGACAATCAAGATTTCCGGCTTACCTGGGCCCTTGAAACCATCTATAATCGACTTATTATACGAATCCTCGTCGCCATAGCGATCCATCATCTTTGTCCAGAATTTCGTCACTCGGCGAGTCGGTTCTTCGCCCACTTCCGAATAGCCTTCGCGCTCATCGGGGCCCGAAATGACAACTTCAGAACTCACATGGCCAATTTCATCCAAGAATTCATGGTACAGAATAGCCGTTTCCTTGCTCGGCGCGACGAGTTGCGCCTTGAACGGAGTATCTTTCCAGTTTGCACGGAAATGCTCGCTGATATCAAACGCACGCATATACACGACGCGCTCTGCCTTATTCAGCATCTCGGCCCGTGCATATTTCTTCTTAAGGTCGGCCTTCTGCTTCTCGTTCAGCCCCGCTGTAAAACGGTCAAACCAAAGGTCTATTGCAGCCTTGTCCTGCTTGAGTTCCGCATGGCGGCCCTCGTAAAGCAACGGCACCACGGCGCCATCTTCGTTCGCTTGCTGGATAGTGTAACTCGGCTTGAGCATCCCGCCGAACTTGCCGAAACTGTTCTTTTCCTTCTTCATTAGCGGCGTGCCCGTAAAGCCGATATAGCAGGCATTCGGAAGCATCTGTTTCATACGCGCATGCAAGCTCTTGTATTGCGTACGGTGCGCTTCGTCCACTAGCAAAAAGATGTTGTTTGATTTTTCAACATATTGCCGCTTATTCAAAGCCTTGTCGAACTTGTTGATAACGGTCGTTATCACGGCAGAATTGTCGGACTCCATAAGGTTGAGCAAATTTTCACCCGAGGTCGCCTTGATGACCTCCACCCCACAATTTTTGAAGGTATCGTATATTTGCTTATCCAAATCCTTGCGGTCGGTAACCAACACAACTCGAGCATTCTTGATGTTGCAATCTGGATCATACTTCGAATCCAGCACGATTCCGTGAGCAAGCATCACCATCGAAAGTGATTTACCTGAGCCCTGTGTGTGCCACACCAAGCCGCCCTTGCGCTTATTTTCGTTATCAATATTCCGAATACGTTTTAACGCCGAATGGACCACAAAGAATTGCTGGTAGCGGGCAATCTTCTTTATTCCCTCATCGAACAGGGTAAAGCGATAGGCGATTTCAAGCAGGCGTTCCGGCTTGCACAGGCAATAAATCAGCTTGTCCTGTTCCGTCACCACGCGCTTTGTCTGCGGATTATCCTTGCGGAACGGCGCCAGTTTCGGCACCGAGAAAATCCTATCTTCATCTTCGGTTGAGACCTTTTTGTTGATCGCAGCTTCGATTTCCTTGTCCTTGATTTCAAGCTCATGCCAAAGGTTCCAGAACTTTTCGGGAGTCCCTACGGTGGAATAACTCGCCGCATTCATACTCACCGACAAAAGCGCCTGGCAAAAAACGAACAAACCAGGAATGTATTCGTCGCCTTGATTGCGAATCATCTGGGAAATGCCCTGTTTGATTCCTTCTTCGGGAGACTTATTCTCGATGACTGCAAACGGGATTCCGTTCACAAACAGCACGATATCAGGGATAACACGGGCATTGGATTTCGAGCATTCCACATCAAATTCGGCAACCATATGGAACACATTGTTCGCCGGTTCCTGCCAGTCGATATAGCGAATGTCGTAACTGCGCTTATCGCCCTCGACAGATTCTTCTTCGGATTGCGGGAGCGTGAGCAGGTCATATATCTTTGCATTCGTACGCACCAAACCATCGTACTGCATGTTCTTGAGTTTCAAGATGGCATTGCGTAAATTCTCTTCGCTAAAGTCACGACGGACACCCTTGTGCGTAAACGAGTTCAGCTTACGCAACTGCGAAAGCAGAATATCTTCGAGCAATACATTGGCAAGCTTACCCTTGCGCTCCAGCATCACCTCTTCGGGCGTAAGCGGCTTGAAACCGAGATTCGCCAGCAAACGCATCGCCGGAATCTGCGATGTCGGAATCTCTCTGTAATCAGGCTGTTGTTGCATAGTCGTTCACCTCAATTGCCATTCCTATGGTTGCAAACTGCTCCCATAGAAACTTATTATGTCCTACGAGCCCAAATTTTGCTCAACGCTTTAATATTTTCAACCCTTTCAGAATCTTCAAAGTCAATGAAATCAGAACCACAGTATAATCGCGAATTCATTTTTATACATACACCAACATTTCCTTTCCACACTTCTTCAATAAAAGAAATTGGAACAATTATTGATTTCGCTCCATCTCGTTCTAGTTTTACTTCGTTTTTTGAATTGTGGACCCACTCCAAAGTCCATTCTGAACGATTATTACACATTGGAACAGGATATATCATGACTTTCTCTTTTTCAGGAATGAATTCCTTTAACTTGAGAAACATCGCTCTCGTCTTATTATCAACCATTCTTTTCTCAACCTCCTCAAAAATCATATACTGGTTGCCATATTCCGTTCGATAAGGGAAACTGTACTGTCGTCTATCTCTATCTAGGCAAACGCCAACAAGGTTAATCGAAGGTTCAACATTCACAGCAACAATATGACTGCCAGAAACTTCAATTGGCACCACTTGAACATCTATCTTCGGAGAAATGATTTCATGAATGCGCGTATTAACTACTTTCCTAATTTCTTCAGCATCTACATTTGGAACGAAACTTGATGCGACTTTTATGTCATTTATTTTCTTTTCCGCAATACCAATCAGCAGTGTTCCGCCGTATGTATTGGCGAAAGCGGCCAGATCGATAGCGATATTATCAGGTTCTTTGGGATTAAACATTTGCTTATAATCCCAATGAATACTTTCTGGAGTCTCGCCCAAATGGATAAGACTTTCAAAATCTTGTGCGGTTTTAAAAGGTTTGTAAATCATAATTAAGACACTGTTTTTATGATAGAATCAACTCCTCTTATCATTTCATCAACTTCTTCTTGCGTAGGTTCACGCTTCGAATCATGATCACACAAATTTCGGATATCTCCTAAATGCTGAATTTTTCGGAATATGGGTAAGTCGTACACATCTCCTGCTTTTAAAGAGTCATTTAATGGTGATATTGTATTTTTTTTGCAAGTCAAATTATGATTTTTTAAAACCTGCGATAAATGCCTTTCTAACACCACTCCAGCCATAGCTCCTGCTGCACGCATAAACTTATTCTTGTTCAGAAGTTTCGCTGCATCAAGTTCATTATCAAACAAATCAGCCTGAACTAACTGTTGAATTTTAAATAAAGAACTTTCAAATCTTTTTTGAACGGCTTTTAAAATCCCAAGCTGTTGCCTAAATTTATCTACAGCAGCTGACGTATCAACAATAATGTCACCTATACCATTTGTAATTTGCAAATGTTGAAGATAATCGGCAATCCTATATGAATCATACTTTATTTCTTTTCTATTTTTAGGGACTTCATAATATGAAATAAAATCATTTAATCTATCTGGTAATAGTTGCTTTATCAATACCAATGATTCCGAATACCAAGTTTGATACTCGTCGCAAAAAGAAGGCAGTCTAGAAATAAATTTTTTGCAAGCAACTTGTTTTCCCAAAACAAGAAGCAGTTTTTTTTCAAACTCTATTGGATAACATTCGTACTGCATTGCATTATGCAGCATGTCACCTTTACTTATAAGACTATCTAAATCCTTCTTGTACTTTTCAATATTATTCATTATTTATACTCCCTAATTTCACTCGCCACTGCCCGGTGAGGAGTTTTTGCATCAAGCCTTGTTTCTGCTTTTTGTAGTTTTCAAGTTGCTCTTTGAGTAAAGATATTTCGTTATCAATTTTTAAGAATAATTCTGCAACAGATTTCTGTTCAGATATACAAGGCAATATGATTGTTTGTTTTTTCAAAACATCGTATTTGACACTTCTTCCATCACGAGCCCCCTCTACAGCCGAAGCAATAGTTCTATTTATAAATTCATTAGTATGAAATAGCGAATACAAATAAACCGTTTCCACCTTTATTTTGGGACGCAAGATAATGTATGCAGGGCTAACAATACCATCCTGATTTGCAACCTCCAACCCACTTTCAAAACTACGCAAATGGATTATAAAATCACCTTTCTTTACATATTTATAATTTGACAAACTATCCTTATCATAAATAATCTCTCGTCCTGAATTTTTGCGAAGAACCGTCCCTACGCCTTGAATTATGGTTAAAACATCTTCATCAGGATGATTCTTTTCACAAACTTCGTCAAAAACATCCGACAACTTTATTTTCGTTAATCCAGAGTTTTTTTTGTCATCTGAAAACTTTATTGATTTCGCTATCAAAAAATTCTTTTGCGATTCCTTCGATTCAATGAGTTTTTCCATTTTTTCGATAGCGGAGTCCCAGACCGAAAGCGTCGCAGCAATCTTCTTCTGCTCTTCAATCGGCGGAAATTCAACCATACATTTACCAATATCGCCTAAATTAATCTTTTTAGGGAATGCCGTATGGATAATTCGTTTATTAAGTTCCTTTTTAAAATAGGGACCTTCTATATATTGACTCATATAATTCGGAGATACAACATCCTTTTTACAACGTATAAGAGCTAAACTGACATAATATGCTAATGGCTTATCACAATCAACAATAGCGGTCTTACCAATTATACCCGCTGTGATACGAGTCATCAGAATATCATTTTTTCGAGGTTTTTCTGGATAAGCGTCAAACGCATCTTTGGTAATAAACTTATCTGTGCTCCAGATATCCTCTATATTTTCTACACTCACGAAAGGCACTCCTTCGTCTACATAATCAGGAGTTTGGTGAGTTCCGTCGAAAATATCAGCAACATCTTCTAACTTTACTTTTTTCCATTCATTAGGTAGCATTATTCTTTACTCCCAAAATTTCCTTTAAAGTCCTAATCAAATAATAAAATGCAAAAACACTTGGCACTAAGGGTCGTTCTGCACTATCAAAAATCTCTTGAGCTTTTTTCAAAAGATTTTCCAAAAAAATCTTTTCTTTTTCTAACCGTTCAGGATGATACTTATAGCGTGATTCTAACGCCCTAAAACACATCGTTTTGACTCGCGAAGGGATTTTTCTATAACTTTCGCAGAAACGAGCCACATCCAAATCGCCAAATTCAAAATCTTCTCCACCCAAATAACTATGCATAATCGTATCGCTAGTTTTTTCGGAAATGGCCTCATTTTCACTCTCTAGACTTTTAAAGAAATCTTCCATTTTATTTTGCTTATACGATGTAGCTTTTTCATTCAAAAGGCTCTTGAGAAGTTCCTGCAGTCGTTCTAATTCATTTTTTATGTCATTGTAGGAAGCGTCCAATATTGTATGTTGAACCCACTCATCAACATTTTCATATTCAAGTTTTTCTTTGCAAGAAACAACATAATCTTCAATCTTCTTACAAAATGCATTATAGTCTTCAACAAAAACGTTTCTTTGGGCAAGCCAGTAAAGCTTGCTAAACAAACACATTATTGATATAGGACTCGTCAGCTTCTTTTCTCGCAACGCTTTTTCAAAAGCTGTCATAGCCTTTTTTCCAGGTTCATCATCCAGCATAAACCATTCATACATTTTATTAAGATAATAATCATCACTCAAACCAAACCACATTGAATTTCTTATAACACTATTGAGCCGCTCTGGATCAACATAATTCTTTAAGAACCATTCTTCCCATATTTGCATCCATTTTTGTGCATAGTTGTCAATTGTATATGTATTACTCAAACGTTTTACATCAGCAAAGGCTTTTTCAAACCGTTCATATGGCAATAAAGGATATTTTTTTTCTAATTCCTCGTCTGTTAAATTCATCCGTTTTTGACGAGCTTGAGCAAACGCTCTTTCCCAAGAATTACTTTGACCTATATCCGAAGCAGCAAATGCTCCCAAATAATACGAATACTGATGGCTAAAGAAGTCACAAACTAAAAGTTTATTAAATTCCTCATTAGATAAAAATTCTTCCTCTATTCCTTCTATAAATAGTCCAAAATCCGATAGACAATGCTTTAATGCTCTGTAATTATTTATGCCTGTCACATGCATGATATTACAAATATCATTACTAAAATTCTTAATTACTTCCCAGACTTTGGCCTGTTTTTGAAGATATCCGGACTCATTCCATTTCGTCCAAACTTCGTCAAATGAAGTCTGAATGAGAAATTCCTTGCCAACTATCTTTTCTTTAGTTTTTTGCAGGCTATGTGATGTTTTTTGATATTTTGAATCCTCCTGTGGTTCTTCCCATTTATCCTTATCAGCAATTAATATACACGGAACATGTAAGCGTTCTACATATCCATTCAAACAACCCAAAAGTTCCAATGGAGGCACATCAGAACGTTCTAAATCGTCAAAAACAATCGCTAACTTCTTTTGCCCTTTTTTAATACCTTCTATAAAATCGGCAGTGAAAAACACTAAAGAATCATCTATTTTCCCATTATCTGAAGAATCTACATCTATTTTCGTTGTGATATCTGAAAGATTTTGTATTAAAGACATTGCATCCGGCAAGTAATCAATATCTTTTGAACTTAAATAAGGAAATAAGGTATTCTGAATCTTGTATTCTATATCCTTTCGATCCGTAATACCATATAGGCTAACATAAATAATGGTGTATTTTTCACATTCCGTAAGCCAGTCAAATTTGTCAAAAATGTCTTTCCCTTCGGGCACATTTCCTGCCAAACATTTCTTAACGAAATATGTCTTACCAGCCCCCCAACAGCCCGTAATCAGCACTGCATAATCAGGATTTGGTTCCTTTTCTATATAATACTTAATAAAATTTTTGATTCGCTCGTTGCTGTTTGACATATTTCGTCCTCATACGGCTCAATGAAGTTTTTTCTCAATTAGGCTTTTTCATCTTGTTTTCTCTTCTTTTCGTAATAATTGAATGCACTCAATCCTAAACCTTTCAAGGAATTTAGAGATAATGTATTCGGTAGTAACGGCTTGGATTCATTTTTTAATATATTTTCAATTTCAGCATCATATTTTTTTAGATATTCAATTTCATTATCCAGCTGATCATTTTCGTCAAACTTATACAACATTTCCAATCTGCTGGCGATTGCTTGATTAAAATCCAAACGTTTTGGTTTGAAATCTTCTGATTTATAAAGGTTCAACACTCTTTTTATATCAAGTTTCACAAAAGGAAACTCTTTTTTGGTTGCAATAGTCTCACAGATTTCTAAAAAAGTAGAAGTTTTTATTTTATCCCAGAAATATTTAATGTATCTTTGGTCCATCGTTAAATTTTCGTGAGGTTTTTTTTCGTTTATCAAATTCCACAATTGTTTTTGTTTTTCTTGAGTTTTCTTATCGTTCGCAGCAAGTGTACCCTCTCTTCCACCTAAAGGAGTATTGTCAAAAGATACCTCGCTTATGTATTTCTTTATCTTCTCAAAACATTCGTCAACATCGTAATCAAAAATATTTTGCGATGCAAGAAGTAGCCAAGAATTAAATAAAATAAAGACGTAATTTGGATTGGTATATGCTTTATCTTTTATTTTTTGTTTAATTTCTTGTAGTAAATTTTCTGCAGTGTGGTCATCTAAAGAATGATATTTCATTATTTGGTTAATAGTAAAGTTATCTTTTTCATCATACCAAATAGACTTATCCATCAATTTTTGAATCTCTTTTGAATCCACACAAAAACCTGTCAGCCACTTTTTCCATATATCATTCCATTTTGAATTATACTTAGGATCAAAAGACATCATGTCATATGGCTGAGTGCTAATTCTTGGTATTTCTTTAAAGCTTTCTTCAAATAAAGAATATGTATTTCTTTGTTCCATTGTTTCCGAAATTATTCTACCAGCAAGATGATTTTGGTCATCTATTTTTTCAACCACTAATTTCACTTCTTTTGTTTCGTCTGTTTTTGCATATTTGGCTGATTTGTATAAATTATAATCTATTATTTCCTTTGGATTTAGCAGCCCTATATGAAATGCATATTGGTAGCAGACAAAATCAGCAATAATCAGTTCTGCAAATTCCTTATGTTCGAAATATTTATCATCAATAAACATTTTTCCCATTTTAACATCTTTTGCTTTATCACCAATAAATCGTTGAAAATCTGATAGAGTATTCCTTAATGCTCGATAATTATTGACTCCTGACGCACGCAAAATAGCCTTTATCAAATCATTATACATTCCAATTATATTCCATGCCCTATCACCAACAGGGTGATTCTCTTTTCTTGCCCAAAAATTCCAAACTTCATCAAAAGACGTTTGTATCTGAAATTCCTTACCAATGACTTTTTCTTTGGTGCTAGACAAATGATGAAGCGTAGATTTGTCTTCCTGGCATTTTTGAGCTTCTTCCCATTTATCTTTGTCAGCAAGTAAAATGCAAGGAATATGTAGATGCTCTACATATTCGTTCAAATAACCCAACAATTCGGGCAACGGCATATCAGCACGTTCGACATCGTCAAATACGACAACCAGTCTTTTCTTTTTATTTTTTATTTCATCAATAAAATCAGATGTAAATACATCTTTATTCTTTTTTTTAGAGAATAAATTCTTGAAAAAATTACCAAGAGCACTTCCTGTCGCAACCCCTGCTGGAACGGCATACGGAGCCATAGAACCTCCCGTGGCTATTGTTGTCGTTGCGGCAACTGTTGTACCAACAGCTATTCCAGCCAAGTTACTCACTAACGAAATTGCATCTGGCAAATATTCAATATTTTTTGAATTTATTTTCGGATGTAAAATTCGTTCAACATTCTTGTTTATATCATCACGATTTTTTGCTCCAAATAGGCTGACATAAACAACCGTATATCTCTCAAAGCCATTCAACCAATCAAATGTTTTAACAACACTTTTTCCTGCAGCCCCCTTGCTATCTAAGTACTGCTTAATAAAATATGTCTTACCCGAGCCCCAACAACCCGTAATCAACACTGCATAATTGGGAGACTGCTCCTTGTTCAGGTAGTAGTCCAGAAATTCTTCAATGTGCTTGTTGCTGTTTGACATATTTCATCCTTGTTCAATTCAATATTATCTCTGATATCTATTTATAAACGTACCGAATTCGTTACGTTTGAGTTTTTTTCTGACCTTGACTTCTTTCTTTTTGGCTATCATTTTGACTATCACTTTGGGTATCATTTTCGTGACTTCACGAAAATGATCTACTTCCCAATCCTCTTCGTTTCCTTTTCAATCTGTTTAATACTCTTTTCGGGCGTTGGCAAATCTTCGGGCATAGTGCCACCGAGTTCCTTGATGGTCTCGCGGACCTTTTTGCCTACTTCAAAGTGCGTTCTGTTTGCTGCCGCCTTACCTTGGATATTTTCACGACGCAGTTTTTCGTCCGTCTGCGTTGCGCGGAAAAGGTTTGCCGCGAGTTCGGTACTTCCCATGTGGTCCAAAATATTCTGACTTTTCTTGAGGCCCTTGCGTTCATGAATTTGCTTTGCACCGAGACCGCCGTAAAGTCCCTGGTAGCCCTTATTCTGGAATACCGCATAATCCTGCGGAGTCGTGACGCCCGCATTCTTGGCTGCTTCTGCCAAAGACTTATTGTGTTCCGTCAATTCTCCGCGAATGGCGAGGCGCTTCTGGTCTTCTGTAAGTTGCTCAAAGTCTTCTTGTTCCGAAAGTTCCTGTTTGCGAGTCTTTAGAGCAAAGTATGTCTGACCGAGTGCAATCACTTCTTTACGCGGATCACCGTTCATGACGATTAAGTAGCAGGCGTAACGGGAGAGTTTTATATCAACAATTTCACGTTGAGCTCCCTTAGCAAGATCTATCATTTTGTTGGCGTCAACAAAATGATCTTTTTCTAGAAAACCGCTTGATTTACAAGCTTCCCTTGCTTTATCCACACTCTTTTCAAAATTTCTCCATTCCGTATACTCAAGAGCTTTTTGTAGTTCCCTTGCATACCAAAATTCCATACCGTTTTCATCAACGTGCTTGATGCTTTCGAAAGTCTGTTCGCTGTAGGTTTTTATTTCGTTCATTAGGCCTCTCTATCTTTTGGGTATCATTTAGGGTATCTTTTTAACTATCACTTTGACTATCATTTTGGGTATCATTTTGAGTGACATTTTGGATGACATTCCAGTTACCCCCGCTTTATCTCCTTCAGTTTCTGGGCCATCTGCTTGCGGACTTCGGCAAGTTCCTTTTCGAGGCGGTCGATATCCTTCTGCACGGCATCCACATCGATAGGAACTTCTTCTTCGAAGGTATCCACATAGCGCGGGATGTTCAGGTTGAATTCGTTGCCTTCAATTTCGTCGAGGGAGGCGACATGGGCATACTTGTCCACGTTCTTGCGCTTCTTGTAGGTATTCACAATTTTCGAGATGTTCTCTTCGGAGAGTGAATTCTGTTTTTTGCCCTGTACGAATTCACGGCTTGCGTCAATGAACAGCACGTCCTTGCGTTTTGCGTTCTTGCCGCCGATTTCACGGCTGCGGTCGAATACCAGAATCGCCACGGGAATGCTCGTGGTCGGGAAAAGGTTTTCGGGGAGGCCGATCACCGCATCCAGCAGGTTTTCGCGAATCATCGCCTCGCGGATTTTGCCTTCGGAAGAACCGCGGAACAGCACGCCGTGAGGCACCACGACAACAACACGGCCTTCGCCCGCAAGGCTCGTCTCGACCATATGCGTAATGAAGGCCCAGTCACCCTTGCTTTTGGGCGGAATACCACGAAAAAAACGCTTGTAGGGGTCACTTTCGGCATTTTCAGCGCCCCATTTGTCGAGGCTGAAAGGCGGATTCGCAACCACCACATTGAATTTCATCAACTTGTCTTTTTCGACAAGCATCGGGCTGTTGAGCGTATCGCCCCATTCAATGCGGGCGCTATCGGTGCTGTGCAAGAACATATTCATGCGGCAAAGTGCCCATGTGCTGCCGTTCGATTCCTGACCAAACAAGGCGTAGTTGCCGCTCGGCACCTGCTTCGCACCCTGCAAAAGCAAACCACCCGCACCACATGTCGGGTCGCAAATCTTGTCGCCATCCTTCGGGGCCGCAAGTTTCGCCACGAGTTCGGTAACAACAAACGGCGTAAAAAATTCGCCCGCCTTCTTGCCCGCCTCGGCGCCAAAACGTTCCAACAGATACATATAGGTATTGCCGATAATGTCTTCGGAAACGCGGCTCGGCGACATGTCCAGCTCATCTTTGGCGAAATCCTCGAGTAACGTGCGCAGGCGACGATTGCGGTCCTTTGTCTTGCCGAGATTCGGCTCGGAATTGAAGTCGATATTGCGGAAAACACCTTCGAGCTTGAGCCTGTTCTGCGTTTCAATCTTGTCGAGAACAATGTTAATCAAGTCGCCGATATTATCTGCCGTGCGACGTTCGTAAAGGCTGTAATAGTCCGCGACAAACTTGTCGATGACCTTGCCTTTCTCGTTCTTGATTTCTACCATCGGGAGTACAAAACGCTCGCGTTCCAATTTGCGGAGGATTCGCGCCTCGTCGCCGCCGTATTGTTTGCCATAAGCATCGTAATGGTCACGCCACACATCCGACATATACTTCAGGAACAACATCACTAGGATGTAATCCTTGTATTGTGCTGGATCGATTGCACCGCGGAACGTGTCACAGGCAGCCCAGGCGGCAGCATTGATGGCGTCTTGCTTGATTTTTTCGCTTTTTACTTCACTCATAGCGACTCCAGGTATTTTGAAATTTCCGTTTCTAAAATTAAGTTCTTTTGCTTGACAATTTCTGCCATAATCTCATGTTCACGACGGCCTAATTCAACGAGTTCAACGATGTTTTGTTGAGCCTGTAAACTAGGCAGTTTTATGGGCATCTGTTCCAAAACCGTCTTGCTGATGAGTGGCATGGCAGAACCCTTGGCAAATTCCTTGAAAAAAGCGGTTCCGTTGGCGCCGTTCATATACCAAACTAGGTATTCGGGCAAAACCCTTTCGCGATTTACGCGGATACGGATCATCGGGGCAACCACAAGCAAATCTTCGTTCAGGGTGGGCACAATCGCCGAAACAAACGAGCCGCCCCTCGACCTAAACACGATATCACCCGCCACCGCAAGGTGCGAGCCGTTGGGCTTGACGTCTTCCACACGCCGCAGCGAGCCCACATTCAACGAGCCATCCGAATCCACATCTCGCAAAAAACACGCCAACGTGCCGGATTCTCCAGGAACACACGTGTTGCGGAAGGGGTAACCTACCGAAAGCTGGGCAACATCGCGCAGCGATACCGTATGCGATTTCGACAAGCCAAGGGCGTTCTTTGACACATTTTCAAAGTCCATGC
>JAEEGJ010008668.1_pt1 | contig 27850 bp, 28 predicted proteins | sample 8958761 | NCBI WGS metagenome assembly JAEEGJ01 (sample SAMN16246546, study PRJNA631951) | gut metagenome | biome: gut microbiome; feature: rumen; material: RS-attached | host: Bos | place: Iran: Karaj | collected 2018-10 | reverse complement strand
TGAATTGCCATTATCAACTCTTCCAAGCTTACGTATAACTCCTGTTTTATATAAAATAGCCTCAGCAAGTGTGGTTTTTCCCGAATCAACGTGTGCAGTTATGCCAATAGTTATGTTTTTCATGCTTATCACCTCGCTTGCAAGTTAGATATATTGTAGCACAATTTTTTAATTTTGTCTATATGAGTTCGGAAGTTTCGCTTTATATACTTACTTTTTCCTATTTTTGTCTAGCTCCGTTATTTTTTCAGCTATTTCTCTGAAAACAGGCGCTGCCGCATCATTTCCGTATCCACCATTCTCAATTAGGACAGTTACCGCATATTTAGGAGCTTTTGCAGGAAAAAAGCCTGTTATCCACGCATGGCAAAGCTCCTCTTGTCTATCATTATACTTCCCTGTCTGTGCTGTAGAGGTCTTTGCGCCTAAGCTAATCTTGCTGCTTTTCGCATTTGAATGCTCGTTTTCGTTGACCGCAAGAACCATCATATCGCTTATCTTTTCCGCTGTTTTTTCACTCATAACAACCGAAATCTGCGGACTCTTTTCAACAACAGGCTTTTCACCGTCTGGAGTTAGCCCTTTTATCAGTCGCAGTATTGGCATTTTCCCCTTGTTTGCTATAGCGCAGGTAAGCTGTGTAATCTGAAGTGGAGTTGCAGTTAGTTTTCCCTGCCCAAATGAGAAATTTGCCAGCTCAGCAGGCACGGAAAGGTCCTTTTCAGTTGGAAGAACTCCTCCCGAAGCAATTATACCTGAACATAGATGTGATTCTTTTCCAAAACCAAGATATGTCGCCAATCGTCTATATTCACTTATATCGAGGCTCCTAGCAAGGTCTATGAAATAGGTATTGCATGAATTTGTCATCGCCTCTGCCATATTCTGAAATCCATGTCCATCAAGCTTATGACAATTAAAATATCTTCCCTCAATACCGATATTTCCGATGCAGTTATACAAATGATTTTCCATTCCCTGTTCTAGCGCAGCCGAAGCAGTAACAAGTTTAAAAATAGAACCTACGCTGTATGAATATAGGGCTCTGTTTATAAGTGGACTTCTTTCATCCTTAATCGCTGCTTCTATTTTTTCAGGATCATAAACTGGAAAGCTCGCAATAGCAAGTATATCTCCGTTTATTATATTTGTGCAAACAATAGCTCCAGTATCTATTCCATTACCGCATTTTTCACATATATCCTGTATTTCCTCGTCAATCGTAAGAACAACTCCGCTTTTATAGGTATTTGTACGAAATACTTCCTTTCTTACGCCTGATAAAATACGTCCGAAACCATCTGTAGTATAAGCAACACTATTAGTTGGAAAATTACTCCTGAGTATGGAATTATATGCGTATTCAATTCCGTCAACTCCCGATCCCTGAGAAAGATATCCAATAATATGTTGCGCTTTCTGTGCTTCCGAATAACGTACAGGGACTTCAAATACTGTTAGACCTTCTGATTCAATTGCTTTATCGCTGCATTTGAACACAAATGGCTTTCCCTTTTCAAACTCCTTATAAAAATTATCCTTATCAATAGCGCATTCTCCTGTTTTATCACATTCCAGAAGAGATGGAACAGCAACAGCTCTCAATTCATTTTCAGAGTTGATTAAAGGTTTTAGATTGCAATCATAGATTGTCCCCTGTGTTTTCCCAACTTCTATTGTAAAAGTATGCTCGAGCTGCGCGACAGAAACATTTTTCTGATTCCACGCTATACTGTAATACCTGAAAATAAGCACAATAAATAACGTAAAAAAAATAGCCGTAAGTATTATAACAGCGTTTTCTCCGCGTTTTCTTATCATATCATCACCTCAAAGAAAGTATTAACTGTTATTTTACATTTATTCGTATTTCCTTCAAAGCAACAGAAAACAGGTCTGAGAAAAGCTCTCAGACCTGATGTTTTATTCAAGTATTAAAGTAAAAGGGCCGTCATTAAGAAGTTCCACCTTCATATCTGCACCGAAAACTCCTGTTTCTACACACTTTCCCTTACTACGGAGATAATCAACAAAATACTCGTAAAGCTCGTTAGCTTTACCTGGCTTTGCAGCCTGTATAAAGTTCGGACGGTTTCCTTTGCGGCAGTCAGCATATAGCGTGAACTGAGGCACTACAAGTAGTGAACCGTCAACAGCATCAAGATCAAGATTTATCTTGTCGTTTTCATCAGAAAAAATTCTCAGTCCTGCTATCTTATCCGCAAGTCTGCGGCATTCTTCCTCTGTATCATCATTTCCTACTCCAAAAAGAAGAAGAAATCCTGTTCCAATGCTTCCCACTACTTTCCCATTCACCTTTACGCTAGCTGAAGTAACTCGCTGCAAAACTATCTTCATTTATACCTACTTTCTGACAATTTCCATGTCATATGGTTTTAATGTAAATTTTTCCCTATCACCGCCGTCAAGAATACTGTACATAGCCTTGGGTAGCTCTATCTCAGCATCCTTAAAGGAATTATTAAAGAAGAAAACATAATCGTCAAGTCCGTTTGTACGAGTAGTAACCTCTACCCCCCTCGGAAGATCTTTAAGGCGTGGTATTCCAGTCTGTTTCATAATATTTCCCGCAAAGCTCTCATAGAACTCCTGATCACATATAGTTCCAATATAATATGCAACTCCACTGCAATAACGATTCATGCTTACTGCAGGACTGCCACTGTAGAAGCAATCCTTGTATTCAGCATACGCTCGTGCTGTAGAAAGCTCAAGGATATCACACCACTGACAGCATTTAAACTTGTTACCTGCAAAATCAGTAATAGTCTGATCATGATTTCCAATCGGATCATACTCTTTTACCTCGGCCCCGATCATTTCCCTGAAAACAGTGGGAAGAGGCTCAAGAATACAATTGTTAACCTGATCCTTAACGCCGCTTCGAGCAGTCAGAACTACAGTTCCGCCTTTTATGACATAACGATAAATGTTTTCAGCCGTATTTTTATCATAAATAAACATTGCAGGAGCAATCACAACTTTATACTTTGTAAGGTCAGCTGTTCCCTGTATAACATCAACATTTACCCCATAGCGTGTAAAAGCAGAATGAAAAGCTCTGAGTTGACCAATATAATCAAATCCTGCAGTCTGAGGCTGTATATCGAACGCTCGATGTGAATCCGGAGAATACAGAATAGCAACCTCTGAAACAAGCTCCGTAGTCTCTATAACACTAATCTTCTGAGCTGTACGACACAGTTCAGCAAACTCCATAAATCTGCGGGACGGAACGTTACTATGATCTATAAGGCCATGACTAAACATCTCCGCCCCCTTATTGGCAGTCCGCCAACGGAAGAACAAGATGGTATCAGCTCCGTGAGCCATAGCCTGCATAGCATATCCCTTTATCTGCCCTGGTCTAGGAGTCGGAGACATATATGTCCAACTTCCTGTTGAACCACTGAGCTGCTCCATTATCCAGAAATTCTTTTGCTTGAAGCCACGTATCATATCCAACTCAAAAGCATGAGATAGCTGATTATCGCCATCGGATATTACTACAGGCGGATAATTATCATATGAAGCAAAATCTAGGCAATCAAAAAGTCTGTAAAAATTCGGCTGGTCTGCGCTAAAGCATATATTTGTGGTTACTTTAGCTCTCGGATTTTCACGTTTTATTATCTGCGACATATCATTTACAAATTTAGCAGCCGAATCTGAGGCAAATCTGCTAAATTCAAGACAAAGCGCAGGATTCTGCCAGTTTTTCGGGTAGGAATTTGGTGGCTTTATCTGTGAAACACCACTGTATTCGCCGCTCCAAACGCTTGTACCTAAAGCTGCATTAATATTTTCAAGGCTGTCATGTTTATCTATGAGCCAGTCTCTGAACTGTCCACGACAAACCTCACAGGTACATGGATATGCTTCTATCTCGTTATCTATCTGCCATGCAGCAATAGCAGGATTATTTGCGTAACGCCTTGCCATTGTCTCAGTTATACGCTTTGCATAATAAATAAACATAGGCGAATTAATGCACCTGTGTCCTCTAATTCCGGTTTGTATGCGCTCTCCATCTGATCCGCAACGTATTATATCTGGATAGGTCTCATACATCCATTGTGGTGGACAGTTTGTAGGAGTACAAAGAACAATTCCTATTGCATGACGCGTAAAGAAATTTATTGCTTCATCTAGCCACTGGAAGTTAAACTGCCCATCCTGAGGTTCGAGGCGCGACCACGCGAACTCTCCAAGCCTTACGAGCTTTACTCCTGTTTTCGCCATAAGATCCGAATCTGTCTGCCACATGGATCTGTCCCATTGTTCGGGATAATAGTCAACGCCTATTCTCATGACATCCCCTCCTGTCAATCGGTATTATATTCTACAAGTCCGCAGTTATCCATGAACCAGTTTGAAAACTGTTCAGTTGTCATATCATTGAAATATGTCTCTATCACACGACAAACTCCGCCATGGCATACTATAAGGACATTTTTATCATGATACTTTTCAATAATATCTTCAAGAGCTGAGTAAACTCTATTAACGAGCTGGAGCAAAGACTCTCCACTCTCTCCCATCCTAACGCCAAAATTCGACTTATTATCAGCAAATCCTTCAGTAAAACGTGATTTCCCCTCATATTCACCATAATCCCACTCACGAAGTCTATTATCGACTATAATGTCAATTCTGCACCTTTCAGCTACAATCTCAGCAGTTTGCATTGCACGCTTCATGGGTGAAACTAACATGATATCGACATTTTCCAGAGCCGCCACCTTTTCAGCTAACTCCTCTGCCTGTTTTTCTCCAGTACTATCTAATGGGATATCAGTTGTTCCAAGGATTAATTCCTGCTTGTTATATGCTGTCTGACCATGTCTGGTCATGTATATTTTCAAATCAACGCCTCCATTACAGCCCGGCTGCCTTATTAATCTCCGCACGCGCATTATCAAGCATGAGCTCGCTTGGATTGTCGCCTCCCATAATACGCGCGATTTCAGAAACTCTTCCGTCCATATCAAGTTGCATAACATGAGTTTCTGTTCGGTTGTCAATAATCTGCTTTTCTATAAGCAGATGGTTATCAGCCATAACAGCTATCTGCGAAAGATGAGTAACGCAGATTACCTGGCGTAATTTTCCTATTTCATGAAGCTTTATACCTATTTTCTGAGCAGCTTTTCCGCTTACACCAGTATCTATCTCATCAAATATCATTGTCGGAATAGAATCCTTATCTGCAATTACACTTTTAAGTGCAAGCATTATCCTTGAAAGTTCTCCTCCCGAAGCTATCTTTGATATAGGTTTCGGCTCCTCACCCTTGTTGGCGGAAATAAGGAATTCCACAGAATCCATCCCACTTACAGTCAGTTTTCCTTTCTCGTGGCGTACTTCTATAATTACGCCCTCCATATTAAGAAATTCAAGTTCTGTGGTAACCCGTTCTTTAAACCGTTCTGCTACTTTTTCACGGAATTCATAAAGAGATTTTGCCTGCTCAGTAACCTTATGAAGTAATTCCTCACGTCTTGCTGTAAGCTCATTTATCTCACTGTCCGAACTTTCAAACTGTATTATCTCACGACATGCATCATCGTAAAGTTTTATAAGTTCATTACAATCTGCTGTATATTTACGCTTTAACTTGTTGATACTGTTAATTCGACTGCCAAGATACTCAAGGCGTTGACTATCGAGTTCCACCTTTTCAGCCAAAGCTTCAAGCTCTATTGCTATATCAGAAAGCTCTATCTCAGCTGCAGAAAGGCGCTCATAAATTGTATTTAACTGCTGATTATTATCAGTATATCCGGCTATTTCAGTTTCTGCTGAAACTATCATGTCATTAGCGGCTTCATCACCAGTAATTGCATTAACTGCACTTTTTATTGCTATTATAGTCTTTTCAGCATTCTTTGCTGCTTCATATTCTCTCTCAAGATCTTCATCTTCATTCTCATGAAGCTCAAGTTCCCCAATATCATCGATTATGCCATTAAGGTAAATGCTTCTCTCCACACGTGACTGCTCCAACTTTTTAAGTTCTCCAAGTCTGCGCGCAGTCTGCTGAAGTTCACGAAAGGTCACTCTGTATTCGTTCAAAAGCGTATCGTCGCCGCCGAAATTATCAAGTATCTGCAAATGCCTGTCGCTATCAAGAAGTATCTGATTGTCATGCTGTCCATGAATATTTATTAGCATTCCTCCGATTTCCTTTAAGAGTGAAACAGGAGCTGTCCTTTGGTTGATACGCGAAACGCTGCCACCGTCGGCGCTTACCTCACGTGTGACAGTAATCTCTCCGCCATCATGGGAAATTCCAAGTTCATCTAGCTTCTTGCACACTTCTTCAGAAAGGCCAGTGAAAAGTGCGGTTATTTCTGCTTTATCACAACCTGTACGAACAATATCCTTAGTACAACGCTGTCCTAGAACGGCATTAATTCCGTTGATAAGTATAGATTTTCCAGCACCGGTCTCGCCTGTGAAAATATTCAACTTATCATTCAGAGGAATGACAGCTTCCTTAATAACAGCAAGATTGCGGATGTAAATTTCTTTTAACATTCTGAGCTGTTACCTCCTCGGGAAAAGCTCACTACGAAATTTCTTTGAGAGCTTCTTTGCGTCTGCTTCACTTCGAACTAGTATGAATATAGTATCATCACCAGCTATTGTTCCAACTACACCTTCATGCTCAACGGAGTCAATGGCAGCGCAAGTTCCCTGTGCCATGCCTGCTCGGCATTTGAGAACTATGGTATTCATTGCATAATCCACCGAGACAACAGCTTCTTCAAACAATGATTTCTCGACTACTGCCGCTGCTGGCAGAGAGTAACGGTAAACTCCGTGCTCGTCTCGCTGTTTTACAAGGGATAGTTGCTGTATATCGCGTGAAAGCGTAGCCTGTGTAGTCTTTATACCCTTTTCGGCAAGCAACCTGATAAGCAACTCCTGCGTAGCAACAGGCTGCTCCGTAATTATCTCAAGTATTGCTTCATGTCTGCGATTTTTCATTACCGGACCGTTCTCCTTACTTTATAGGCTTGCACATTTTTTTGCAAAGAGATTCGTGGAAAGAATTACCGATGATATCAATGAAATTAATATCATTCTTTCCGCGACAAATCTCTATACTGTCACCTTTTCTTAAACTTATGAAGTGTTCTCCGTCAACATTAATAACCATGCTGTCATCACGAACTGTCGAATCTTCAAGGCGAAGCTTTCTTCCAGGAGAAAAGAGTGTTGCCCTTGAAAAAAGAGAATGCGGACAAATCAACGTCATTTCTATACATTCAAGGTCCGGCTCAATTACCGGTCCTCCTGCCGACAATGCATAAGCCGTAGATCCCGAAGGAGTACTGAAAAGAACCCCATCTGCTCTGTATCTGCCTACAAGATAATCGTCGGAATAAACTTCAAAATCACATATGCGAAAGCTTCCTGAACGAGCTGAAACTTCATTAAGTACCGTAGCCATTATGTCGCCGTCCTCGCTGTGATATACCACATCGAGAGTCATGCGTTGGGATATTTCAAACTCTCCCGTTGTGAGAAGACTGAGCTTATCCAACTGATCAGCTTCAAGACCTGCCATAAATCCTAGAGTTCCTGTATTTATGCCTAGAAGCTTTGTATCACTGCCAATAAGAAGTTTTGCACACCGCAGGATAGTTCCATCACCGCCTATTGCAAGTACAACATCAGCATTTTTAGCAGAATGCTTAATATCCTCAAACTTAATGTGTGGCTTATCCGAAAAATCATTCCTGAATATCTCGCTTACTGAAACCTCTATACCGCATTCCGCAAGCACATCGCAGGCCTCGCGGGCGCAACTGAGCGCATTGGGCTTCTGAAAATTAGGGTACAACGCTGCCTTCATAAACGCACTCCTTAAAGTTTACTAAATGAGCTGTCTATAAGCTCCTTAAAATCATGTATCAAATGCTCTCCATCTGTTTTACGAAGCTTAACAAGGTATTCGATATTACCGCTGCCGCCACGTACAGGAGAAAATGTATATTTTTCCGTCAAAAAGCCAATTGAACTTGCAAACCTGTCAATCTCCGTAAGAACGCGCAAATGAACTTTTCTGTCCTTTACTATTCCACGCTTGCCAATATCACTCCTGCCCGCTTCAAACTGTGGTTTAATAAGAACTGCTGCAACTGCTCCGTCAGAAAGCAGCTCATATACCTTTGGGAGTATTTTAGTAAGAGATATAAACGATACGTCCACCGATATAAAATCAGCCTTACCTCCAAAATCATCTGAAGATAAATCGCGGATGTCTGTACCTTCCATGTTAACAACTCTTGCGTCGTTTCTAAGCTTTTCTGCAAGCTGTCCATGACCTACATCAACAGCGTAAACCTTCGTAGCTCCGCGTTGGAGCATTAAGTCGGTAAACCCACCTGTTGAAGCACCTATATCAATACAAAACATGCCACTAAAATTAATTCCGAAAACTTCAGACGCCTTTTCAAGCTTCAAAGCACCTCTGCCAACATACGAGTCTTTCTCGTTGGAAACTATCTCGTCTACTTCAGTTACCTCGTCAGATGGCTTTTTAGCAGTTTTTCCGTTAACTGATATACTCCCCGAATGTATCATTTCCTTTGCACGTTCTCGGCTTCTTGCAAGGCCTCTTGAAACGAGCTCAATGTCAAGTCTCGACATCATTTTGTCTCCTGTTTTTTATGTATGTAACCATTTTTCCGCTTGTAAGACCAAGTTTATCAAGACATGTCTTCACAGAAGCCTGCTTTACGAAGCCATCAGCTGTAACTCTGCTATAGTCGCCGCAGTAACCGAGCTCAGAAAGCATATCTCCAACTTTTTCGGAAATACTTCCATTGCCCATTGACTCTTCGAAAAATATCACTCTTTTATACTGTACAATCTTGCTTCCCAGCTCTCCATCGAGTGGGTGTATCCTTGTAAGCTTGAGTATATCGCAACATATATCCTCTTGCAGCAGCTTTTTATGAGCCTTGAAGGCTTCATTATATAGCCTTCCATATGTAATAATAAGGGTTTCACTACCACAGACCTGCTTGAACAGCCAGTCCTCGGTAATATCAGACTGGTCAAATTCAACTTTTTCGGCACCTCGTGGATAACGAACCGCAACAAGTCCTTTATCTTCATTTATAGCTTTTCTCATGCACAGTTTTAGTTCCATATAGCAAGAAGGAGAATAAATGACAGTACTCGGTATAGATGTGAGCATTGGAACATCAAGAAGTCCTTGATGAGTTTCACCATCCTCTCCGACTATTCCTGCACGATCAACTCCAATAACGACATGAAGCTTTCCGATAGCAACGTCATGAACAAGCTGGTCATATGATCGCTGTAAAAAAGTTGAGTATACTGCAAAAACAGGAATCATCCCCATAGAAGCCAGTCCGCCTGCAAATGTTACAGCGTGCTGCTCTGCGATACCAACATCAAAAAATCTGTCAGGATATTTGAAATGGAAGAACTGCAAACCAGTTCCGTACTTCATAGCAGCAGTGATAGCACACAGTTTTTCATTTTTGTCTGCAAGCTTTACAAGCTCCCTGCCAAAAACTGTGGAGTAACTATCTGCAGCAGCAACCTCAGGATTTCCAGTAGCGATGTCGAATTTTGAGATACCATGATATTCACCTGGGTTTTCCTCGGCAGGACGATACCCCTTTCCTTTTACAGTCTTGACATGTATGAAAACAGGTTGATGGTATGACTTTGCCATATGTAAGACCTCTTCAAGCTCAGAAAGGCTGTGACCATTAACAGGTCCAAGGTAAATAAATCCCATATCTTCAAACATCGTACTCTGCTCAAGAATATTTGATTTTACAGAGTTCTTCACGTTCTTGATACCTTTTGCCACACTACTTCCAACAAGAGGTATCTTTCCGAGGCCTCTCTCAACAGCACGCTTTGTGTTAAGGTACTTCTCTGTATTTCTTAGAGAAGTAAGATATTTTGAGAGTGAACCTACACTCTTTGAAATTGACATATTATTATCGTTAAGGATAACTATAAGATTACTTCTCTTATCTCTTCCGCAGTTGTTGATAGCTTCGTAGAACATTCCACCGGTCATGGCTCCGTCACCAATAACAGCAACCGCATAATTTTCCTTGCCCTGAAGCTTCATAGCCTCGGCAATACCGCAGGCTACGGAAACAGATGTGGTACTGTGCCCGCTTATGAAAGTATCGTGAGGAGATTCATCAGGCTTTGGAAATCCCGATATGCCATTTTCCTGACGAAGCGTAGAAAACTTGTCAAGTCTACCCGTAAGTATCTTATGAGTATATGACTGATGCCCAACATCCCATACTATCTTATCCTCGGGAGAATTGAAATTTCGATGTAAAGCCATTGTTAGTTCCACTGCACCAAGATTTGACGCTAGATGTCCGCCTGTCTTTGAAACAGTCGATATTAGTATATTGCGTATCTCCTTGCAAAGTGCTGAACACTGAGTCAGAGAAAGCTTTTTCAGATCCTGAGGGAGCTGAAGCTCTTCAAGCCTGATCTTTTCATTCATACTTGTATCTTCCTTCATTTTTTACGAATGCGGATTACACCCCGCAGATCCTTATGTTAATTCTTTCTATTAAGAAGTGTCTCTGTAAGCTCAGTAAGGAATCCGTCACAACCGAATTTAACAAGGCAATCGAGAGCTTCGTTCGTTACTGCATTGGCAATTTCCTGTGCTCTTTCAACCCCGTAAAGTGTCACAAATGTGGTTTTATTTTCCTCCTGATCGCTTCCAACAGGCTTTCCAAGTTCCTCAGTTGTGCTCGTAACATCAAGAATATCATCAATAATCTGAAAAGCAAGTCCGAGCTTAAATCCGTAATCTGCTGCCGCATTAATCATCTCGTCGTCAGCTCCGGCACATATACAGCCCATCATACACGAAACAGCAATAAGCTGTCCTGTTTTATGCTTATACATATTGCGAAGGTTTGCTTCATCAACATCGCTTCTCTCCTCGTTTTCCATATCGATTACCTGTCCGCCTATCATACCTTCTCTGCCAACAGCCTTTGCAAGACATGAGATAATCTTTACCTTCTGTTCGCAACTAAGCTCCTCCGCATTTGCAATCAGTTCAAATGGGAGCACAGATAATGCATCACCTGCAAGAATAGCCATAGCTTCTCCGAATGCCTTATGACAGGATGGCTTTCCACGTCGAAAATCATCATTATCCATTGCTGGAAGGTCATCATGAATAAGCGAAAATGTATGTATCATCTCAATAGCAGCTGCAGGAGCACATGCCTTCTTGTAATCACCACCAAGAGCGCTGCAAAAGGCGTAGACAAGAACCGGACGTATCCTCTTTCCGCCTGCCTCAAGGGAATAATTCATGGCATCTATAAGATTTTTCTGCGCTGTCATGCAGTCCGAATGGAAATTATATTTCTTGAGGTTATCATCTGTAAACTTTATATATTCACTGAATTTTTCTTTGAAATTACTCATTTTCTGATTCTCCGCCATCCTCTGTTATCTTTATCTTAGCCTTGTCAAGCTGCTTCCTGCAAGCCGCCGATAGTTTTACTCCTTCGCCATAAAGCTGTACAGCTTTTTCAAGAGGAATATCCCCCTTTTCGAGTTCAGAAACTATCCTGCCAAGCTCGTTCATATTATCTTCAAATGTAGCTTTTTCTTTCATTTTATCACCATTTATCTTTTATCTCGGCATCTGCACCACCGTTACCGAAAGTAATTTTAATTATATCACCATTTTCAAGATTATCCGAGGAGTTAAGAAGCTTTTCCCCCTTATAGACCAACGAATATCCACGTGAAAGAACCTTGAGCGGACTTAAGCTATCAAGTCTTGCTGTCTTTTCCGCAAAATTACGTTCAAGTTTGTCGATATATCTTAGAAGTGCGGTCCTACTCCTTGTTTCAAGTACTGAAAGGCGCTCATCTGTGAGTTTCAATCGCTTTTCCGGCGACTGAGCCAAGAGACGTGCATTAATAGTTGTAAAGCGATCTACAGCCTTATCGAAGCAAGTTAATACAGCTTTCTCCATATGGCGCTCAATACCCGAGAGTTTTTCATAAAGCAACGCAATATCCGGAGCTGCAAGCTCTGCCGCCGCTGATGGCGTAGGTGCTCTGAGATCGGCAGCAAGATCGGCTATTGTAAAGTCAGTCTCGTGACCAACTGCCGAGATAACAGGTACTTTGGAGTTATATATAGCATAGGCAACCTTTTCTGTATTGAAAACGCTGAGATCCTCGCTAGATCCACCACCTCGACCAACAATTATAATATCACATCCTGCCGCTTCGGCTTTTAAAATGCCTTTGCATACAGAATCCACAGCTGCTTCGCCCTGAACGAGAGCATTTACTAGGTAAACCTCTCCCAACGGATAACGACGAGAAAGTACATTTATAATATCGCGAACAGCCGCACCACTAAGTGATGTTACCACGCCTATCTTCTTTGGAATTGGTGGTATAGATCTTTTATGAGCAGTATCGAATATTCCTTCCTTTTGAAGCTTCTTTTTCAACTGTTCAAGTGCAACACCAGCTGCACCTGCTCCATCAGGAATAATGTCGTTAACATAAAGTTGATAAGCTCCGTCGCGCTCATAAACACCTATACTTCCGGAGACTAAAACTGACATACCATCCTCGGGTGTGAATTTAAGACGAACAGCTGAGTTTGCAAACATTACAGCCTTTATAGCACTCTCACTGTCCTTAAGGGTAAAATAAACATGCCCGCTGCGGAAATGCTTCACATAGTTTGATATCTCTCCACGAACCATTACACCCTGAATATTCCTGTCATTTTTTAATATAGAACCTATATATCTATTTATTTGTGTAACTGTAATTACAGGCATCTTTTCTCTCCTGTACTCTTCAAATATCCGTAAATAGCAACACCTGCAGCATTGTCGCAGGAGAACTGCGGCTCTGCGAAACATGCCTTCGTGAAACGGGAAACTATCTTGTCACGAATAATAACATCTGACATTACTCCACCTGCAAAAACAAGTGGAAGCTCGCTATATTTGTTAATTGCATAATCTGTCATGGCAATTATTGTTTCAGCGATGTAATCAAGGCAAAATTTTGCGATATTCTCATTCTTTTCTCCACTTTTAAGCATTGTGCCGCATTTATTCTCAACTCCAGAAAGACAACAGTTGCCATCTTTAAGAACAGGCTTAATCTTGTAGTTCCTGTCAGCATTGATTGCAAGCTTTTCAAGATCAACACCGCAAGGGAAGCAGAGTCCCAACAAAAGACCTGTACGATCAACAGCTTGTCCAGCCTTAAGATCGAGAGAAGTGCCTACTTCCGTTATTTTCAAAATATTATCGCTGTCAGGATCGCATAAAAGACAATCAGTAGTTCCACCGCTTACATGAAAGGCGATGAAACGCTCATTCACAAGATCGAGTCTGTTAGCAGAATATAGAGCAGCAAGAATATGCCCAACCTGATGAGAGGTATTATACAATCTTGCTCCCGTTACTGCAGAATAGGAACGAGCAAAACCTTCACCACAAAGGAAACACGGCATATATGATCCTTCGACATTGCGTGGCCTTGCTGAAGCAGTTACAACCTTAGGTACACCTATCCTGTTCTCACAGAAAAGCTGTTCTATCATATCAGGAAGCTGCTTTGTATGGTGAAAAACTGCATCGCTCTGACGTAATCCGAGCTCTCCCTCTTTTACTGGAAGTAGCTTTTTCCGCTGATATATTCTGTTTTCTTCACTTACATAAACAGCAGCTGAAGTAGTGTAATTACTCGTATCAACACCGAGAAATTCAGGCATTATCTTTATCTTCTTTCTGAGAATCCCTTGAAAAAGCTCCGAGAACGCCGTTAATAAAGGCGGTATCCTCCTGATATGTATACATCATGGAAAGCTTAATAGCTTCGCTTATAGCAGCATTCATAGGAGTATTATCATCGTAAATAGACTCATACATTGCTATCCTGAGTATTGCAAGATTGAGCTTTGATATTCTCGAAATACTCCTTGATTTGCTGTATTTTGATATGATACTGTCAAGCTCTTCAGCGTGTTCGAGAGTTCCTTCAACGATTTTTTTTACTTCATCATTAACGGTTATCTCATCGATCTCCTCAGCTATCTCGTAAAGCTCGTTTATATCATCATCGCGCAAAAGCTGTTCAAAAACCAGCTTGAATGCACTGTCTCTTATTTCACGTCTGGTCATTTATACTCTCCTTTTTTTCAAAGAAATAATACATGAATATCATGTCATCTATCTCTTTAAAACCATTTTTAATATAAAATTTTTCACTTGGCTTGCCTTTTCCTGTCAGGAGCGCCATAGCAACGACTTTTTCTCCTGCAAGCTCATTACGCGCATAGGCAAGCAAAGCTGACCCCACTCCACTATGCTGCATATCTGGATTCACACAGAATTCATCTATCACATATTCAGTACCATGAAGATATGTAAGCTTTCTTCCGCAAAGAATCGCGATGATCTCTCCACTGTCAGTATAAACATAGCCAACTGACTGAGGCGCAGACATAAGCTCACTAATTCTCTTTTTAGCAAGCTCTATGTTCCACTTCTCTTTCCAAGGATCTCCTGCGAATGCAGAGCGAAAAACTTCAGCTGCCCCCTCAAGGTCATCAGTGACAAATCTTCTTATCATTCAAAAACTACTCCGCTGACTGTGACATTTACCCTTGCAACAGGAACTCCGGTCATGTTCTGAACGTTCTCCTTGACTACGGTTTGAACTTCCTGGGCAATACTGCAGGCTTTTTCACCGCTCTTTATAATTATTTTCATATCCACAGCCGCAACATCGCCCATCATGTTTATTTTGATAGGACCGTTCTTTCTGAGCTTACTCATCTTGCCTACTTCACCGCCAAGCCCAGCGACACCCTTAACATCTAAAGCTGCAAGCTTAGCTATAGCAATAATCACATCTTCTGATATTTTAAGTCTGCTTGAGACCTGAGGCTTCATGTTTTCAACTTCCATAGTGGACCTCCGTCGGCAAATATTTGAGTGTATCTTTTAATCAAAACTGTGTATACACCCTTACTATTATATTATACCAAATAATTATTCTCAATTCAACTATTTCACCTCAAAAATTCTGATATTTTCTGCGGCGACTGATGTTTCACCGAGAATTATCTCCTTTATAGCAGTGGCCTGTGCCTTGTCAAGTCCCTCAGTCTTTACAACCACCTTTGCATTTTCACCATCAAGATAGGCCACACAATCCTGAAACCCCTGAGCTTTTATCAAAGATTCGATAGTGCCTTCGCTTTCAATAAGTTTAGATACCTCTACTGCGTCAAGAGCATTAATTAGAGCTTCATCCTCAGTAACATCTCCGCCGCCAATCATTGTCTGTAAAGTTTGAACAGCTTCATCACGATCTTTCATTCTGTCAAGCCTTGCCTGTGCAAAATAATCTACTGCCATTGGCTCAGCTTCTGCGTTTACAAACTCTGTCTCGCCGTACCTTACTTCATCCGTATGGTCTTGATTTACAGCAGAATCATTTTCCCTGTCAAACTCGGGAGCAGTTGCATAATTTATGTACACAGCTACTGCAAGCATAAGTGTTAGACAAGTCATGATTATCTGCTTTTTTCCTATTATAAGTGATGGTTTTTTCATAAATATAATCTCCTCTATCCTAATTTTGTAACATATATTCGTGCAGTCGGCAAATCAAGAGCCGCTGATACCGCTTTATAAAGCTGTTCTCTGACGTAGGCATTTTCTCCGCCACTGCATAAAATGACTGCTCCCGTAACCTTCGGGATCTCAACCGATTCTATAAGTGCATTTTTCTCACTCCCACTTCCGATTATAACATATTTTTCTTCCTCCTCCATTTTATTTTCACTTTTACTATGTCTGCCCTCAGTGGCATAAACGTATCGTTCGCTGCTTTCAGCAGTGATATATGCCTTTACTTCACCAGCACCATCTAAGCTTTCTAGGAAATCCTCAAGGCTCTTTTCGGTCACTCTGCAATAGTCCTGGACCTCGCTCAGCTTATTTGGAGGATCTCTTTCTGACTTCTTTTTATCAGGTAGCAAAGACGATATCATTATCAGAAGCAGTCCTGCGATACCGCAAACGGTCATAAAAACAGCCCAGTTCCTTTTCTTTACTAGCTCTTTAACTTTTTCTTTCATTTCCATTTATGACCTCCGTTTCCTGTCCGAGACTTTTGCGGATAAGCTCAGCCGCTGCCGTAGAATCTGCTGAACTGACAATGACTCTACTAATATCTATGCTGCCATCCTCTGAAATATTAACTTCTGTCACCAATTCTTCAATATCTATACCTGCTGCTTCGAGCTGAGTGCAAAGCACGCCTGAAATATTCTTTGCTGCCTTTTCAGCCACCTCTTTCCTGTACATGTCAACTGCTGAACTGTAATCCGATTCATCATATGCCTCTATTTCAGGAATTTCAAATTGCGTGAAACCTTTGATGATAACTGAAACAAATACCACAGCAAAAACGAGTTTAATAACAAAATCAGCCTGATTTTTCATCTTTGTACCATCTGTTATTAGCCTGAGAAGGAATATTCCCGCTGAAACATAGCAAATGCTCTTGACTGCTGTAAGCATATAATCCGTGATCATCACCCCACATTTCCCAAAAGTATTGCGGTACAAAGTAAAAACATCACCCCGTAGCATATAAGCACACTCTGAGCCAAAGCAAGTGCAGAATCAAATGATTTCAATAACTTCGACAATGATTCTTCACCCAGAAGCTCCGCACATGCAGCTCCTGTCCACATTACTACGCGAAAAAGTATAATATGTAACACAGGTGGCAATAGTATGAGAACGATAGCAAAGCAACCAGATATTCCAACAGTTCCGCGTATAATATCTAAGCTACTTCTTACCGTTGAGTATGCATCCGTAACAGCTCCACCAACTACTGGAACTAGACCTGATATCATAAAACGTACTGTTTTCGAAGCTGCTCCGTCCGTTTTTCCTGCCAAAGAACACTTAAGCGTTACAAATCCTGTAAAAAGTAGCATTGAAGCTGTAAGGAGCCATGTAATCGTTTTTCTTATAAGTTGTACTATACCGCTCATGTCAGTTTCTTTAAATACACTCCCCGTAACTGAAAGCATAGTCAAAGCCGACAAAATAGGCATCATAAAGCTCGCAGAAAGCTGCAATATAAGCTCGGAAGCCACAAGTACTGAAACATCATACACCCCAGCTGTTATGATACCACCGGACACTGCAGTTATTCCCGCAAAAACAGGTATAAAAGCTGATATAAAACCACCACTAAGCTTCACAGCTTCCAAAGATTGGGAAAAAGCATTGAAAATAGAAGGCGATATGACTGACGCAGCTGTTAAAGAACATACAGCACTATAAATATCAGCGGACCTGTTCATTATGCCACTTCCCGCGTTATTCAGCACAGCCGAAATCACTGTAACAATAATTATCATACCTAAAAGATTGAATATTTTTTCTTTAGATACTCCAGTTCTTATCGCAACTTTTTTTGCTAATCCACTGAAAGTCACATCTGGAATATTATCTGCTTCAAAATCAATATCATATTCATTTAGGACATCTTCAAGCCGGTCGCTATACTCTATTTCAATGCTATTTTCAACTGCATTCACTTTTAGCTCGCCACAATAAATAAATACCACGGCGAAAATAAATATAATTCTTGCTATCCTTATCATTATTCACCTATAAAAGCTTGTCAATCAAATCAATAAAGCCACTGACTACAGGAAGACTTATGACAACTATCGCTGCCCTCCCCCAAAGTTCAACAGCTGCGCCCATCGCAGATTCTCCGCTGTCACGACAAATCTCTCCAGAAATATGTGTGATACAGCATACAGCAAGAACCTTGAACATAGAAGATATGTAGCTTTCTGAGATACCAGCTGATACAAAAATATCCCTTAACTCAGTGATTGGATATTCCAGCATTATCAAAGCTCCGATAAATAAATTTGAACATATTGCAAGTGAAAGTACGAGTGAATGCTCCGAACAGTACTGTTTTAACATAATTGAAAGCAGAGCACCACAAACGCAAAAAACTCCTACTATAATACAATTTCCTACCATAGCCCGAATACTGTTTTGACCTTGTCGAAAAGATCACCAATCTCGTCAACGATTACAATTAGAACGACAATAAGCCCTGCAAGAGTGGTCATCATTGCTTGTTCTTCGCGCTCGGCGCGTTTCAAAACGAGATTGAGTACTGCCACGATGATTCCCGTTCCTGCAATTTTAAAAATCAGATCAATATTCATTTTTCTTCCTCAAATCGCAATTATTCCCACAGTTACACCAGCAAGCAGTCCAAGGCTTCTGTAAAGTCTGCCCTTTACTCTGTATTCTGTAGTCCTAAGCTTAAAAAGCTCCTGAGCCCTTTCCTGATATACCGCTAAAGTTCTGAGTTGACACTCGGTATCGCTAGTCCCCAGAAAATTGCCTACGTCTAGAAGAAGATTTCTCTCTTCAGGTAAAAAAGCTTGGCATTCCAGCACAGCTGAACGCCATTTACTATGAAAATCTCCGTTTTCATCGTAGTTTTCTGGTAATTCATTCAAAAAGGCAAGCAGCAAATAATCAGAAGCTTTGAGCTTCGTAATAATACCATATACATCTGCATCGCATACACGAATAGAATACTCACATAAACGTAACATTTTTTCTATCTCGCTACAGATATCACCTCTTATTCTCAGCTTTTCTGAGCTATTCATACCCCAAAAAACTCCACAAAGTATTATAAATATAATTGCAGCTATTCTAATGTACATTTCTGATCCTCTTTATCTCTCTAATCTTTGAAGGTGCGGAAACTCCTTCAAGAAAAACGATACTATCAAATAATCCGCTATTAACCAGAAAAGCGATATCATTTCGCTTCATTAGTTCTCTATAATTTTCTCCGTGAGCTGTTACTGCAAATTTAACCCCACAGCCAATGCCTTTCAAGATTGCCTCCGAATCAGTCATTGAAGAAATCTCGTCACAGCAAACTACCTCAGGAGATAAAGTCCTTATGGCAGACATTATTCCTTTCGCCCTGCTAAGATTAACAATAACATCAGTCATAGCTCCAATATCGTTCTGTGGCACCCCTCCAAGCACACATGCTATCTCATTCCTCTCGTCAATCAAAGCAGTTTTTCTGATATTTCCAGTAAGTCTACATAGATCACGCAGAATTGTTGTCTTTCCTGAGTTCACCCCACCGCAGATAAGTATATTCTGATCTAAAGTTTCAGAAAAAAGAATATCTGCACAACCTTTAACACACCTAGGAATACGGAAGTTAAGTGATGCAAATTCAAAAAGTGAAGGTCTGTCCGCAGAAGAATATACACCTGATACCCCGACTCTCACACCATTTTCGACTACAAAAAATCCTTCTTCTAACTGCTTTTTACAGTAATGAAAGGAGAAATGGCATAATCTTTCAGCTATTTCTTTAACAGAATGAGATCCGACAAAATATGCATCCTTAGAATATTCTGAGGAAAGACCACCGTCTTTTTTAAGATATCTCACTTTATTCAAGTAAACCAAAAATACAGGACCGCCTGCACGAATTCTAACTTCAGTAAGGTCTTCAAGCTCTTTAGGCTGGATTTCTGACATAAGTCCTCGCATTTTCTCAGGAAGATAGTTCAATACTGACCTATAGCTTGTACTTTCATTCATTTTCATCACTCCTGTCTTCATTTAATAATATGCCCATAAAAAGTATAATAGAACAAAATAGATGGCAGAAGCGGAATCGGATAGAAGGCTAACCATTAATTGATTAGCCGACCTCCAGTCTAGTAGCCAAGTGGACTTTCACCCGTTAGAAACGTGCGCTGCCGAGCGCACCTAAAAAAAACAGCACACTTTCGTGTGCTGTTTTCTGAACTCATTCTTTAACACCGCCGAGTGCAACACCGGCAATAATAAATCTTGAAAGAGCTACATATGCAATTATAATCGGAATAATAGAAAGTGCAATTGCAAGATAGATCGTTCCGTAATCACTGAACTTATCAGACGACTGAAGTGAAGATACCATCATAGGAAGTGTCTTCTTCTTAAGAGGTACGTTGATAAGAATCATGTTAGGATTATAGAAATTGTTCCAACTAGCAATGAAAGCGAATATAGCCTGAACAGCTATAGCCGGCTTCATCATAGGAATTGCAATAGATAAGAAAGTCCTGAACTCGCCGCATCCGTCAATACGAGCAGCCTCAACAATATCCAGTGGGAATGAAGACTTCATGTATGACCTCATGAAGTATACGACTGCAGGAGCAGCAACGGCGGGAATAATCAAAGGCCAGTAAGTATTTGTAAGCTTCAAATCAGCCATAAACTTTACAAAACCTGCAGATGTTACCTGCATAGGTACCATCATAACAAGGAGAATAACAGTATATGAAACCTCCTTAAGCTTGAAATCATATACATGGATTCCGTAAGCTGTAAGTGCTGAAAAGAAAACTGTCAGGAATGTTGAACATCCGGTAATAAACAAACTGTTCTTGTAACCATGGAATATATTGAAAGCAAACTTAAAAGCAGGTTCATTAAGTACTTTATCAAAGTTTGATTTCAGATATGTACTCGGCACAAAGCTGAGTCCGTTTGATATATCTGTATGCGAACGAGTTGCGTTTATAACAAGTATGTAAATAGGAAGCAAACAGATTATCGTGAGGATTACAAACCAAATAAAGAGTAATCCTGATTTCAGCTTTATCTTAAATGTATAATTGTCCTTGGCCTTGCCATAGACAGATTTCATATTGTTGCTCATATTCTGATACCTCCAAACTGCCTGCTTTCCTGCTTAGCTTCTTTAGCAGCTTTCTTACGCATCTTCTTCTTAGCAATCTCATCCTTGTCGCGAGTCATGTAGAATGCAATAAGTCCGAGTGTTAGAGTTACGAAGAACAGCAGAACTGAAGCAGCACCAGCATAACCCATCTTATTTTCATTAGACTGAGCGTGGAAGTACTGGAAAATCATAACAGCAACTGTCTTGATATGATCTCGTACGTTAAGATCCTTATTATAAAGGAAAGGAATATCAAACATCTGGAGACCACCAATCATGGAAGTAATAAGAGTATATGCCATAATAGGAGTCAACAGAGGAAGTGTAATCTTTCTGAACACCTGTCCAGAGCTTGCACCGTCGATACTAGCAGCTTCGAACAGGGATGGGTTGATACCCTGAATGCCTGACATAAGCATAATCATTGTATTACCAAACCACATCCATGTCTGAATGAACATAATAACGATACGTGATTCCCATTTGCCCTCAACCAGCTTTACAGTATCATAAAGGCCGTTACCGATAACGTCCTTTGAAACGATACCCAACTTATGAAGAAGAAGGTTGACAGCACCAGGGTTTGTTTCAGACTGTCCGCAAAGCTGAAGGAAAAGAACAGCTACAGAAGCAGCGGTAATGATATTAGGAAGATACATTACAACCTTAAAGAAACCCTTTCCCGGAATCTTTAACTGAGCTTCTGTAAACCATACAGCAAGCGAAAGTGAAAGTGCAAGCTGTGGGATAAAGTTTCCTACCCACAAAATAAAGGTATTACCAAGACATCTGAAAAAACTTTCATGGATAACACGAACTTTACGTCCCTCACCGCCAAAAAGAATGTCCTTATAGTTCTGCAATCCCATCCACTGAGCGACATCCTTGCCGTTACCGTGGAAACTTACAATGAAAGTATTTATGAGCGGCCATAATTGGAAAAAGAAATAAACAAGAAAAAACGGTAAAATAAAGTAATAGCCATACTTAGCGTAGCTTACAGACTTTATTCGTCTTTGCGCTTTAGATGACATAAAACACACCCTCTCGAATTAGTATAAATAAATATAGACCTACGGAATACATGAGTATTCCGTAGGCATATTTATTATGTTGTACTGTTAAATAATCAATGATTAGTCAACGTCGAGGTCAGGTGCAGCCTCAGCAGCCTTATTGAGGAATTCATCAACTGTCTCTTCCCATGTAGCACCCTCAAGGTACTTGTCCTTAACAGCGTTCTGGAAAGCACCCTTAAGTGTTGAGTCATAAGGTGTGATAAGACCGTTGAAGTTGATCTTCTTAGCGTTATCAGCAAGAGCCTTGAAGTAGTTCTGCTTGTCAACGAAGTTACCTGTGATATCCTCATTGAATACTGTATCGCTTGCAATAAGATCATCCATAACCTTAGAGTTGTTTACGTACTCAGGCTTCTTAACAGCGTAATCCTTCATAGAAGCCTCATCAGATGTTGTAGCAAGGATGAATTCCTTAGCCTCGTCCTTATTATCAGAAGCAGGGTTAACAACGATCCATGTACCGCCCCAGTAGAATGGAACTGGTCCCTGGCATACTGCCCACTTGCCGTACTGATCGCCATCCTTACCGCCAGCAGCTGTAAGAGCGAATCCACCGAAGCCCCAAGTTGATACGAAGTAACCCATTACGTTACCTGTAACACCTGCAGCTGTCCACTCATCTGTCCACTGGTTGTTCTTTGTGATACCGCCGCAATCCCAAAGAGCCTTAGCTGTCTTAGCAAAGTCCTCACAAGATGCATCGATCTCTACCTTATTATCCTTAACCCAAGGAGTTGTACGTCCGCAAGCATATGCCTGCCAGAGTCCACCAAGTGTATCAGCAAGAGCAACACCCTTATTAGTCTGCTCAGAAATTGACTGTGCAGCAGCAACGAACTTATCCCAGCTACCGATCTTCTCCTGCATCTCATCTGGATTATTAACACCGAGATACTGCTGAGCAAGATCAGCTCTGTAATAGAATCCACCTGCAGCAGCCTGCCATGAAACACCTACACGCTTGCCAGCATTTGAACCTGATGTAGCCTTACCGATATCGTCTGTATAGCTATAGAGATTCGGGAATGCATCATCGCCGATCCCAAGATCCTCGAGAGCCATTGTTCTTGTATCATCATTAACGAACTTGAGAGCCCAGTCTGCTTCACAGAAGTAAACATCGAGGTCCTCGTTGTTGTTGAACATCTGATCATACTTTTCAGCAGCCTGACCGCCGCCAACACCCATATCAATGAAGTGTACGCCGTCAACCTTATCATCTGCAAGATCACTTACGATAGAGTCAAAGCTGAGGCCCTTCCACTGAGCAATGAGGTATGGAGCATCATCGTGGTTCCAAGCAGCAACTGTGAAAACTTTTTCGTCAGACTTCTTATCGTCTGTGTCTCCACCATTATCTTCTGTCTTGGCAGCTGTTGTTGTCTCAGGCTTACTGTCTGTCTTTTCTTCTGTCTTATCACCGCAGCTTGCGAGTGAAGTAGCAGCCATAGCAAGTGTAGCTACTAAAGCTAATGTTCTCTTAAGTGTGTTCATTAGAATTTTCCTCCTTAAATATCTATATTATACTTTTTCGTATAATATTTACGTTAACAATATTTTGCGGTATCATCGCGGTAACTATTTGTCCGATGATTGTCCTCACCGACGACGACCTGCAACCGTTATGCATACCCCCTGCTTCTGTTCTTTGAAGCTTTATCTGAGAATTTAATCTCATTTTTTACGCATTGCAATTTAAACGAAAAATATAAAGATCATATGTACAGGCCGATGTCCCCCACCTGTAAACATAATTAGAATCTAAATAATATGTTTTCGTATTCAAAGTCACCGTTCGTTAATTGAAATGTTTTTATCATTTTCATATAACAGAATATGACTGTGCAACAATTGCTCTTGCAGTTACAAATATACCGTATTTTGCGATTAAAGTCAATCCTTTGTATCGTTTCTTAATTTTCTTTAAACATATTGTACATTTTCAACACTGCGTTTTTGGGAGTTTTCACATAAATACGTGCAGTAATATCAAAAAGTTACAAATTGGTAAAAGCATTTTAGACACTAATTACACAATTTACTGCTCATTCTTTTATATCTATTGCCTAACGGATACAAAAGAATGTGCTTTGAACAGTTATTTTTTGACAACAAGAACAAACAAATGTTCTGAGGTCACTTGTTTACATTGTTGACTGATTTCTGTGTATAGATTATAAGTATTGCTGAAGCGTCTACGGCATCTATTAGTCCGTTATTATCAGTATCAGCATATTTATGTCTTTCTTCAGGGATATTTCCTTCATTCCCAGTCGAAATAGCTGCATAATGCTTCAGAACTCTTGCAGCATCAACTGCATCCACATAGCTATCAGCGTTCACATCTCCGATCTCATAATCTACAGGTGGTATATACAAAGATTGTGAGGCAAACGAAGAATCAGTCGCAGAATAGCGTATATAGCAACCTTTTGAACTGTCTATATTTCTGCTTGACTTGTAATCCGTGCCGATTAACCTGCTAACCTGCTCCTCTGTTATACCATTTCTTTTTGAAAAAAGCTCGGTAAATTCATCAACACTGTAGCCGTAATCCTCAGCAAACGATTCAATAACCATATCAGGAACATACCCCTCATAGGTAATCTCACAGTCAAATACTCCGTCATATGTGTAATTTCCATCAATTCCCTTGGAAATATCATTAATATCAGGCTTTATCTCAAGCGTTTTAGGGATTTCAAATCTTATTGGTTCACTTTCAAACTTTCCATCACCACCTCTTACTATAAGAGTAAAAGTCTCACCCGGTATTACATTAATATAACAGAGTCCAAATGTATCCGGATCCACTGTATCTCCGGATATCAGTCTCCCCTTTGCTTTTACAAGGTCCATAAGCTGTCCATGTTCTATCATTAGCTCCGTTCTTTCCGCAGCATCTGCATCGATAGGACCTATTGCTTCACTTCTATAGTTTATTGAAATATTGGAAATATCATACCTTTCTGGCACCTGTACTGGAATTTCCGCACCATTCTTTATTGCAGTAATCTCTTTGCCAGCATAATCGAGAACTTTGTCCGTAACTGAAAGCTCCTTTCCGTCGGGAGCAATTATCTTATCGGCAATAGAAGAACTTATTACACCTTTTTCTTCGTCAAAACCAACGAGTGCCCTGTTTACATGAAGTGTAACTGTATTTTCAAGTACGTTTTCTCCCGTAAGTTTTAGTACAATGTCTGTACTACCAAACTGTACTGGCACACTTTCAATCCATTCTCCGCTCTTGTAAGCTTTTCCACCATACTCTATATCATATACCGTACCAAGGCATAAGGATAGCTTTTCTGTACTAGTCGGTATATGTATGCTGAACTCTTTCTCTGAAATACGCTCAGCATAACGCAAGATACCATTGTTTTTATAAGCCGTTGGAACATACCCTATCCAGTTGAACTCTGCTGTTTTAGGATAAAAAAGACGTTTTGTATATTTTTTTGCGCCCTCACAATCTGAAATCGCACTGATAGTTACATTTTCATTTATCGAAAATGGTTCTTTGTACGTCTCAACTTCCATACTGTCTTTGTAGAAATGTATATTTTCCGAAATTTCTCCATTGGAAAGGCTCACTTTTTCATCCAAAGGAACAGCTCCTTCATGGTGCGAAAAGTTCACCTTACCAACAGGATCTGTATAAGCTTTTAAAGTAAGATTCCCCAATCTTATCTTTAGGTCGCCTTTAGAGAAAGTCTCGATGTAGTTTTTCTCACTTTCAGCAGCTTTTTCAAGCAACTCTGTATCGGTTACCTCAAGTCCTTCATAAAGCTGCTCAATAAAAGAATCAAGCAAATCCTGTTTTTCTTCTTCGCTCAAAGTCACGTCTTCGTCTGTAACATCATTCCATTTCTTACCGTCAGTACTGAAAAAGCTCTGATTTTTGCCGGTATATTCCTTTATTTTAGAATCCTTTGTGTAAGAACTGAGATCGTAGTACGTCTGCTCACTCTCCTTAATAAAAAGGCTGCTTTCCAACGGCAATACAAAAGGAGAATCATTGCAGAAAAGCTTCACAACTACTGCAAACATCTCATTTTTATTAAGTAAAACGGGCTTGTCAAGATCAAGAGTGAAAAACCCCGTATTATCACATCTTCCCTTAGTGACATTCGAAGCCCTGCCAGAAGAAGGATCAGTTTTGTCAGTAAGTTCTGTATATATGGTTATTTCGTAATCAGTTCCGGCATTATAAATATATGTGCCAATAGCACTAATCTGTTCATTTCTTTCAGCAGTAAAAATATCAGCCATATATGATGGGCCCTCTTCCTCAGGAGTATCATACGCCGAAAGCGTCTGGATCGGTATAAAGCTGTCATACTGATAAATATTTTCATGTTCATCGGCATCATCAAGCTCGAAAACAGCGAAATCTTCCAGTGACCTATCATAATATGATATCCATATATATCCATCTTCACCATCATGAGTTCCCCAGCTATTCTTGCACAGCCAAGCGCCGTTACCTTCTGGCTCATTACAGAATCGCTCCATAGGGAACGCATCATCCCATCCAATTATAGTTACCGCATGATTGGCAAAACGAGGCATACGCTTTGAGTTTGAAGTGCTGAATTCATCATTCCAGTTGTGCTTTTTGTCTGACATATAGGAAACATCTACCGCGTTACCTTTATATACGAAATCCTTTACCATATTATTAATGTCGTCGAAGTTATCTCTGTTCTTATCAAAATCAAAACTGTAAGCAGTTCTCATATGATAGTCAGACTGCCTCTGCATATGGTCTACTTCTGATACATTATCAAAAAATTCAGTATTTGCATACGGAAGTCTACTTTCATTGACAGGACCTATCCACTGAGACCAGGCATTCGATACAATTCTTGAGTTACCACCCTCACCGATAACATCCTCAACAGCAGTTGAAGCCGAATATAACTGATCAAAACCGTAATATGGATAATAAGCCGTATGGAGCTCAGAAAGATCAATATAAGGCACTTCTGACAAAAGACTGGTCTCTGCGCTTGCTATTGCAGCATGAGCCCAGCAGGTACCGTATGATCCCTGAGACTTTACAGATGTGGAACCAAAAACAGTTCTCATATCAAAACTTTCAGGGAAAGGAACAATCCCAGACGAAGCTTTTTTATAAGACGGACAAACCGCTCCGTAAGCCGCCATTGGTTCAAATCTACTACCTTCTCCGCCTACACAACGTAGTACAGGCATTGACAATGACCCCGACTGAGACTGCAAAAAAGCTCCTTTTAGTCCTCTTTCGTTCAAATCAATGCTTTGTAACTCTACAGCAAAAGCAAAAAACGGTACAGAAACTGTCGCAATGATAATAGCTGCAGCTGCAGCCGCAAGTTTTCTCACTTTATATTCCATATGATCTCTCCCTTCATTATCCCACGTACTGATGAGGAAAATGTACATTAATTATAACACAATGCCTGTATTTTGTAAAGAAAAAAGTACCTTTGAAACTATATCCAAAGGTACTTATTATATTAACTGATATTACGCTGTAACTATACTGTCAGCCTTGTGAAGTTTGAGTTTCTCAACAGCCTGCTCTCTCATCTTGTATTTGAGTATTTTGCCAGCAGCATTCATCGGGAAACCGTCAACAAAATCAATATATCTAGGACACTTGTGCTTTGCCATACGTGCAAGACAGAAATCCTTAATCTCCTTTTCTGTAGCAGTTTCACCATCCTGAAGCACAATACAAGCCATTATCTCCTCGCCATAATCCTCATCTGGAACACCTATTACCTGAACGTCCTTAACTTTTGGATAAGTATAAAGGAAGTCTTCTATCTCCTTAGGATATATATTCTCACCGCCACGAATAATCATATCCTTGATTCTACCTGTTA
>JAEEGJ010008665.1_pt1 | contig 27858 bp, 22 predicted proteins | sample 8958761 | NCBI WGS metagenome assembly JAEEGJ01 (sample SAMN16246546, study PRJNA631951) | gut metagenome | biome: gut microbiome; feature: rumen; material: RS-attached | host: Bos | place: Iran: Karaj | collected 2018-10 | reverse complement strand
GTTTTTCGGGCTTGATGTAAACTTCAGCCTTCTCTTTGTTGACAACCACAATGCGGCTGACATCGTGATGGCTAAGCATCTCATTCTCGAACCGCGGCCATTGAATTTCGATTGTCTCGCCACCCATCGGCGACATGAACATGAAGCCCAGCAGCACAATGGCAATTATGCCGTATATCCAATTCATGTTGAATTTCGGTGCCTTCTTGCCAAGCGGTTGGAAATCGGGTTGTTTGCCCTGCTTTTTCGGCTCTTCCTGCGCGGTTTGTTTTTCTTCTTTAACTTCGTTATCCATGGTGGATTAGTCTTCGTTTTCAATAATCTCTTTTTTGGCGTCGGCCCACAAGTCTTCGATGTTGTAGAAATGACGGATTTCTTCTTGGAAGATGTGCACCACAATGCCGCCGTAGTCCATCAGAATCCACTGCGCATTCTGCTGACCTTCAACGTGAAGCGGATGCTCGCCCGTCTCGGTGCGCGAGAAACGCTCAACATGGTCGGCCAGTGCATCGACCTGCGAACTCGAATGTCCATGACAGATAATGTAGTAATCGGCGATAGCCTGTTCTGTCGCTGTCAGGTCTATCACAACAATGTCGCGGCCTTTTTTCTGCTTAATTGCCTCAACAATAGCATCTTTAAGACCTAAATCGTGCTTTGCTTTTGCCATTCAAAATCAAATAAGACTGCAAATGTAAATTTTTATGGCGAATGCTAAAGAAAAGTTTTGTCGATAATGGCTAATTGAGGATAGTTAGAAAGTTATGGAATTGGATTGTTGATGTTTGTGAAAGTCAAAAATTTCAATCTAACTAATCTAACAATCCAAATTTTCGCTAATATTATCATCACCTAAATTAAAAAGTAAGGTGTATTTCATATTAAACTGATAAACAAACAATTATGGTTATAAATCTTGGCACACAAAGCAGCATTCTGAACCAATATATGGCAGAATTGCGCGACAGCAACATTCAGAAAGACAGCATGCGTTTCCGCAGAAATTTGGAGCGCATAGGTCAGATTTTCGCTTACGAGATAAGCAAACAACTTGAATACAAGCAAACCGAAGTTATTACGCCGCTGGGTGTGGCGCAGGTTCCGCAATTGGCCGCACAGCCGGTGATTGCCAGCGTGCTGCGTGCCGGTCTGCCCATTCACGAAGGCTTTTTGAGCGTGTTCGACAAGGCAGAGAACGCCTTCATTTCGGCTTGCCGCAAATATGAGAAGGACGGCTGCACTTTCCATATCAGTTTCGACCACATTGCAGGGCCTTCAACCGATGGAAAAACCTTGATTCTAGTCGACCCGATGCAAGCCAGCGGTGCATCAATGGTTTTGGCCTATCAGGCACTGCTGAAAAAAGGCACACCAGTACACACTCATATAGTGTCAGTCATTTCGAGCCGCGAAGGCCTTGATTATCTGCAACGTAACGTCGCTGGACACCCTGTCACAATCTGGACCGGCGCCATCGACGAGGAACTGACTGCAAAATCATATATTGTTCCTGGCCTTGGCGATGCAGGCGATTTGTGTTTTGGAGAGAAGGAATGAGATAATGTTTAGAGGTTAAGAAGTTTAGAAGGTTTAGAGAGTAGAGGAGGTTTAGATTCAAAACAGCGAAACGCTCAACATTCTCAACAAGTCTCAACCATCTTATGCCTATTCAACTAATTACTTGTACCTTGTACCTTATAACTTGTAACTAAATGCTAATCAAAATCTACTCCGAGAACCCGAACCCGCGCGAAGTGAAAAAGATTGTCGAAATCATCGACAACGGCGGACTTGTTATCTATCCAACTGATACTATATATGGTGTGGGTTGCGATATGATGCAGCCTAAAGCCGTGGCGCGACTCGCCAAACTTCAGGGGCTGGACATGGACAAAGCATATTTCTCGTTTATTTTCAATGATTTAAGCCAGATATCGGAATATACCAAGCCGCTGTCGAATTCGGCTTTCCGACTATTGAAGCATAATGTGCCAGGGCCCTTCACTTTCATTTTTGAGGCAAACAACAACATACCGAAACTCTTCAAAACGCGCCGCAAAACAGTGGGCATCCGCGTGCCCGACAACAATATCATCCGCAGCATTGTGGCCGAACTGGGGCGCCCGTTGCTGTCGTCGTCGGTGCATGATGATGAAGACGAAGTAACCGAATACATCACTGACCCCGAACTTATTCACGAGCGCTACGGCAATTTGGTTGACGTGGTTATTGACGGCGGATATGGAGATAATCAGCCATCTACGGTCATCGACTGCACAACCGATGAATTTGAAATTATCCGCGAAGGAAAAGGCGAACTAGATTGACAACTGCACGGAAATCGTTGCATTTTCGTGACATAAAAAAATAAAAACAATGCAAAAATTCTTTACCGCAGCCCTGCTGATGCTGATGGCATCGGGTTGCCAACAAACAAAAATCAATTATCCGATGACAAAAAAAGTTGATACTGTTGACGTTTACTTCGGTCAGCAGGTGGCCGACCCTTACCGTTGGCTCGAAGATGACAATTCTGACGAAACTGCTCAATGGGTAGCCGAACAGAACAAACTGACTTTCGGCTATTTAGAGAAGATTCCATTTCGCGAGCAAGTGAAAAACCGATTGGAGCAAATCTATAATTATCAGAAAATCACGCGACCACGAAAATGGTCGGGGCACTATTTCTGGTACCAAAAAGACGGTATGCAGAATCAGTACGTGCTGTACTACAGCGACACGCTTGACGGCGAAGGCGCGGTGTTGCTCGACCCGAACAAATTGTCGGATGACGGCACAGCCGCTCTCTCAACAGTTTCGGTGTCGCACGACGGCCGCTATCTGGGTTACGGAATCGCACGTGCAGGTTCTGACTGGAACGAACTGTATGTCAAAGAGATTGCCTCAGGCAAAACACTCGACGACCATATCCAATGGGTGAAATTCTCGGGAATTGCCTGGTACAAAGATGGTTTCTTCTACTCGCGCTTCCCCGAGCCTGCCGATGGCAACGCCCTTACCGAATCGAACGAAAACAGCAAGATTTACTATCACAAAATTGGCGATAGCCAAAAAGATGACAAACTTGTTTACGAAGACACACAGCACCCCGAATGGATGTTCTCGGCAAGTGTTTCGGAGGACGAATCGACGTTGGTAATATATGTGTCAGAGTCCACTTCCGGAAACGCCTTGTATATCAAAGACTTGAAGCACAACAGCCCGATAAGACACATTGTTGACGGTTTTGAAAACAATTGTGTGGTTATTGACAATATCAACGATAAGTTATTGGTTCTGACCGACTTGGGCGCGCCAAAATACAGGCTTGTGCTCATCGACCCGGAAAAACCCGAAAGTAAAAACTGGACCGAGGTGATTCCGGAGAAGGAAAACGTGCTTGCATCGGTCAGCGTGAAGGTAGGAAAACTGATTGTTGAATACACAAAAGACGCCCAGAGCCATTACGAGGTTTATTCGCTCGAAGGCAAGTATCTGCACGATGTTGATTTGCCGCAAATAGGCACGGCGTACGGCTTCGACGATGACAAGGACGAAAACATCACATTCTATGCGATTGAAACATTCACCTCACCATCGACCATCTACAAATACGATGTAAACACCAATAAGTCGGAACTTTACCGCCAAACCGACATCGATTTCGATGGTAGCGTTTTTGTCACAAAACAGGTGTTTTACACAAGCAAGGATGGCACTCGCATCCCAATGTTCATTGTTCATAAAAAAGATATCAAACTCGATGGCAGCAACAAAGTGTGGATGTACGGCTACGGCGGTTTCAACATCACGCTGACGCCCGAATTTGGCACGCAACAGGCTGTCTGGCTTGAGCAAGGCGGAATCTACTGCCAAATGAATCTGCGCGGCGGTGGCGAGTATGGCGAGGATTGGCACCGCGCTGGAACTCTGATGCAGAAGCAAAACGTGTTCGACGATTGCATTGCGGCGGCCGAATATATGATTGCCGAGGGCTACACCACGGCCGGAAACATTGTGCTGCAAGGCGGCTCGAACGGCGGCTTGCTGGTGGGTGCGGTTGTCAACCAACGGCCCGACTTGTACGGCGTTTCGCTGCCATCGGTTGGAGTTATGGATATGCTTCGTTATCACAAATTTACCATCGGGCGCCATTGGGCAACCGACTACGGCACAAGCGAGGACAGTTTGCAAATGTTCCAATATCTGATTGGCTACTCACCGCTGCACACCATCGCCGACAAGACCTACCCCGCAACGCTTGTAACCACCGGCGACCACGACGACCGAGTTGTTCCGGCTCACTCGTTCAAATTTGCCGCCACACTGCAGGAGCATCAGCAGGGCGCGGCTCCAATTCTTATCCGCATTGAGACCAATGCTGGCCACGGCGCGGGTAAGCCAACATCGAAATGGATTGAGGAAAACGCTGACGAACTGGCATTTACGTTCTACAATTTGGGAATTACGCCGAAATATTGAAGGATTGAAGGATTGATAGGTATCAGAATAAATGCGTAAAATAAAAATGCGAGCCGTATGGTTCGCATTTTTTATTCTATCATTCAGTTAATCAGTTTATCATCACTGCCGTGTGGCTGTTTTTTCCACTCACTTGTATATGGTGTCGTAGAATGGTGGCCTGTAGTTATCCAAAATAGGAACTTTGACAATGGTTGTTGTTGTTACGCAGAAGTTTCCGCTGCCGCCGTGCACGTTTGTCGGTATTTTCATTGCGCCCGAAAGGTTGCTCATCTCGTCGTAACTCGATGATGTAATGGCGTTCATGGCGCGCAGATAGTAGTATTGCTGCTCTGAGATGCTCTGCAACTTCACGGTCAGGTGCCAGTTGTAGTAATCGCCAACCATATTGAGTTCCTCATCGGTGAAAAGGTCGTCGTACGGCGGGCGGTTTATGTTGTCGGGAATCATGCCGTTGCACCAAACAGTTGCCGTGAGCCGTGCCGTTGAGTTGCTGAACAGGTTATCGGAAAAGACGCGGAAGGTGTTCTCAACATCGGTAATCAGCGCATCTAAATCGGTGCTTTCACCACTCGACTGCGGCTCGCCTTCCGACAGAATCAGGTTGCCGCGGTAGCTGTAATCCTCGTAGCCGCTCCAACCATCGAACAAATCGCTGGCAAGGTAAAAAACCTCGACTGTATCATCGAATTCGTTGAAAACAGGGTGGTTCAGATTTTTGCGGGCGTAATCCATAATCTCGTTCTTGCTGTGCAGGTCCAATTCTTCGGGGAATAGCATTGTAAAACTTTTGTTTTCAACGTAATAATTTGAATAGATAGCCATTCGGTAGTAATTGGCATCGGCGCTGATGTCGTCGAAACGGACATCGAGACTTACGCGGTCGTGGTCTTCGAGCAAAGCGCCAATCTCCTTCATTGTGCGGTGTGTGTAGGTGTGGCTCACGGCGGGGTTCTCAATTTTCTGCGGAGCAACGTCTTCGGCCCAAACGTGCTGGCTGCCGCTGTAAACATCAACACGCACCTTGTCGCCAACATTGAACTTGCTGGTGAGCATATAAGTGCCAAAAATGGTGTCGGTGCAGATACCCGATTTTTCAATCCACATCCAACCCCAATCGTCATCGTACACCTCTTCTTGCCAACGGGCTTTGTATGTTATTTTGTAACAATCGGTTACGGTTTCAACCAGATTGCCGTTGACGCTCAATTCGATGCGAGCGTTCGGCACGGGCACGGGCTTGGTGCGCGATGTGAGCGAAACATGCACAAAATTGGTATCGGAATCGGTTATCAGAAAAGCGTTGAGGCAGAGCACGCCTTCAAGGTTTTCGAGGTCGGCATCGATGTTGTGTTCACACGATTGAAAGAGCAATATTGCGGCAGCGGATAATATGAAAAGAATGCGTTTCATCGGTTTTAGAATTTATAAGTTAGTGTGCATGAAGGAATTAGCGGCAAAATGGTCAGTTTTTTTATGCGTAGTCGCCGCGGACCGCCATAGTTGCCGTAATCGTCGGCTTCGGTGGCGTAAACCATTGTGGGGTTCATGTGGTTGTAGAGGTTGTAAACCGATATGTTGAAGATGCGCTCGCAGCGTTTCTTCTGCTTGTGGAAATCGACGCCGGCGCAGAGCGTGTGGCTGCACGGCAGACGATAGTTGTTGCGCCCCGGCACGTACGACACTTTTGAGTCGCGGACATTGCTGCCCAAATTGTAAGGGCTTTCCGGAATTCCGCCGAATTCCAGATAATTGTCGGGCTCGACAAACTGCTGGTAAGTGTCGGTGAGCGTGGCGGCAGCACCGCTTTGGAACGACCACGAAACATCGATAAAAATATGGTCGTTGTACTTCCAGTTGACCACAAGATTCAGGTTGTGGCGGCGGTCGTAGGTGAAGGGGAAACGCTCGCCATCGTTCACGCCCGATGCACGGCTGAACTTGCGGTCGGTTTTCGAGAGCGTGTACGATACAAGGCCGGTGATGTCGCCTTCGGTTTTCTGCGCCATAAACTCAATGCCCTTCGACTCGCCTTGCCCGGCGGCCACAAGTTTTTCCCACGAGCCCGAAAAGCCGGCGAAACTCATTCCGTCTTTATATTCCAAAACATTGTCGCTCAGCTTGTAATAGCCCTCGACCGAGAATTCCCAGCCGTCGATTTTTGTGTAGGCGCCCAAGCTGTACTGGTTGGCCACTTCGGGTTCCAAAGTCTCGGTAATGGGCACCCAAAGGTCGGTTGGCATTGCCAGTGGCGACGAAGTGAGCAGGTGAACGCACTGCGTCATTCGCGAATATGAAGCCTTAAGTGTCAGAAAATCAGTAGGGTCGTATTTGAGCGATACACGCGGTTGCAAATTGTGGTATGTCTTGCTTGACAGATTGAAAATAGTGTGCGCCACACCAAGGTTAAGATTCAGATTGTCAGCAATTTTCCAATCGTCGTCAACGTAAACCGATAATTCGTTGGCAAACGCCGCCTTGCCTTTCGAGGTGGCGCTGGTGTCGGCTTGTATCTTGTCGTCGTCCTTCGCTTTATACGATGAGTGCGTGGTTTCGGGCTCAAAGTTGTGGCGGATGTAATTGGCGCCAAACTTTATGGTGTGAGCCGGCGTAGGCAGATAATCGAAATCGATAATTGCGCCAATGTCCTTAATTTCAGAGTTATAGTCGGAGCTCGACTTGTCGGTTGATTCTTTTACTTGTGCTTTGGAATTTTTGTCTTGATACAGATAATCGTCGTACGACGCCATTCGCATTTTGTAGTGGTTGAAGTTGACGGTGGTGTTGGCAAACAACCGCGATGAGAAAACGTGATTCCACCGCAACGACGGAATGAAATTGCGCCAACGCAGGTCGGTGCCGTAGTCGTTTATAGTGCGGTGAGAATATTCGTTGAAGTCGTCGTGGCAGTCGTTTTTGAACTTGTCGAGACCGTTGTAGAGAGAGAAATAAACGCGGTCGGCATCAGAGAATTTGTGATTGAGTTTCAGGTTGATATCGTAAAACCAGTAGTTGATTTTCAAATCATCGTCAAGGAAAGGCTGTATCAGCGCGCCGGCGTAGGTTGTGCGCCCCGACAGGCTGAACGATGTCCGGCCTTCGCTTATCGGGCCTTCGACATTGAACCTCGACGTGAGCAATCCCACCGACACCGAGCCGTGGTAGTTGTTCATATCGCCGTCTTTGGTGCGCACGTCGATGACCGACGATGTGCGGCCGTTGTAGCGCGCCGGAAACGATGATTTATAGAAAGTTACCTTCTTCACGGCTTCGGGTGTGAACACCGAGAAAAAGCCGAACAGGTGGTCGATTTTGTAAACCGTGGCACCATCGAGCAGGATAAGATTTTCGTCGCCGTTGCCGCCCCGCACGTAGAGCGTTGATGCGCCGCCCACGCCCTGCTGCACGCCGGGTGTGAGTTGGATGGTTCGCAGAACATCAGTCTCGCCCAGCAGCGACGGCGTGTGCTCAATCAGTTTCACCGGAATGTCGATGCTGCCCATTTTTGTTGATTCGATGCCGCTTTCGCGACTTTTGCCCACAACCACCACCTCTTCAAGCTCGTTGTCGCCCGACAAGCTGATGTTGATGGCCGTGTCGCGCCGCAGTTGCAGGTCGATGGTCTGGCGGTTGTAGCCCACATACGAGAACGTGAGCCGGTGCTGTCCCGCTGGAAGCGTGAGCGAGTAGAATCCGAAGTTGTTCGATGCCGTGCCGTGGCCGCTGCTCTCGTCAACCACAGTTGCCCCGATAATGGTTTCGGCCGATTTGCCATCAGTAATATATCCGCTGACGGTTATTCTGTTTTGCGCCAGCACATTGCCGCAACACAGCGCAAAGCCAATGGCGGCGGAAAAAAGTTTGGTTAGTTTCATTGATTATTTATTTGGTGAATCGTATATTCGGTTATCCGATTCAACTGATTATTCTACAACTTTATACCACACTTCGCCTTTGGTGTGTTCGCCTACGCATGCCCATAATTTTACCAACGAGCCAGCGTGCACAAACTTCTTCGAGAAGGCGGTTCTAATTTCATAATCTTCCCAACCAATGCCTTTAGCTTCGCTTGACCATCCTTGCATAAATCCTATTTCTGGCATATCATCGTGGTTTTCAATAGCGATTTTCATGGAAAGGTTCAGGTCTTCTGGTTCGTTGTTGTCATATTGTCGCCAAAAATACGTGGTATCACAATAAAACACGGTATCAACCATCCAGTGTTGATACCATATCTTAATGTAAGTTTTGTTTGTGCTACCAAGTTTCACGGGTATGGTGTCGCCCGTTATAACTTTGCCATTTTCATTGGTAATAATCACTTCGCGTTGGTGAATGTCGTCATCATCATCGCAACTTGCGAAAAATGGTGCAACCAGAATTGCGGCTGCAAACAGGTGCAGACTTGCTGCACGTTTTAGATTTAATAAATTCATTTTTAATGCTTTATATTATTAACTTTATTCTTCAACTTTGTAGCACAGTTCGCCGTAAGCATCGTTGCCCACGCTGACGCTGATTTTCACAACCGAGCCCACGTGCACAAACTTTTTCGAGAAAGCAGTACGTACCGTACATTTTCCCATTCCATAGCCTTCGCTGTTGATTGACGACTCGCCTTGCGAAAAATCGTCATGTTTGGATACCGGGGTTCTGTCTTCGCCATCGAAAACAGGCGAAAGGTCTTCAGGCACGTTGTTGTCATACTGCCGCAATACTTTGTACGGATGGTTAATGTTCTCGTCGTTGTAGTGATAGGTGACTTCAAAATAAGTTTTGGTTGTACTGCCTATTTTCACCGCAATGGTGTCTTCGGTAATCACAGAGCCATTTCTTCCAGTCATGAATATCACTCTGGCATCGGGAATGTCCTCGTTGTCGCAACTTGCGAAAAATGGTGCAACTAGAATTGCGGCCGCAAACAGGTGCAGACTAACTGCACGTTTCAAATTGAAAATCATATTAATAAAGTTTAGTTAGTTTCGTTTATCGGCAGTTGTAAAATCGAATATCGGGCAACCGAAAATTCAGTTACCTATTCAATAGAAACCACTACCATTTTTATGAAACCAAATATAACACCAAAAAATGGCAGGATTGGTAGGTTGAATGAAAAAATCTTTCGATTTTGAGCCAGCGGTGGAATCAGTATATCAAATAAGCGAAACTAACACTCACTGCACCAGCCCTTCAATCACGCTGCCTGTGGTGCCGTTTGGGAACGGAATGTCAAGGAAATTGGCGATTGTGGGAGCAATGTCGCGGATGTCGATGTTTTGGTTCAGGCGGGTGCGCTTAATCTTCCAACCATACCAAATAAGCGGCACGTGGGTGTCATAGTTATAGCCAGAGTTCGAACTGCTGACGCCCGAGCCTTGCGCAATCCAACCCGGTTCAAGGCTGATAATCACGTCGCCCGAACGCTTCGGATTGAACGAGTTTTGCATCTGTCGCATAATACCATCGGTGAAAGTTGTTGATTTTAAAGTCGAAGCAGCAATGGCATTGGCCACACCAGAAAACTGAAGCATAAAATTGCAAACCACTTGCTCAAAATCTTCAACCTTCATCCCTGCAGTCTCTATTAGATTGTGGTTCAGGTAAATTTGATTGTTATGGTAAGCCGACACCCATTTGCCTTTGTCGTATTTGGCGTTCAGATAGGTGCCCAAGAGCATAACGGCGCGATCGGCGTTGAAGGTGCCAGCCGGAATGTTGTTTGCCTGAAGCAATGCCGGATTGTACGACGTGCCGTGGTCGGATGTCAAGTAGATGAGCACGTTGTTGCGGCCCACATTTTCATCGATAAACTGCAGAAAATGCTCCAAATCGCGGTCGAGCCGGATGTAAAGGTCTTCAAGTTCGACAGAATTTGGTCCGCAGGCGCTGCTCACATCGGCTGAAGCCGAGAAGGCAATGCTCAAATAGTCGGTGTCATCGTCCTGGCCAAGTTCTTCATTCACAATGGCATTCACACAAAAATCCTTAACAAGGCTGTTGCCCGCCGGATTCGATTTCAGTTTGCTGTAGTGCTTTGTGCGTTTGAGCAGACTGTTGATTTTCTTGCCCAGCACATTGTCGCCAGAGAATCCTGCGTTCTTCGACTGCCCTCGCTCCGAGCCAGCACGATATTTTTCGGGGGGAAGCAGCGGCAGCCAGTCCTTTTCGATATACATATCAGGAAACTTCTTACCATTGAACTCTTTAACCCAAGTTGGCAGCGAATCGGTATAGTAACTGCTTGTAACCCAAAGACCTGACGCATCGTCGAACCAGTAAGCGGCATCGGCAATGTGGCCGGCTGGCAGAACGGCCGTTGTGGGGTTCATCGACACCGCAAAAACCTTCGAGCGGTTGTTGCTGAAGAGTTTCAATTCGTCGGTGAAGGTGGTTGTCAGGATGTTGCGCGGCGAATAGTTGGCCCTATCGATTTCGGCGCCCACAGTTTTCTCCTTCTCGTCGGCCGCTGCCCCGACGTTTTTCTCCTGAAGTTGAACATACCATTCGTCGCTCACAATGCCATGAACGATTGGCTCACAGCCTGTTGCGATTGTCGCGTAGCCGGGCGACGTCTGCGTAAGCATATAATTATAATTGGCGTTCCGGCAGAGCGCCCCCTCGCCAATGAGCCGACGGAATCCGCCCTCGCTGAAGTTGTCCCAATAGCGGTGGATATAGTCGTAACGCATTGATTCAACCACAATTCCGATAATCAGTTGCGGTTTGTCAGATGGTATGTTTTTGCGTTTCTGCGCCATCAGTGCAGGGCCTGTCAGAAGCAAGGCTGCGAGCAGGCTGGCAGCGAAAAATCTTGATTTCATAAACAACGTTGTTTTAGGCAAAATTACCGAATAAAAGTTCGGTAAAACTCACAATCGGCGAAGGTTATGAATAGTGCGGTGTTCAAAACCGATGCCGCACGCCGACCGACATCGCACAAAAAAAGCCGAACATCGCTGCTCGGCTCTTATCAGTTTATCGGCTTGCATCAGAAAGCGCGGATGGCGTTTACGCGGATGCGGTCAATCAAACGCTTCGACTGCGCGGTCAGTTGCTTGCGGATTTCATATTTGTCGGCAACTGCCAAATCAGGACACATGGCCGTTATCAGTTCGTTGACATCGGTATATTTCTTACCATTATAAGTATAATAAACTTCCTCTGTCTCCTCATCACTGCAAATTTCGGCTTTTGTAATGTCGCAAGATTCAGTCTTGTCAGCACGCTCGCACGCCGACTCCAACTCTTCGTCGCCACATGCAGTTAATCCTAAAACTGCAAACAAGGCTATTGGCAATAAAATCTTTTTCATCTCAATAAAATTTAAGTTAGTAATCAGTTAGCCCTTTCCAACTCATAATCAATTATCTCACAAAAGCGGTCAACTTCACGGCGTCCGCCATACAGATGACCAGCAACTACAAATATAGGTGTTCCTTTTGAACTTGTTGCACTAAAAAGCAGATTATTTTTTTTGATGTATGAAAAATCGTCTGCCAGAAGGCATTCGGCCAATATGGGATTGCTGTTGACCACATCGTCAATCATCTGGCGGAACTCATCGCTGTAAACTGCGAAAGGGTCGGAAAGCAGCAGTTCCAGAATGTCGTCGGCATTGCCGTTGCGATTGAGGCATGCGGCCAGTTGCAAGGCCGACATCATGTCGGGGTTCTCGGCTATTTCGATGGGCTTCACTACCAATCGCACCAAACCATTGTCGATGTAGCGACTCTGGATTTGCGGCAAATCGAGGTTCAAGAACCGACGGCAATGACGGCAGGTGTAACTTGCAAACATATAGATGGTTAGACGCGCACTGTCGGAGCCGTAGCAAATATCAAAATCGCTGTCAGTAATCTCGACCGCGGTTTCGCGGAATCGCAATTGACGCTGCCATCGGGTTCCGAACCACCAGCCGAATAACGCGGCAGCGCAAACCGCCAAGGCAACCAACACAAGCCAAATCCGCCGCTTCATCGCCTAACGGAATTTCACATCGGTGTTGTATTTGACCAGGCGCGGATTGAATCCCAACTCAAGTTGATGCTGCTGCACTTTTATCCTCGTGCGCATCTTCTTTTTGCGAGTTTCGGTGTCGAATCCGTATTTTGAATCGCCATCGATATCATAGGCTAAAAGATTGAACGACTTCATGTTATCCTCGTCGGCCAGATTTTCTTTCATCTGCTGCTGCTTCTTCATCACGCCCTTCCAGTTGCCGAACATAATCTCGCCAGGGAAAATCTTAATATGGTACTCGAAATTGCTGTTGGCCATACCCTGCATTGCAAAAAGCGACATGTTCATGGCCGTTGTCTTTATGTCGGTCTGCGGCAGGAACAGCGAACCGTGGCGTACAAACAAACTCGTCTCAAGTGTCTGGAACTGAATGTTGTCCAATTCGCGCATGCCTGTGAATTTGTCGAGAGCCTTCAGCATTTCCAAATCAACAATTGCGCCGTCCTCAAGTTTCAAACGGCCAAGCACCTTGATTGGCACCATGTCAATAATTACGCTGTCGGCATTCACCACATCAAGATAGCCGTCGAGATCGGTGGTCATCAAGCCGCTCAAATTATCAGATGTGACGGTGGTTTGGTCGAAGTTGTCGAACTCAACAAGCAACTGCTTCAGGTCCATTTTCTCGATGTGGGTGCGGAACCAGACATTCATGAGCGAATCGTTCTTGAACTTGACGCGCGCCGAAGCGTTCATGGCGCCCTTGAACGCGCCAAGTCGCAGATTCTCAACCACTGCCACCGTATCGTTCATTAAAAATTTAGCCGATATGGTGTCAATCGACGATTTGCCATATTGCAGATGCCCAAGTTTGAACATTCCCTTCACCTCAACTGGGTAACCGAGAGCAAGGAAACTGTAAGGCGCGGTATCGATGGCGACCACTGAATCGGGCTGCGGAAGCGAGTCGGTAGTGACATCGGCAATCGGCTCGGGCTCAATCTCTGGTTCAGCCTCGGCTTGTGCGGTTGAGTCGCTCGACGGGAAGTTTTTGGCAACCCAGTCGTAATCGAACTCATCAAGCGAAACTTTTGTCAAAACCTTCAGTTTATTGCTGTTCTGCTCAAGCAGGAAAATCTTCATAACATTCTCAACCACAGTTGAATCCACATGCAGTTTAAGTCCCTTCCACTCCACGCTCAAACTATCGACATTGACCGAATCGTTGGCAATTGTTATGTTGCCGTCCAGCCCGCTGAAAGTTGCAATCGAGTCGTACATTTCGGCTCCGATGCCGTTGAGTTTGATGCCGACATCGGTGTTGTTGATAATCAGGTCGTACATCTGCGTGCTGATGGAGTCGAGATTGACTGTTCCATGTGAGTTGACGTTGACCGCCAAGCCGCCATCGAGCGAGTAAGCAAGACTGTCGGGCAGCATGTTTATGAAATTGTTGAGTTTGAGGTCGATACCAACGTTGGCCTCGTAGGTTGGCATTTCGAGATTGCTCACCTTCGCGGTCATATCTATCTTGCTATCAGCAATTCCGATATGCAAACGGCGGACATCGACATTGGCCTTGCTCAAATTGAAAATGTCGCCGCCGATTTTTGCATCTAAACCAAAGTCGTCCAGCGAGATACCATAGTCGGGCAACTTCAGGTTTGTATTATTTATGGTGATGCCGTAATCCTTGAACGCCATATTCATGTTCAGCGTATCCACGGTTATCACGCTATCCATGGCCACGCATAACTTGTTGAGCCCCACCACAATTGATGTGTTGTGCAAAGCCTTCTCGATGAAAGCGTTGTCAACATTGCCAGTATAGACGCCAGTTGTGTTGGCACCAACATCGACAGAACCAGTTAATTTGCTGATTCCGAGGCTGTCAGGAATGAACGGAACAACCTCGCTCATATCCACATGGAAATTGGCGTTCAGGTTGTAGCGCGGGCGGTTGATGTTCGAAGCCGTGAGTTTTATGGTTCCCGAACTCTTGTCGGTTTCAAAGTGCAAACCTTTCAGATTCAAGCCAATAGTGGCATCATTGTCGCGCTTACCAGTGGTGAGGTCAACATCAATGCCAATGTTTTTCACCTGCGGATAGCCATCCATCAGAACCAAACCTTTATCGAATCCAAGATTGGCATCAACATGCGGATAACGGGTTGTGTCACTGATGTTCCCGTTGACATCGGCACTAAAATGCAGTTTGCCTTCAACCTTCTTCACTCCAAATTCGTCGAGCAGGCCGTCAGGCGCATATTTAATGACATCGGAAAGGTCAACATTGTCGCAGGTGGCATGAACGTTGGTGTAGATGCTGTCGGTTATGCGAGCCGAGCCGCTGATGGCAATTATAATATCGTCGAGCGAGAGCGACACATCGTTGACGGTGATGTCCTCGCCCACATAATCGACATCGATTTTCAGTTCGGCCATCTGCAGTTGGTTGGCGTTGGTTGAGTCGTAATCAACCTCGGTAACTTGCACGCTTCCTTTTATTTGCGCTTGAATCAGACTGTCGGACAGCGCACCTTTCGCCGTAATCTTCGGGATGTAGGCTTTGGCGTGGGCACCAAGTTTGCGGTCGTCGTAAATCAGAGTTATATCGCTGATTGTCAACTTTTCAAGGTCGATAACAAGACCCATCGACGATGTGTCGGTAATCTTTGGCGTGGTATCGGTCGACATTAGAAAATCATAACTTGTAGTGCCCTCTTTATCAACAAGATATTTGATTGTGGCGCCCTTGAACTCCACTTCGGTTATCTCAATCTTGCCATTTTTCAGCGGTTCGGTTTTGAGCGACACATAAACCTTTTCGACATAGACAAGCGAGTCGGCTTTGGTGTTGGTTTTGAATACCGAACCGAGGTAAACGCCGTTGAGTTCGAGCGTTGCGTATGGGAACGAGCGGATGAACGAAAGCGACGTCTGTCCAATATCGACGGGCGCGTTAAGGATGTTCTGCACCGACGGCAAGGCCATTTTCACCACCTTGTCATGGGCAAATTCGGCAACAAGCACAAGCCCCACCACAACCAGCAAAACAATCCCGACGAGCCATAAAAAGCACCCAACCAGCACTTTAGGAACCGATTTGCGTTTCTTTTTCTTTGATGTGGCCGACTCGCTGTCGGTGCCAGTCGCGTTGTCAGCAGTGGTCTGAGCCTCAACGGCTTTCTCGTCAGCCTTTCCTGCGGCCGACTTGTTGTTCTCGTCCATAGCAAATGTTTTTTGTCGAACTACAAATATAATTGTGTGTTCCAAAAAATGGCCGTTTTATTTTTTAATAAGTTGTGCGCCTTCGATTATTTTACGCAAATCTCTTAACGCCCATGTTTCGAATTGAAACACAATAAGAAAGCCAGGCCGATAACCTCGCAAAGCGAAGGTATGTCGCCTTTTGCGCCGCGCGAATCGAATTTGTTTAATACATTTGCCCACTTTTTGTGTAATAAGCAACGCCGTTTATCGGCAAATTGATGATAATCAATAAAAAGCATTTTTAAGTGAACAAGATTGTTGCAAAAGAGTACTTCTCTGAAAATGTAGTAAGGCTCGAAATTGAGGCCCCCCTGATTGCCAAATCGCGCAAGGCGGGCAATTTTGTGATAGTTAAAATTGGCGACAAAGGCGAGCGTATCCCGCTCACTATCAGCGACGCCAATATCGAAAAAGGCACTATCGATTTGGTTGTGCAGCGCATTGGCGTATCGTCGCGCAAACTCACCGACCTGAACGTCGGCGACTACGTGACTGACCTTGTCGGACCGCTTGGCCGCGCCACCGAAATCGAGAACTTCGGCACCGTGCTTGCTTGTGGCGGTGGCGTTGGTGTGGCACCGCTTCTGCCTATTGTTGAGGCAATGAAGAAGGCAGGAAACCGCGTGATTTCCATTCTTGCCGCCCGTTCGAAAGACCTTATCATTCTTGAGGACCAGATGCGTAAATGGTCTGACGAAGTGATAATTATGACCGACGACGGCTCGTACGGCGAGCAAGGCAACGTCACCGTTGGTATGGAAAAAGCAATCGCTAAAGAAAAGATTGACAAGGCGATAGTCATTGGTCCGACCATTATGATGAAATTCGCTTCGCTGACAACCAAGAAATACGAGATTCCGACCGTTGCCAGCCTGAACACCATTATGGTTGACGGCACGGGAATGTGCGGCGCCTGCCGCGTGACGGTCGATGGCAAGACACGGTTCGTCTGCGTCGATGGTCCAGAGTTCGATGCCCACAAGATTGATTTCGACGAGGTTATGACACGTATGCGCGCCTACAAGGCCGAAGAGACCGCAGCGCTTGCAGAATTCACTAAATAATTACGACTATGACAAAAGAAGAAATATTGGCTCTGCGCAACGAGCCGTGGCGTGATGAGTTGCGCAAGAAGATGAGCCCCAAAGACCGCGGCGCTCTCGAACGCGTGAAAATGCCCGAACTGACACCCGAATACCGTGTGACAACCTTCACCGAAGAGGTTCAGCAGGGCCTGACTAAAGAGATGGCTGTGGCCGAAGCGCAACGCTGCCTTGACTGCGCCGACCCGTCGTGTATGAAGGGCTGCCCAGTTGGAATCAATATCCCGACTTTCGTCAAACAGATTGAAAACGAGGATTTTGAGGGCGCCATTGCCACAATCAAACTGACGTCGAGTCTGCCTGCCGTCTGCGGACGTGTCTGCCCGCAGGAAAAACAGTGCGAAGGCAACTGTATAAAACTGAAAATGAAGCAGAAACCAGTGGCTATCGGCTATTTGGAACGCTTCGCCGCCGACTACGAGCGCGAGTCGGGCAAGATGAAAGCCCCAAAGTGCGCCCCGAAAAACGGCAAGAAGGTCTGCACCGTTGGTTCAGGCCCGTCGGCTTTGGCTTTTGCCGCCGATATGATTAAGTTGGGCTACGATGTGACTGTGTTTGAGGCACTTCACGAGATTGGCGGCGTGCTGAAATACGGCATTCCCGAGTTCCGTCTGCCAAACAGCGTGGTTGATGCCGAAATCAACACTCTGCGCGAGATGGGCGTTGATTTCCAACCGAACACAATCGTTGGAAAGACAATCAGTTACGAGCAACTGCACGAGATGGGCTTCGACGGCATTTTCGTCGGCTCGGGTGCAGGTCTGCCGCGCTTTATGAATATTCCAGGCGAGAACCTTATCGGCGTGATGTCGTCGAATGAGTATCTGACCCGTATCAACCTTATGGGCGCAGGTCGCGGACAAGGCTTCGACACCCCCGTGCTGAAAGGCAAGAACGTGGTTGTGTGCGGCGGCGGCAACACTGCAATGGACTCTGCCCGCACCGCCAAACGTATGGGCGCCGAGACCGTCACTTTGGTTTACCGTCGTGGCTTGGACGAACTGCCAGCCCGTGCCGAGGAGGTTCACCACGCAATGGAGGAGGGTATCGACTTCCACGTGCTGCACAATCCGCTTGAGTATCACGGCGACGAGAACGGCCGCGTGAAAGAAGCCGTTCTGCAGGTTATGGAGTTGGGTGAGCCCGATGCTTCGGGACGCCGTTCGCCAGTGCCAGTTGAGGGCAAAACCGAAACCATTCCCGCCGACCTTGTGATTGTGGCCATTGGCGTATCGCCCAACCCGATTATCCCGACCAACTTCAAAGGTTTGGAAATCTCGAAGAAGGGCACAATCGTTGTCGGTGAGGAGACAATGCAGTCGGCTGTGAAAGACGTGTTTGCAGGCGGCGACATTGTTCGCGGCGGTGCAACCGTAATCCTTGCAATGGGCGACGGCCGCAAGGCTGCAGCCAATATGGATGAGTATTTGAAAAAGTAGGAGTTAGGATTTAGGAGTTGAGAGCCTAAATTGACTGATTATGATAAAGCGGAATTTCCAGAAATGGGATTCCGCTTTTTTATTGACTCAACCACACAATCGAACAAATGCTGTTCGGTTATTTATAGTCGAATTGCAACAAAAACTCTTCCGCTGTTACGATTGGCAGTTCGCTAAAAGCGTGAAAATCTCGTTTGTTGTTTGTTACAATAACATCGCAGCCTGCGGCTTTCGCACATTGATATTGCAACATATCCTCAAAATCGCTTGCTTCCGATTTCAATCCCGTATCAAGTTGAATGGCATCACAAGGAAGTACGCCGACTGGTTCCCGCATCATTCTAATCAAGGTGTAAATTTCATCCGCGGGATGGTGGCGCAAGATGTAGCCCATATTGGCAAACGACAAGTATGAAGCAAAAACTTCTATATATCCTTGAATTCCTAATTCAAGAATACTTTCTGCATAGTCGGCAAATTCACGGTCGAGACCATAATCAAGCAGAATATTGGTATCGAGGAATACACGCTTCATCGGTTCAGAAGGTATTGGGTGCGCTCGTCCTTCAAGTCTTCGTCGGTGAGATTTATGCAACCGCGCAGCCGTTTCAGTTTGGGTGAGGCCTTGAGATTTTTGTATTTCTCACGGATAATTGCATCGTTGCTCTTTACTTCTGGCTCATCCATAGTGTCGGTTAGGAAGGCCACAACCACTTGTTTCTGCTCACGAGTCAAACTCCGAAGCAGAGCCGTGAATGGAGCCATTGGGGTTTCTGCTATTCTCTGCGCTAACGCTGTCATCACTAAAATAATTTCAGTTTCAGTTGATAAAAGTACGAATTGTTTGCGAATAAACAATAATTGGAATATGTATGTATTTTTCAGATATACGAGATGTTACCTCTATCAAGTTAAAAAAACTAATTAGACAACCATTGGACAACCAATTGGACAACCATTAGACAACTTGTAATACTATAAGTTAAAACACATTCTTCAACAATTGCCAATCTTTGCTCTGAATATCATTCGAATATTGTTCTGTGCAAATGCAAAGTTCCTGACTTTGTTTGTCTTTGCGAACAAAACCACCTTTCAGTTTCCGCTTTTGCAAATAGGATTTTAGCACTTCAAACTTTTTAGATGAGAATATGTCAATGTCCTCACTTTTGCCAGTGCGGCTGAAGCCTCCTTTGGTCTCGATAATCCATATTTCACCATTCTGCAAACCGATGATATAATCGGGATAGAACGATTTCAGTTTGTTTGTATTGTCAACATAAACAATTGAAAAATACTCACTTCCCTTGTCGCCATTTTTGTAGAACCATTTCACTGATGCGCAACTCTCGCAATATTTTTCAAATGCACGCTCTGAATCGGAACGTGGTTCGGCAGAAGCAATATAACCTTCGTATACGTTCTTCGACATCGCCGATTGGTCTTTGGCTTTGCTGTTGTAAGTGAAAATTGTTTCTTGCGGAATGGTAAATGTGTACTCTGTTATTTGATTGGCGATTGGCAATGCACTATGTTGCAGATTCTCGGACATTGCATTCAGAATATCGTGGCGTAAACGGTCGGAATTATTGATAACGAAAGCATACAATTGCTTTGGGTCTAATGATAGGATTTTCTTACCGAATTTCTCTTTCTCGTCAAACAATCGGCGTACTACAGCACACATCACGGCATATTCCATACTTATCTTCATCCCGATTTGCGCGAGTTCGTGATGAAACTCACGACCGTGAGCGTGCGTGTTGAGAGGTTCGCGCAGATTCACATCGTTAAGGCCACCAAATTCTTTCTGCTCCATTTTGTGAATGTCACCCGTCTTTGTGCGTTTAACAACATCGGCAGAAAAATCATAACCTGCGGTTTCCAAACGTGTTTTGTTGTTATTGTTGTCCTTGTCGGTTTTATAAGTTTTGGCAAAATAGTTAGCAATGGCTTCTAATGCTTCTTTTCCGCCACGTGGAACATTGGCTAACCCCGACTTGTACTCGCCTGTAAGTGAGATATTTTTATACTCTTTTTTACGAAAGAGTTTAACAGCGTTGAGTGCGCCTTTTCCCATCGAAGTCTGCACACCTTCGGTGAATTTCTCGTCAAGCGTATAGAGATAGCAACGGTCTAAAAGGTCGTTGTCATAGTGGCGTGCTTCTGGCATACGGCGGATGCGGCCAATGGTTTGAATCTCAAAAGTTTCGCCCATATTCTCGCGCAATTTCACAAGAATATGCGCTCTCGGGCAATCCCAACCAGTTGCAACAGACTGTTTGATTATAACTGCGATTGGCTGTGCATCAATATCTTCAATATTATCCCAATTCTCAATTTTCTGTTGTTTGTCGCTATTCAGCCTCACCGCCAACAACCCGTTTTCGTATGTAATCTGATGGCTCTCAAACCACGTTTCAACTTCGTCTAACAGCAATTCGCCTTTTGTACTGTTTGGCAATTGAACTATTATCAATGGGTTGACGGGTGATTCTTGTTGCAGAAACGCCGCACGCAAATCACGTTGTTTGGCTAAAGCCCGCTCCAGTAAAAATGCAACTTGATTATCAACTTGCTCGTTTTGATGAAAGTTTTCGTTGATTACCAACAACTTCTTTATCAACCCCGAAGCAATAACATCGGCCTCATCAACTTCAATAAAAGTCACGGCATCGGCGTTGAAATTTTTCGGTGTAGCCGATGCACGAATAATTTTGTCGGTTTGGAAATACTCCAATATATCATTGGCTTTAGGGCTATCGTTCATTTGGCTCTCGTCAACTATTAGTTTGAATTGCAAACCATTATTACGAGCCGTTTCAATGTGTTCCAAAAAGTTTTTGCGCTCACCTTCTTTCAATGCGTTATTGCCTTTTTTTGTGAGTTTTTCCCAATTGATAAAGCAACAGTCGTTTTCGGCAAACCCGCTTGTCATTACATCGGCAAGTAGTTTTGTCTGTGCGTTATGCACATATTTATCCATTTTGGCTTTGCTTTGCTCTTCAAGGTCGCCTTTGCCAGGTGTAAGCCAAATGAAGACAATGTTATGCTCACTTTTGCAATACTCGTCCATAAAATGCGTAAGCATAATGGTTTTGCCGCTTCCTGTAGGACTTTTCAAAATAATGTCGCGTTTGTCGTCGGCCATAGCATCAAACAACAAGTCGATAGTATGCAATTGAAATTCTGCTAATTCCATAGGTTATTTATTTAATTCGTTGTAATAATAGTTGGGTATCACGTTTACTTGAATGTCGTGAGTTTTCACATACTCATCCTGTTCGGCAGTGAACAAAACGTTATGCCCGCGATAAAGTTTTTTTGCAGTGCTTTTATCCGCAACAAACTGTTCCATTTCTTCGTCGGTCAGCACAATGGCAATATCGCTGTTACCATTGAAGTTGACACCGTTTTCCAATTCTACCAATTCGCGAATGTGCGACAGCAATTCATCGGCATATTCGTAGTAAACTTGCTCGTTAATTGGCACAAAATCAATTTTGTAGTATTTGAGAGAGCCTTTGTGTGGGGCAAATACCTTTCCTTTGTCGGTTGTATAACCATTCAGGACATTTTTTATTCTTTGGTAAGTTTTTTCTAAACAGATATTTTTCTTTTGAGCATCAGTACACAATATAAAGTTACGAGACCCTTCATCCTCTTCATTTTGAGCAATGGTTGCGTGCCCCGTAGTTCCAGACCCCGCGAAGAAATCAAGGACCGTGATATTCTTTTGCGGATATAAACTGATAATTCTTTTTAGCAAGTCTACAGGCTTTTTTCCATTACTAAATTCAACGTTTCCTTCTTTTGTCAGATTGTTTATTTTTGATGTATAATCCCAATATGTACCTTGAAGAGATTTTCTATATAACTCTCCATCAATACTTTCTGTTATATCTTTAAGCCAAGCAAAAAGACGGCATTTATCTCCTTTATAGAATTGTTCATAAACGATTCCTCTGTTTCTGCCAGTTTTAGGAACATATTCTATCGAGACAACATCATCTACAATATTGAATTCCTTTTTTGCGGATATTACTCTAGTTCTTATCGAAGATTGAGCATCCTTTGCTTCAAAAACCCAATGACCATATTTAAGATATACATCTTCTTCATTTATGCCTTCTTCTTTAATTATTTGATTAACAGTTTTTATTACACAATTCTTTCTTCGATATATTTTAATGTCATTTCCATCTCCATCGACGACTTTTCCTACAAAATCCTTTTCACCTTGAGATAACAAAATGGACGTATAATGCCAATTTTTACCAATTTCTTTATAATTTGTTATTACAGAATATAGTTTTTCATAATCATAAGCCCCATTGAACAAAGGAAAAGTATCGTAGTTTTTTGCGTAAATAAGAATGTACTCGCAATTTTTCTTAAATTTTCTATCTTCACCACCGCCAGAAGCACCAGCAACATTTTTCATATTTACACTTATGATATTCAAGAAATTATCGTCACCGAAAATCTCATCACACATCATTCGTAGTTGCGCTACTTCTATATCATTTATTTGAATGAATATTACCCCTTCTTGTGTTAATAGATTCTTCGCCAACCTTAAGCGTTTGCTCATAAAACTGCACCATTTAGAATGGCGAAAAACATCATCCTCACCAATATAATTGTCATCATATATGAAATCTTCATTTCCCGTATTGTAAGGTGGGTCAATGTAAATCAGGTCTATTTTCCCCTTGTGGGTTTTCTCCAAGAGTTGCAGGGCGGCAAGGTTGTCACCTTCTATCAAGAAATTCAATTGGCCACCATTGTCAATGAAAAGGTCCTCTTGTTCGGTCAGGACAGGCAAGTTGGCATCTAAAATGTCGTCAATCTGCTCTCGGTGCTGCTCAAATACAAGTCCGTATTTTTTGCCTTTAACATCTTTTGTGAGTTCGTCAAGGTATTGCAGCAAGTTTCCTGTGTTGGCATCTTGCGGCGCAGATGCAATGTAAGTGCGAATTTGCCGAATCTTATTCAGCAAGTCTTCGCGATAAAGTTTTGAAATGTTTGTGCTCATCGGCGGTTGCTTTTTCAGCTTTGCACTTACCGATGAATGCAGGTGCACAAACAAATACCTCAGAGAACACAAGTAAGGCGCAAACATCCCTTACTGAGCTCTGAGGTATTTGGCGTGACCCGCAAAATCAAATAAGTTCCGCTCACGCCTTAAGCGTGAACGTTCACTGAACTTATTCTTGATTTTGCTACTTCTAATCGCCAAATTTTCAGAGCATCTCGAATAACTGCAAACGCTATAAATTAATATGTCAGTTAAAAATCGTTATCTATTCAATATCAACTAATTATAAATTATTAAAATCGTTTTTAATGTGTTGTCTACAATGCCAAAGCATCTATGACAACGAAATTCAAAGATATAGTTTTGAATTTAGAAATCGGCATATAAAAATCGGATTCAACTTGTCGGTATTTCCGACAAGTTTATTTCGAAGTTATGGGATAGGCTTGTTTTCTCAATTTTTCCAGCAAACAGTTGTTGCCAATTTTGCAACAACTGATTCCCTATTCCTCCTGCTCGTAGTAGTAAGAATAATCAATTCCCTTCATAAACAATTCACGGTCAGTAATTTGGTTGGTAAGGGCTTGTTTCAGTAGAGATTTGATTGGCTTTGAGTCGGTTGTGCTGGCGTGCATAGCGTTCAGGTAGGCTTTCTTGTCGATTTTGCTCCAGTCAACGCATTGTTTCAGAGATTGTTTGAAGATAATGTCAAGTCAGATTCGTTTGCTGCGGCCGTTGCCTTCCATAAAAGGGTGGGCCATATTCATTTCCACATACTTGTCCACAATCTCGTCGAAAGTGGTTTGCGGCATTTGCTCAATAATTCCCAGATTCTGTGGCAGATACTCGGCGCGGCAGAACAAGGTTCCGCCTTTCGAGATTGTCTTTGTGCGTATCTTGCCAGCAAAATCGTACAACCCGCCGAACAAAAAGGCGTGGATTTTTTGCAGTGCTTTTACTGTACCGACTTCGTTTTCTGCAATCAGATTGCTCTCCCACAGCGAATAGGCTTTCTTGCGGCTTTGGCCGTCGATTGAGTTGTCGCTATAGGTAAACCAATCGAGAAACTCGTTTGCCTTATTGTTTGGTATTTTTTTTGCCAGCAAATCAACGCCTGCTTGGTCAACAACATCCGTTAGATATGATTTCCCGTCAGCCGCCTTGAGTTTCATCCGATTAATGACTCCGTTCAGTTGGTTAGTGCCACTAACCAACTCGCTCGATTCTTTTTGGATTTTCGTTTTCAGATACTTCCAATAATTACGGTTCTTTTGATAATCGTCTTGCTCGTTGATGGCGCCAATAATGTCAAGTACAGAGAAATACCAATTGCTTTCATCATCGTTCCAAATGGCACGCACTTCACGGTCCTTGAAAAATCGTATGGATAGTTTATTAGTCATATTTGGTATCAAAAATACTAATTATAATTCACTTTCTCAATCCTTCGGACGGCCAATCGGGGAAATCTTCACCGTTCCACATCGTGATAAACGGAAATCTTAAAGAGATAAAAGAAAGATTGGTCTATTTATTTTAATAAGCATACCAATTTAATGGGGAAAAGAATATTTTTGAAACTCGTTAATAATTAAATCACTACAACTATGAAGAAGATTCTTCTTTCAATCGCATCGGTGGCAGCCGTGGCAGTGACCAACGCACAAGACATCAATTTGCCAGCCCCCGATTTCTCGCAACCATCAACTTCGACCATCGAAGCCTTGAAAACACGTCACTCGGTTCGCAGTTTCACCAACAAGGAACTGACCGACCAGCAGTTGAGCAATTTGTGTTGGGCTGCTTGCGGCCAGTCGCGCGACGCTCAGCACATCACCGCCCCGACGGCGATGAACAAGCAGGAAATTCGCCTTTTCGTCTTCACAAAAAGCGGCGCCTTTGAGTACGTTGCAAAGGACAACAAACTTGTGAAGAAGGCCGATGGCGACCACCGCTCACTGATTGCGGGCGGCAAGCAGTTCAAGCAGGATTTTGTGATGGATTGCCCCGTTTCGCTGCTTATGGTTATCGATTTTGAGAAATTCGGCAGCCAGGACAGCCACGCCCAGATGATGGGCTGCGTTGATGCAGGCATTGTCAGCGAGAACATCAATCTCTACTGCCAGTCGGTGGGGCTTGCCACCGTGCCGCGTGCAACACACGACACTGAAGGTCTCAAGGCTTTGCTGGGACTCGGCGACAAGCAACTTCCGATACTGAACAACCCTGTGGGATTCGAGAAGAAGTAAGGCTCTGGCGGGTTCGCTGGGAAACAATCAAAAAGGGAATCTTCGGTTTCCCTTTTTTGCTGATAATTGGCGTTCTAGAGTCGATTTTGGCTTGATGGCAATAGCAGAAAAAAACATTTGAAATCATATTTGGCCGTCAAGCGGGAAATGATGCACCGGTTATTTCGCGGTGTGCCCCGATTGTGTGCGATTATCCAATTACCTGTTTAGTCATTTTCATTTATTTATGTACCTTAGCGCCGTAAATTTCGAAGTATGAAGAAGGCTCTGATAGTAGTTATCGTCCTGAATGTGTTGCGGTTAGCGTTTATGCCGTTTATCGGCTTGACGCCGCAGGAATCGTACTTCGCCTACTACGCCGACCATCTCTCGCTTTCGTATTTCGACCATCCGCCATTGGTGGGCTACACTATCTGGTTGTTTATGAAGGCGTTTGGGCATAATATGTTCGCCGTCAAATTCGCGGCGTTTCTGATAACATTGTTGACGCAGCTGGCCTTTTTCGCATTGGCGTCGAGGGTGTTGCGCAGCGGCCGCAAGTATCTGGCCTGGATAATGTTCTGCACATCGATGATGGTGACATCGCTCTCGCTGCAGAACTGCCCCGATGTGGTTCTGGCGCTCTTCTGGACGCTCTCAGTCTGGGCGCTCTACCGCGCCATTTTTGAGGGCGAAAACCGTTTTTGGATTTATGCCGGACTTTTTATGGGATTGGCTTTCGACAGCAAATATCCGGCTGCCGGTCTGCCCGCGGGTCTGCTTATTTTCCTTCTCTTCTCGGGTCGTTACCGCCATCTGCTTGCAAAGCCGTGGCCCTACATCTCGATACTGACAATGCTTTTGCTGGCCTTGCCGGTGCTCATCTGGAACGCGCAGAACGATTTCGTCTCGTTCCGTCTCGATTCGGTGCTCCGGTCTGAGCCGTTCGACAGCGACACACCGCAGAATCTTTTTCAATTTATTCTTTCACAGATAATTATACTGATGCCGGTGTTGTTTGTCGGGCTTTGGTGGCTGTTCGGAAAATATATGTGGCGCATTGTTACAAAGCCCAACCAAACCAACCCCGAAATGTGGTTTCTGCTGAGCTTCTTCCTGCCCACGTTCATTGGTGTTTATTTGGTGTCGATATTTGGTGAAGTGAAATATAACTGGCTGATACCTACATATATAACCGGCATTATTATGGTGGCGCGGTTCCTTAATCTGCGCTGGCAGAAGTGGCATTGGATATTGACATCGGCACTCTACGCCGTGTGCATCTATTTTATAGTGCTGGCGCCGCAATCGGCCTATGTGCGCTACGATTTGGGGCTTGACTCGGAACAGCTTGCCCACGAGGTTGATTCGGTTCACGCCGCCAATCCGGGCACGTTTGTTTTTGCCACCGACGGCTACAAGACAGCATCGAAACTCAGTTTCTACAGCAACGATACCATTTACGGTCCGCAGGTGATTAACCAACCGCCGTATCATTTTGGTTATGTGGGGATTGACTCCAAGCAACTGACTGGCAAAAACGGCATTTTGGTTAAGCCTCGGCTAAACAGCAGCACGCCTTTCCACCTGATTGTGCCTTATTTCGACGATGTTAAGAAAATCCATAGTGTGAAGATTGCCGGTGTTGAGGCTTATGGCGTTTTCTATTGCACGGGTTACAAAGGTCAAGGTGTTGATGTTCAGCAATAAACGCTTGCTTGGCGCGGAGTGGTGACACCATCGGCGCAAGACCGAAATTTTTAATGAAGTTGTGCCGACAATCGGCGAACCTTAATAATTTAGCAAACACTATTATTGATAGATATATCTAACTATAAAATATTGAAACATAATGAGTAACAAACACAATCTGGGTACCATCTGCGTGCAAGAGGGATGGAAACCGAAAAAGGGCGAGCCGCGTGTGCTGCCCATCTATCAGAGCACAACTTTCAAGTATGACAACACCGAGCAGATGGCCGATTTGTTCGACCTGAAGGCATCGGGCTACTTCTACACCCGTCTGCAAAACCCTACAAACGACGCAGTTGCGGCAAAAATCTGCGCTCTTGAGGGCGGTGTGGCCGCAATGCTCACATCATCGGGTCAGGCGGCAAGTTTCTACGCTGTTTTCAACGTGTGCGAGGCTGGCGACCATTTTGTTTCGTCATCGACCATCTACGGCGGAACATACAACCTTTTCGCCGTGACAATGAAGAAGTTAGGTATCGAATGCACATTTGTCGACCCCGACGCTTCGGAAGAGGAAATCAGCAAGGCTTTCCGCCCGAACACCAAATGCCTGTTCGGCGAGACCATCGCCAACCCTGTTT
>JAEEGJ010008664.1_pt1 | contig 27862 bp, 27 predicted proteins | sample 8958761 | NCBI WGS metagenome assembly JAEEGJ01 (sample SAMN16246546, study PRJNA631951) | gut metagenome | biome: gut microbiome; feature: rumen; material: RS-attached | host: Bos | place: Iran: Karaj | collected 2018-10 | reverse complement strand
ATCTTTCTCTTTTCAAGCGCGGTAAGAGGCTGTTTTTCGGCAACTGCGCCGCTTTCCGCCTTGGTCTTAAGCTGTCCGGCAGTTCCGAGATATCTCTGACCGTAGGCATATACTGCCTGACCGACGAGCATTCCGACTCCGGCAAGACCGAATCCCCAGTGCCAGCCGTATTTGTATGCAAGCCATCCGACTGCGATCCCTGCTGCGAAAGCACCGACGTTGATACCCATGTAGAAGATCGTGAAACCCGCGTCCTTTCTCGGGTCTCCGTCAGGATAAAGCTCTCCGACCATAGTCGAAATGTTGGGTTTGAGAAGTCCGACACCTAAAATTATAAGGCCGAGCGCGCCGTAGAACGCCCATACCGGCGGATAAGCCAGCAGAAAGTGCCCTGCGCAGAGAAGAAGTCCGCCAAGGAAAACGCTTTTGCGCTGTCCGAGTATTTTATCGGCCACAAAACCGCCGGGAACTGACATCAGGTAGACTAAAAGCTGGTAGTAGCCCAAAATCGCGAGCCCTTTCGCATCGCTCCAGCCGAGGCCGCCGTCCTGCACCGACGCGACCATGTAAAGCACGAGGATCGCCTTCATCCCGTAGAACGAAAAACGCTCCCAGAGCTCGGTGAAAAAAAGCACGAACAGCCCTTTCGGGTGCCCGAGAAAAGTTTCCTTGCTTCGATCGTTCATGCAACCTCTTTATTACTAATTGTTTTCGGTCCTGTAGTTCGGAGCTTCCTTCGTGATCGTGACATCGTGGACATGGCTCTCACGGTATCCGGCGTTCGTGATCTGGACGAACTGCGCGTGTTCGCGGAGCATCGCGATATTTTCGGCGCCCAAGTATCCGAAACCCGATTTAAGGCCGCCCGCAAGCTGGTAGATCGTGTCTGCGATGGGTCCTTTGTATGCGACTCTGCCTTCGATCCCTTCAGGAACGAATTTCTGCGCATCGGTGATGTTATCCTGGAAATATCTGTCCTTGCTGCCTTTCTTCATTGCGCCGAGCGAACCCATTCCGCGGTACATTTTGTAGGTCCTGCCCTGGTAAAGGACTATCTCGCCCGGAGCTTCGGCCGTTCCGGCGAACATCGCGCCTATCATTACGGCATCTGCGCCTGCCGCCATCGCTTTTACGATATCGCCTGAATATTTGATACCGCCGTCTGCGATAATCGGGATGCCGTATTCCTTGGCAACTTTGTAACATTCCATAATAGCGGTAACCTGAGGAACACCGATACCTGCAACCACACGGGTGGTACAGATGGAACCGGGTCCGATACCTACCTTAACAGCGTCTGCACCGGCTTCGATAAGAGCCTTGGTAGCTGCGCCTGTTGCAACGTTACCTGCGATAACCTGAAGGTCCGGATATGCTTCTTTAATCATCTTAACGCACTTGATAACGTTAGCTGAGTGACCGTGAGCGGAGTCAAGAACGATTACATCGACCTTGGCATCTACGAGTGCTGCCACTCTTTCAAGACAGTTAGCTGTAATACCTACGCCTGCGCCGCAGAGAAGACGTCCCTGAGAGTCCTTGGCTGCGAGAGGGTATTTGATGGTCTTTTCAATATCTTTGATGGTGATAAGACCCTTTAAGTTGAAGTCGTCGTCTACGATGGGAAGCTTTTCTTTCTTGGCAGCTGCTAAGATTTTCTTGGCTTCTTCGAGAGTAATTCCTTCTTTGGCCGTAACTAAGCCTTCGGAGGTCATGTTTTCTTTAATCTTCTTGGAAAAGTCTGTTTCGAATTTTAAATCACGGTTTGTAATGATGCCGACGAGCTTCTTGCCTTCTGTAATGGGAACTCCGGAGATACGGAACTTGGCCATTAAGTTATTGGCATCCGCAAGGGTGTGCTCGGGAGAAAGTGAAAATGGATCGGTGATAACACCGTTTTCTGATCTTTTAACTTTGTCTACTTCGTCTGCCTGTTCCTGAATAGACATGTTCTTGTGAATAATACCGATGCCGCCCTGTCTTGCCATCGCGATAGCCATGCGGTGTTCGGTAACGGTGTCCATTCCTGCGCTCATGAGAGGAACGTTTAACTTAATCTTCTTGGTAAGATAAGTGGTGACATCCACCTGATTGGGAATGACTTCTGAATAAGCGGGCTCTAAGAGCACGTCGTCGAAAGTAATGCCTTCACCGATAATCTGACTCATATTAATCCTCCTTGCTTTTGCTTATAAGAAAACTGCCGGAAACATTGCTTTTGTCAAACCGGCAGTTTTAAATTTGCTAATGAATGTAACACACCCCGCCGGTATTGTCAATCACTAAATACCTTTCTGGGAGCAACATTTTTAACAAGCTTTATGAATTCGTCATTGGGCTCAATTATTATCTTCTGGGAGCCTTCATAGTAGAAGCAGTAGCGGGTCTCGCGCTGACCGGCGATTCCGCTTGAGTAGTCAAATTCCTTGACCTGTCTGTTTCTGTAGGAATCAAGGTGGTAGGAGTTAATGGGAGCAAGTATCTCCATCTTGTCTACCTGGTAGGTGCCGACACGTTTTCTTTTGGCCTTATTGAGGACCTTGTCGATGGTGATTTCCTTATCAAGGTATAAGTACTCGTACTCAACGCTGGCATACATGCCTACGAAGTAAGAGCCGACGCCGAGGGCTATCGCAACTATAAGTCCGAGGGTTCCGATTCCGGTTAAGAATGAACCGAAGAATACGACAACCGCAAGGCCCATAAGTAAGTATTTAAGAAATAACATGGCACCTGAGGGCTTTCTCTGTACCATTACCTCAATGTATGATTCGCTCATAGTGTTACCTTCCAATCTTCTCTGTATGTTGTCGCGGGGTGATGCCTGCGTGGCCCCTGCGAAAATGCTTACCACTAATATAGCAGAATTTCAGAATAAATCAAAAGGATTTTGAGGCAGATTAGCAGATTTAACAAAAAGTTCATTTTTTGGTCATTGACCCGTTAATAACTTTGGGTAATAATGATTCTGTTATTTAAGGAGGTGCGTTATGCCCGTTATAGACGACATTCGTGACAGCCGTAACATGCTTAAAGGCAAAGGCTTCAAATATAAATTTCTGTACTTTTGGGAATACTACCGTATCCCGACACTGATTATCGGTTGCGCGCTTGCAATTATTGTGTCTGTAATCGTTACCATGATTCGCAATAAGCCCGCGCAGTTCCAGGCGGCATTCATTAACGCCTCGGCTATTCCCGATTCCGATGCCTGCACCGAGTATCTCGGTCTCGATCCTGCAGCCGGCCCCGTAGTCTTCGATGCCAGTTACTCTATAAATCTCGACCCGTCAAGCTACAGCGAAGTAACTTACACTTCTTCCCAGAAGTTCATGGCAGCCATCGCCGGCGCGGACATTGATGTTGTAATCAGCACAGGCGATTTGATTAAAGGATATCTTAACGCAGAGATTTATCTCGACCTTCGCGAGATTTTCTCCGACAGTGAGCTTGAGGCTCTCGGCGACGCCGTTTTGTGGGGCACTCCCACCGACCCCGAAACCGGCGAGGTCTTCGGCGTGAACATGCCTTACGCAATCAACATCGGCTCCTACTCCGGCATCACCTCTGTTCCCTGCTTCTTTAGCGACGACATCTACCTCGGCGTCATCGCCAACGCCCCCCACCCGGAGCTGATAAAGAAGTTTGTGGAGTTTTTGAGCGAATATACTTACACGCCTAAGTACTAATATTGGTTCCGTGCTTCCGGCCCTCCGCTTATGTGGGGGGCTTTTTTGTGCTCGAATATATTCTTCTTTTGCTACCTATTGACCCCCGAGACAACTTCTTTCGGATTGGGTCAATTATTGTCGTTGCTTTCAACAAAGTTTTCTTTTAAAAAAACCGCTTTCATGCCCCAAAAAAGATTTTTGCATCTATTGGGTCAGTAAAAAGAATCCTATTGGCCTATTTGGAGTATCCAGCTCAAAGAAATGTGTGACCCTATAAGCTTTTTTGATATGTAGGGTCATTGAGCACCCCTGATACGCATGACCCCCTAGAGTTAAATGCAATTTCAGGGGCATAATTCATGTTTTGGGGCTTGTATCGTACAATTCAGCATAACTGTATGTCATACCTATGGCACCTGCCGTACAATGCTACACAAGAACTCCTAATCAGATAATTACACTTCAAAGATTTCTTTCAGCATTCGCTTTATTCCTCTTATGTCAAGAGGGCTATCTTCTGTTTCATATGTAATTAGCAAATTCTTTCCAAGATAAATTCCACCGGCGCGGTATTCGTCAATCTTGGCAATATTGCTTTTTCTATAGGTCTCATCATCCAAAAGCCCCAGATGTTCGAGGTAGAATACTTCTCTCGTACTTTTCTTAAGTAGCGTAAAGTCAGGGTAATATGTCTTGCCGCTTCTATGCTTCAATGACTGCTCGTAATGGTATGGAATACCCAATTCAAATAAGATATTCGCTATAAATCCCTCAGATTTAGACCTGACTTTGTCGCCACGATTTGTGTCACGCGTTTTTTCTTCCGGCTTGAAAGGGTTCGTCTTGTAATCCTTTTTGAGCCATTCCTCTGCATATTTATCATCCGTGTATATGTATGGCTCTATGAGGTTTCGTCGGTGTTTATTCAATTTGGTGTAGGCGGTGTCGGCGGATTCCTTTGAGAAATCTTTAATCATCTTTTCGATTCTTTTCAGTTCTTTACGCGCGCTGTCCAGAAAGGCTTTGTTATAGTCTTTCTGCGCTAATCCTTTCGCCAACTCCAAATTGCCCTTTGATATATAATCACCTTCATGAGTTGTATCTCCCGTAACATGGTAGTATCTTGGGCATCCCCTGTCATTTGAAATTCTTAAGCGCCCTTGTGGGAATGTTGTCTCACTCTCCGCGTAGCGGATTGCTTGCTTTAAAAGCGTAGCACGTTGGTTTAATAGTTTTAAAAGCTGTGTCATTTCTTTTTCTCCTTATCGTTTTTATGTGTAAAATTGGCTTGTATGACCCTATAAAGAATTCCCGTCCCACAGGGTCATGCATTTATTCTCATTTTTAGTGTTTTTTCTTCTATGGCATGACCCCGCGAGACGCTTTTGGTGCTTAGGGTCAACGTAATACCATTCCTCGCCTGATTAACCATGACCCTGTGTGGCAATTTGTGCGCATGGGGCCTGTATTCGCCTATTTTCAATGCATGAAACGACCGATGACGAGTCGTTACCGCAAGGCAAACATGACCCTTACGCGCTAATATACCCGCGCGGGTCAACAATCAGTACCTGTATAAATAAAAAAGTGGAAATCCAAGCCGAAATTCGGCTTAATCGGGGGCGCCGGGAACGGCGCCGCCGGTATGATAAGCGTATAGTTACGGTGAAATCCGCCGCAAAAAGGTCGATTACGACCGGTAAACGGCCGACCACGGCCGCAGGCGGCCGGCACGGAGCCGGCGAAGCGGTTTCACCCACAAGTTATTTACGTAAGTTATTAATCTCTTTCAATTCTTCCGTATCGAAGTAGTAGTGCTTGCCGCAGAATCGGCAGTTGACTTCGATTGTCTCGCCGGAGTCGATCATTTCCTGCATGTCCTGATCGTTAAGCGAGATAAGGCCTTTGGCAAAGCGCTCCTTGGAGCAGTTGCAGTAAAAGCAAGTGGGAATAGTATCGTTGAATTCGATATCGAATCCGTCACATATCATCTTAACGATATCCTCGGGAGTAGCGCCGCCGTCAAGAAGCGCAGTCACGGATGTAATCTTCTTAAGATTCTCCTCAAGGCGCGAGATAACCTCTTCATCGGCGAAAGGCATCAGCTGTACTATGAAGCCGCCGGCACGCTTTACGGTATTGTCCTTGTTCATGAGAACACCGAGGCCTACAGAAGAAGGTACCTGCTCACTGGACATGAAGTACTCGGTCAAATCGTCGCCAATCTCGCCGGTAACAAGCATCGTCTCACCGATATAGGGCTCTTTAAGTCCCAAGTCCTTAATTACAGTCAGAAATCCGGGAGCCAGCGCGCCACCTACATCAAGCTTGCCTGCCGCATTGGGAGGAAGCATAACATCGGGCACCACAGCGTAACCTTTAACGCGTCCGTGAGAGTCCGCCGTAACGGTGAGACCCTTCGCGGGACCACCACCCTTAATCTGAAGAGTAAGCAAATCCGCATCGCCCTTCTGCATGACACCCATCATGGCACCCGCAGTAAGTAAACGTCCGAGTGCCGCCGTCATGACAGGGCTGGTATTGTGCGCCTGCCTTGCATGCTCCACCATCTCGTGCGTATCTGCCGCAAATATTCTTATATTGGCGTTAGCCGCCGTTGCACGTACTATATAATCACTCATTTTCCACACTCTCTTGCTATAACTACAACTCGCTCGCTGTCATCGGTTACATCACCCTTTGTGTCCGCATCGTAAGCCTTGATGAACACAAGCCCGGACGCTTCAACAGCCGCCTTCATCTCAGAAAGCTCATACCCTCGCTGAAGATGCGTCTCCGTGAATCGCCTGAACAGTTCTCCCTCGCGGACAAAGAAAGTGATATCGTACTCATTGATATCGCTCTCCTCATCGTAGAAGTTCTCCCAGATGAAGCTCTCATCCTCACGATTCTCGGCAATGGTGCTTTCCCCGATAACATCACGATATTTATGTTTCGTATTAAAATCAAAAATAAAGATTCCCGAAGGATCGAGATAATTGTTCACAAGCTTAAACACCGTAACAAGCTCCGATTCTTCAAGAATGTAGTTAATACAGTCACACACGCTCACAACTGCCGCAACTGTACCGTACAATTCAAACTCGCGCATATCCTGACACAGATACAGAATATCGGAAGAATCGCCTTCCTTCTCACGCGCCTTCATAAGCATCTCTTCCGAAGAATCGATACCTATCATGTCAAAGCCCTTATCGCGCAGCCGCCTCGTCATCTCGCCGGTTCCTGCGCCGAGTTCGCACACTAATCCACCGGTGATGCCAAAACCACGCAAGTTATCCACGATATCCGCGCACCACTCGTCGTACGGCGTATCCTCCATGAATTCGTCATAAACGCTCGCAAAATCCGTATAAGCTTCCATAAAAACGCATTACCCCGCGATTCCGAGCCACGCTCCGAATCCAAGTAAACATACTACGCTGACAATAACTGCTGCCAAAGCAACACCAAGTATTACAGCAAGAATACTTGACTTAAAATCCATATCGAGGATGGATGCGGCAAGCGTACCCGTCCACGCACCGGTTCCGGGAAGCGGAATTCCTACAAAAAGAAGGAGCGCCACAAAGAGGCTTCTGCCTGCTTTTTCCTTTAACTTTTCTCCGCCTTTATGGCCCTTCTCAAGGCAGAAGGTGAAAAACTTACCGATTACAGGCTTGTTGGCTCCCCACTCAAGCACCTTACGTGCAAAAAAGAAAATGAAGGGAACCGGAAGCATATTGCCTATCGCAATAATGATATACGCCCAAAGCAAATTGAATTCAGGATCGGCAGCCTTAAACCCATATGCAAAAGGAATCGCTCCTCTTAATTCCACAAGCGGAACCATAGACCATAAAAATACTACCAAATACTTCTTAAACATTAATTTAAATCTCCTACTTCTCTTTCAAAATCTTTTCAAGCGTCTCTATTACAACACGCATTTCTTCATCTGTTCCTATGGAAATTCGTAAATAATCCTTAACAATGTCACCTTTGAATGCGCGCACCAGTATGTTTTCCTCTCTCAAGCGCGTGAAGATATAATCACGCGGCACCGACTCATGACGCGCGAATATAAAGTTGGTCTTCGAATCGGCAAAAGAAAATCCCAGTCTCTTAAGCTCTCCCTTGGTCCACTCTCTGGTCTTAATGACTGCTGCCACCTTCTCCTCGAAGTATGCTCTGTCGCGAAGTGAAGCAGCACCCATCTCAAGCGCAGGGCGGTTCATGGTATATGAGTTAAAAGAAAACTTAACATCAAGCATATACTTGATAAGCTTCTTGCAGCCAAACGCATAACCGATACGAAGTCCCGCAAGCGCACGCGACTTGGAGAATGTCTGCACCACCAGAAGATTATCGTACTTATCAATAAGCGGAAGCACCGACTCGCCGCCGAAGTCCGCATACGCTTCGTCCACAATTACCACAACGTCGCGGTTGTGCTCCAAGATATCCTCCACATCCTTAAACGGAAGATTGGCACCCGTAGGCGCATTGGGATTGGCCAGCACTATACCGCCGTTAGGCACAAAGTAATCTTCCTTGCGAACCGAGAAGTCCTCCATAAGCGGAATCTGCTTGTAAGGAATCCTATAAAGATTGGCCCACACGTCATAGAAAGAATACGTAATATCCGGAAAAAGAATGGGCACATCACTGTTATAAAACGTGAGAAAAGCCATACTTAACACATCATCTGAACCCACACCCACAAATATCTTCTCGCGGTCCACATGATAGAAATCCGCAAGGGCATCCACAAGCACCGAACAGTTCGGGTCGGGATACTTCTTAAGTTCCGTGGCATCGGCATGCTTCAAAACCTCGAAAACACCGGGAGCCGGCGGATACGGATTCTCATTGGTATTAAGCTTAATAAGATTGGAAACCTTAGGCTGTTCACCGGGAACGTAAGGCTCAACCTTTCTCACATAATCTTCCCACATATTGTACTCATCCTTTCATCATTATTACTTTTAAGAAAATACTCATTCAGTTTAAAGGGTTTTTCATATTATTTCAATAGTTAATGTCTCTACGCACGCAAAAGGTCGGCGGGATTATATCCGCCGACCGGTCACGGTACGCCTGTACTAATATTTAAATGCAACACCCTCATCCGTAGGAATCAAGTGGTCCTCGCCCTCAAGCTTAACGCTTACGGACGCTTTCTTTTTGAAGCCCTTCTTCCAAGGAGAGATAAAAAGAAGGTACTTGCCGTGTCCCTTAAGCTTAGCCTTGGGAACCACTGCGGTGAGCTTGTCGCCGTCGGTAATTACGCGGCATCTGCAGATAATGCGCTTCTTGCCACCCTGTAAGATGTATACGTAGTTAAAGTGTGAGATTACAAACGCCCCGAGCAAAAGAAGGATTCCTCCGACAGTCACTGCAACTCCGCCGACGGAGGCTTTCAGAATCGAAAATCCGCCGACACTCGCGCCGCCTTCCTGCCAATCGGCATCGCTCATTGAATCGCCTTTATCCTTCAAATCATTCACGGACTCAATCACCTCTCCCGCTTCAAGTTCCTTAAGTGAAGCCTTGGTGATGTCCTTGACTGTAATAAGCTTGCCCTCGGCATCCTGCATCTGTGAAGCGGCAGCAATTGCCTTCACCGATTTTTTAACTGCTGTTTTAACCGCCTTTTCGTCAATCTTAACCTTCTTGTCGGTCGCAGTCTTTGAGTTCTTGTCGCCGACTTTTGAGTTCTTATCAAGGGCGGTCTTATCAGACTTTTTGGAGTTTTTGGACGACTTTTCTTTGGCTGCTTTCTCGGCGGCGATTCTGTCGGCTTCGGCCTTCTCGGCGGCTTCTTTTTCCGCTGCAAGGCGTGCTGCTTCTCTGCGCTCGGCTTCCACTACTGCGGGATCTCTGCCGATGTTGCCTACATGAACCACAGTCTCTGTAATGTTGCCGGCTGTGTCGCGGACTTTGACGCTTATGTTGCCGTTTGAGGTAATCTTGGCTGAATTCGAAGAAGTGAAGGCTCCTCCGTTAAAAGAATATGCCTCTGCGGGAAGCCCGGACTTGTCGTCGTGAGCGTTAACCGTGAGAACTACGCCGTCTTCGATCCACGCTTCGGTGCTTTTGGTGACGCTTTCAATTACGGGAAGATCCTTGTCGATGCAATCAACCGTGAAGGTTACCGAAGCGGTACGACCCCTCGAATCCATAACCGTCGCGGTGTAAGTTCCGTTTTCGGTTACGTCAAAAGAAGGATTCGAAGTATAGCCCTGCCCGAAATCGTAGGGAGCGTCAGCAAGCGCAAAGCTCGAATCTCCGCCGCTTACGTTGATGTTAAGGGTAACGCTTCCGTTAGTCGGTGCCGTGCTTACCGCGCCGATGCTTATCTCTGCAACCGGTGTGCTTTCGTCCATTCCGCAGGTAAGGCTCTTTGCAGTGTACGTGTGACTTCCGGGACTGATGCCATCGTTCTTTCTATAGCTGCCGCATACAGTACAGTACTCTGTGTAAGCATCTCTGATGCGTCCGGCAGAGGGGCAGACTTCCCAGTAAACAATTTCAACAAACGTCCGCGTTGTTCCACAGTTGTCGCAGTGAAAAGAAGGATACTTTATTTCGTCTTCAACGCGATGTGAACAGGTCTTTGTAACGTTTGTATAACAGGAATCGGTGTGGACATGGCTAAAGGATGCCGCATAGGCATTTTCTTTGGCAAATATCACAAAAAGAATTATTATAGCCGCGGCCGCGAATACTTTGAGTAAGCGACCCGATATTTTATTTTTAATCATTTATTCCTCCATGAAAATCTCTTCCGATGTACGGAAGCCAATTTCCATGCAGACAGCAAAAGGGATTGTATCATCCTACAATCCCTTTAACAATTGTCAATCTGTTATAAAACATTTATTCGGTGTCGGAAGCGAGAAGTTCCTCGAGTTCTTTCTCATAACTTGTGGCGGTCCCTTCGTCGCCCAAAGCCTTGTAAACTCGGACAAGTCCCTTGAGCGGAAGTATCGTCTTGTACTTGATGTTGGCCTGGGGTTCGGTCTCGTATCGACCGTTGTAATACCATACGGCAGCTTCGAACAGGTCGCCTTTTGACTCATAGTAGGCCCCGAGTATTGTGCAAGTTTCACTACTGCCGTCGCTGGCAACGTCCTTCAGGGCGTATTTAAGCAGTTCTTCGGGATCGTTTCTGATGGCTGCGGCTTCGGATACCACGATGCAGGCAAGCTTCAAAAGTTCTTCATTGGCGGTGCTGTCCGCAACGGCTTTGAAGTACGGCGCGGCATTCTGAAAATCCGCTTCCTGTCCCGAAATCATGAGTTCCTTGGCATACATCTTGGCAAGACGAATGCTTAGAGAACCGCCTTCATTTATAATCTTTTCGAATATCTTGATATCGCGTCCCGAATGAACAGCCTCGGGCTTGTGAATAATATCAACATCGCTTTCAAACACCACGGGGTCTAAGCGCACCATCTCGTGAACGGGCTCGATGAAAGTAAACTTGCGAAGGCGCTTGTAAAGCTTTGGTCTGTATTCTTTGTCAAAGTTGTAGACGGTGCCGTTCTCAAGCTGATTGACATAGCGCATTTCCACAATCTCTATTTCCGGCAAAAGAAGTTCTTTTAACTTAATAAACTTTTCGCGGTTATCATCGTCCAGAATCTCGTCGGCATCGGGCGTGTAGATATAGTCGCAGGTTGCCTTCTCCATGGCAAAGTTTCTTGCGGCGCTGAAATCGTCTATCCACTCAAAGTCATAAATCTTGTCGGTATAACGCGCGGCGATTTCTTTGGTCTTGTCGGTGGAACCCGTGTCCACGATAATAAGCTCATCCCAGATGCCTTTAAGCGAATCGAGGCATCTTGCGAGCACTTTTTCTTCGTTTTTGACAATCATGCAAGCAGAAATTGTAATCATATCAGCAGTTTTCCCCCTTGTTTTTAACTACTAAAGAAATGATAATGATGCTATAACTCAATTTGCGTATGGTATATATATGAAAAACAAAAAATATAGTATGAACATGTGTGAAGGTCCGCTCTTTAGCAAGATCTGGATATTCACCGTTCCCTTGATTCTGTCAGGACTGTTACAGCTTTTATTCAATGCTGTGGATATGATTGTAGCGGGACGATATGTGGGCAAAGAAGCCCTTGCGGCGGTCGGCTCCACTTCGTCTTTAATTAACCTGCTTACAAATGTATTTATCGGTCTTTCCACCGCAGCCAATGTCTTGGTTGCAAGGTATTTCGGCTCAGGTCAGGACAAGGATGTGCATGAAACGGTTCATACATCCATTGCGCTTTCCGTTATCAGCGGTGTCATATTGTCTATACTGGGAATAATTGTGGCGCCCAAGATTCTAGTTCTTATGGGCACTCATGAGTCTGTGCTTCCCATGGCGACTCTTTATATTCGTATATATTTCCTCGGCATGCCGGTGTTGATGCTTTACAACTTCGGTGCCGCTATCTTGCGTGCAATCGGCGATACAAAGCGCCCTTTGTACTATCTTACCATATCAGGTGCCATTAACGCGATATGTAACGTTATCTTTATCGTGGTATTCCACATGGGCGTTGCCGGTGTGGCTTACGCTACCATTTTGTCTCAGGCCATCTCTGCGATTCTTACGATTCGCTGTCTTATGGTCTCCGACGAATCATACCGCTTCGAGCTTAAGAAAGTGCACATCTACCGAGACAAGCTTGGCCAGATACTGCGCCTTGGTCTGCCTGCGGGATTTCAGGGTTCAATCTTCTCTATTTCGAATGTCCTGATTCAGTCGTCCATCAATTCTTTCGGCGCCGATGCCATGGCCGGCAACAGCGCTGCCTGCAACATAGAAGGCTTTGTATACGTTGCCATGAATACTTTCCATGTGACGTGTCTTTCTTTTGTCAGTCAGAACTACGGCAAGCATTATTTTGCCCGTATCAGAAAGATTTTCTTAATCTGCCTCGGAAGCGTAGCGGCAGTCGGCCTCATCGCCGGCTCTCTTTCCTACGTCTTCGGACCGCAGTTACTCTCACTCTATGCCAATGACGCCGACAAATCCGTCGTCATCGCTTATGGTATGCGCCGTCTCGCCATCATAATGTTTACCTACTTCACCTGCGGTATGATGGACACCTGCGTAGGCGCACTGCGCGGTCTCGGCTACTCCGTAATGCCCATGATAGTCTCGCTCCTCGGTGCCTGCGGCTTCCGAATCCTCTGGATATTCACGATTTTCAGAGCCTTCCGCTCCCTCGAAAATCTCTATATCTCCTACCCCATCTCTTGGACCATCACCACAACCGTCCACATCATCTGCTTCATCATAGTCTTTAACAAGCTCCGCAAGCGCATCGCCTAGGCGTATCTATGCCCGCCCAAGGCCGGATAATAAGTGCTCCCGCGGGCTCAATTTACACTATGGCTAGCCAATGAGCATCGTGGGCAAAAGTCTTTCCGCAAAACTCTATAATAAACCACTACGTAGTATATTATCGGGCGCCTTCGAATAAATCCACCAAGATTTATTCCGGCTTTATCGCAGCGTCGGCATATTCTATCCGCTACACGAGATCGAAGCGGGAGAGGGTTTTGGGGGAAGACTTTTGCCCACGATGTGGATTATCGGGTAGCCATTAGGGTTAGTCGTTGGTGAGCTCGCCGTAGAGCTGTGCGCACTTCACTGCCACATCCCAACCCTTCAATAGCTTTCTGCGGGTAGGCATATCCATGGTAGGATCAAATCTGCGGCCGAGCTTCCAGTTTTGAACAATGTCTTCGCGGTTCTTGTAATAGCCTGTAGCGAGGCCTGCAAGGTATGCCGCGCCGAGGGCTGTGGTCTCGATGCACTTGGGGCGCTCTACACTAAGTCCCAGCATATCGGCCTGGAACTTCATGAGGAAGTTATTGGCGCTGGCACCGCCGTCTACCTTAAGGGTATTAAGCTTTATGGTGGAATCCTCTTCCATGGACTTAAGGACATCGTGAGTCTGGTAAGCTATGGATTCGAGGGTAGCGCGGATAAAGTGTTCTTTCTTACAGCCGCGGGTAACGCCTACGACGGTTCCGCGTGCGTACTGGTCCCAGTAAGGGGCGCCCATACCTACGAAGGCGGGCACTATATATACTCCCGCAGTGTCGGGCACTACGGTGGCGAATTCTTCTGTCTGGCGCGCGGTCTCAACCATACGCATTTCGTCTCTTAACCACTGAACCGCCGCACCGGCTACGAAGACACTTCCTTCAAGCGCATAATCGGGCTTGTCGCACTCGCTGGCAGCAATGGTGGTAACCAGACCGTTATTGGAGAATATCGCTTTCTTACCTGTATTCATAAGCAGGAAGCAACCTGTTCCGTAAGTGTTCTTAGCATCGCCGGGCTCGAAACAGCACTGGCCGAAAAGAGCCGCCTGCTGGTCGCCCGCAACACCCGTAATGGGTATCTCTCCGCCTAACACAAAAGGCGCTGTCTTGCCAAAGAAAGTGCTAGACTTACACACCTCAGGAAGCATACACATAGGAATTCCGAAGTAATCGCAGAGTTCCTTATCCCACTCAAGAGTATTGATATTAAAAAGCATCGTACGTGATGCATTCGTATAATCAGTCTTGTGAATCGCACCCTTGGTTAAGTTCCACATAAGCCAGGTGTCCACGGTTCCGAATAAAAGATCACCTTTCTCGGCCGCTTCTCTTGCGCCCTCAACATTGTCGAGGATCCACTTAAGCTTCGTAGCGCTGAAATATGCGTCGGGAATAAGTCCGGTCTTCTCGCGAATCTTGTCGGTCATTCCTTCTTCTTTGACCTTCTCGATATAGTCGGCGGTACGCTTACACTGCCACACGATAGCGTTGTAAACGGGCTCGCCGGTGTTCTTATTCCACACGATTGTGGTCTCGCGCTGGTTAGTAATGCCGATAGCCTCAATCTTGCTAAAGTCCGCATTCACAAGCGCCATAGCCTCAAGAGCCACCGCAAGCTGCGAAGACCAAATCTCCATAGCGTTGTGCTCTACCCAGCCGGGCTTGGGATAAATCTGCGTGAACTCGCGCTGAGCCATGTTAACGATGTTACCGCTTCTGTCAAAAAGAATACATCTCGAACTCGTAGTACCCTGATCCAATGCCATTAAATACTTATCCACTGCATATCCCCCTATTCAACGTTTCTCGTAATTATCAAGTCTGAACCCGTTCCGCAGATGTCCTTAACCACAACGTCGCCTATCTTAGCCGGCGCTTCCACGGAAATCTTCATAAGTTCATGAGCCACATCAAAAATCTTGCTCTTCGGAATAACGTCCTTGGTCTTAACCGCCGCCACAAGGTTCTTGCGATTGGAAACCCTTACCGTTCCCGTAACGATTCTTGTGGGATTGGTAACCTCATCAATTGCGTAGAGTTCGCCTTTCTTGCAGGTATTGCCCGTAACCTTCACGGAGTCACGATTTCCGGGCTCGTAAGTTACTGTAAGCGCACAGCCCATGGGGCAGCCGATACATGTCAGATTCTTCGTTTCCATTATCACGCCACCTCCTACTCAGTCTCTATAGCTATGCGGATGGTCTCGCCGGGAGCCATCGCCTCTATGTCGGATTTCTTAATCATCACCTGTTCCATCTCGCCCGGTGCGCATATCTGTTTCTTTCGCCTCTGGAGGCACTTGTCGCCCAGATATACACAAATCTCCGGATTCTTATAGACGTTACCCACACGGAAGCGGACCGTTAAGAAGTTTTCAAGTCTTTCCGATCTGACAAAAGAAGGAACCGTGTACCTTACACCATTTCCTGTCTCCAAAGCAATCGATGCCCCTTCTCCCGCCGGGGTCTTACCCAGAACATACTCAGCCGCATGCTTGCCGGCTTCCGTAGCCTCGCCCGATACGTAATCTACAAGGTCGTGAACGTGTAATACGTTACCGCAGGCGAATACTCCGGGCACCGAAGTCTCAAGACTCTCGTCCACTCTCGCGCCGCCCGTAACAGGGCTTAAATCCACTCCGAGCATGCTTGAAAGTTCATTTTCGGGAAGCAGTCCACAGGACAAAAGAAGCGTATCGCAAGGAATCTCCTCTTCCGTACCGGGGATAGGATTGTTCTTCTCGTCTACCTTAGAAAGAACAACACTCTCCACACGATCCTTACCCTTAATATCTGTAACGGTAGTGCTGAGCTTAAGCGGAATGTCAAAGTCATCAAGGCACTGCACGATATTACGCTTAAGTCCGCCGGAATAAGGCATAAGCTCTGCCACTGCCTTAACGTGTGCGCCCTCTAACGTCATACGACGCGCCATAATAAGACCGATGTCGCCGGAGCCGAGGATAACAACCTCGTGACCGGGCATCTTGCCCTCGATGTTAACGTATCTCTGAGCCGTTCCTGCCGAGTAAATACCCGCGGGTCTGTAACCGGGCGTATTGAGAGCTCCTCTCGGACGCTCACGACAACCCATGGCAAGGACTACAGCCTCAGCCTGTATTTCAAACATTCCTTTCTCGGCCGACATTGCAGTAACGGTCACACCGCCACCCTGCGCCTCTGAAAGGTCTACAACTATTGTCTTAAGCAGGCACTCGATATTTCTCTCTCGTACCTTCTCTATAAAGCGCTCCGCGTATTCGGGTCCGGTCAGTTCTTCCTTGAAGGTATGAAGACCAAAACCGTTGTGGATGCACTGATTGAGGATACCGCCGAGCTTGTCGTCACGCTCGAGTATCACCACATCCTTAACTCCCGCATCAAATGCGCTTACTGCTGCGGCAAGGCCTGCGGGGCCGCCGCCGATGATTGCTATCTTAGTATTCATGCGCGCCTCCCTTACAAACCTTTGTGCTCGGATAAGAACTCCGAACCTTCGCCATGCTTGGTAATCTTCGTAATATCCGTTCCCAGCTCTCTTGCCAGTATCTCAAGTGTCTTAGGAGAACAGAAGCCTGCCTGACAACGTCCCATACCGGCTCTTGTACGCCTCTTCACACCGTCAAGCGTAGTCGCTCCGACAGGTCTCTTGATAGCGTCCACAATCTCACCTTCCGTCACAAGCTCGCAACGGCAGATAACATTGGCATAGAGCGGATTCTCCTTGATAAGTCTGTCGCGCTCTTCCTTGGAAGCAAGCGCCACATTGGGTATGCCCTTTCTCGTAGCCTTGAAATCGTTCTTCTCAATAGCCCCAAGATATCCTGCCACTTCACCTGCCAGAAACTCACCGATAGCCGGTGCCGCCGAAAGTCCCGGCGACTCAATTCCTGCCGCATCATAGAATCCCTTAACGCTTGACTCACCCACTATAAAGTCTCCGCCGTCCTCATGCGCACGTAATCCCGCAAAAGAAGTAATTACTGATCTGTACGGCACAGCCTTGATGCTCTTGGCCGCTGTGGCCTGAAGGGTATCGAGACCTACCTTCGTGGTGTTGACTTCTTCTTTGTCCGGGGTATCCGTAGCTGTGGGCCCGAGTAACAAGTTACCGTGCACCGTAGGCGTTACCAAAACGCCCTTACCGTATGCTCCCGGAAGCTGGAATATGGTGGAGGAAACCGTTCCGCCCACCTTTTTATCATAGAGGCAATATTCGCCTTTTCTTGCCGTAATGTGAATCTTGTCGGCGCAGACCATATTGTGAACAGCGTCCGCATACACGCCTGCCGCATTGATGACCGCCTTGCACTCGTAAGTGCCCTTATCGGTGGTCACTACGAATCCGTCACCGTCAGCCTTAATGCCCGTCACAGGCTCGTTAAATCTAAACTCAGCGCCGTTAACCGCCGCATTCTCTGCCATGGCTATCGTAAGTCCGAAGGGGCACACAATCGCTCCCGTGGGCGCATACAAAGCAGCCACAACCTCATCCGAGATTGCAGGCTCCATCTTACGCACTTCGTCACCGGTAAGGATTGTAACGCCTTCCACACCGTTAGACTCGCCGCGTTTCTTAAGTTCTTCTAATTGGGGATAACCATCCTTTGAGAAACAAAGGACAAGTGAACCGTTCCTCTTGTAGGAAAAATCAAGCTCGCGGGACAAAGCCTCCATCTTACGGCTTCCCGCAACGTTAAAACGGGCTTTCAGAGTACCCGGCTCTGCGTCAAAACCCGCATGAACTATCCCGCTGTTGGCCTTGGATGTGCCCTCGCAGACATCGGATGCTTTCTCCAGCACGCATACGTCCACGTTATAACGAGACAATTCTCTTGCAATCGAGGAGCCGACAACGCCCGCCCCGATAATTACAACTTCTCTTTTCATGAACCCTCCAAATACATTTATATAAATTCGCTAATTTACTTCACCCTTAACTTTCAATATTTCTCATTGTCATAACCCCATTTACGTATTGTAATTATACTACATTTTACCAAATTTTTAAACCTATATATTTTTCTCATTTCCCGCAACATGGCGCAAATATGCGCGTTTAAATAAACCATTTCTTAAAAATTCGTTTCCGATATACATAAGCTTTAACTCTAAATAAACTTTTTAAAGTATAAAAAATCGCCGTGCATTTCTGCACGGCGACTTTAAAACATTCATATGAAGGTAATTACTTCACATCTGTTGTATTGATCTCTGCTGCCTTCTTCTTGGCCATGTGCCTTCTGTACATTTCTGCACCGGTAGCACCAAGTACTAAGATGATTAACAACCACCACCATGACATTTCTGTCTCTTCAGGCATGCTTGCAAGAGGAGTAGTGTCATCGCTTACGGTAATAGGAGCTGCTGCAAGAGCTGTCTGATCGTCTGTAACTTCAATTTCATCCTCTGCCTGAACGTCCTGAGGTGCCTCAACTAAAGGAGTATCCTCTTCTTCAAGCTCCAGAACCGGTGCTGCGGGTGCAGGTGCCGTAAACAAAACGGGTGCTGCGGGTGCAGGTGTAGGTTCCGGTTCAGGTTCCGGTGTAGGCCCGGGGGTAGGTCCGGGTTCGGGGGTAGGTGTGGGTTCAGGGAGAACTATATCTTCAATCTTTTCCTTGATTTCGTCTCTCTTATCCTTTGCATCCTGAAGTCTCTGCTCAGCCTTAACAAGGTCGCGACGAAGCTCGTTAACCTTTGTAATGCTGTCTTCGTCTAAGGCAAGCTCTTTGATGGCCTTCTCAAGTTCGCGTACTTTGGCCTCAGCATCTACATACTGTCTGTCTGCTGTACTTAACTTGCTAAGAAGTTCTTCGTAAGCAGCTTTAACCTGAGGATCCTTGTCGATTGCGTCACGGAAAGCCTTGGTAGCCTTCTTCTGGTCTTCATTGAGGTTCTTAGGCTTATAATTGAAGAAATAGTCCGCCTCGCCATCAGGATTATCGTACTCTGCGAGTACAATGTTTTCTTTCTTACCCAATGCGGCATTGTCGGCCTTCTTTCCTTTCTTGAAGATGATAAATCCAACGCCCGTATTGTCTTTCTTGGAAAGAACATAGTTGAACGTTTCTTCAACAACCTGTTCGCCTTTTTTGTAAGTTACTACACAGTAGTTAAGTTTCTGATTGTTTCTAGTCTTATCCCATGTGCAGCTAAAGTCAGCATCTACGGTTCCGCCTACGATATCAGGAATGTAATAGTACTTAATAATTGCTTCGAACAAAGGATCGAGCACATTGTTCCACTCATCTTCGGTAAGCACGCCATCTGATTCTGCATTTAATACAGCCTTCTCATTGTTAGCGATGGCAATATAGCCTGCAGACTTCTCCATGTATGTGGCTGAGGCATCACCTGCTACCTCACCTAACTTATCAGCTTTTTCCTTGAGAATTGCGAGTCTGTAAAGAGCGTCACCTACTTCACTGTCATTACCACTGATTGCTTCTGCTCTTAATGCCTCAAACTCAGACTTGGCAACTTCGTATGCCTGAACAGCAGCTACATATGCAGCATTCTTCTTCTCGTAATCAGCTTTAGCAGTCTCATATTCCTGCTCAATGGAGGCATAATCCTTCTCTGCCTGCTCAATTATAATATCTGCCGCACTGACATCATTAAGAACTGCATCATAATATGTCTTGGCAACATCATAAGATGTTGTGTTGTTGATTGCATTTATGTTGGCTGATACATCTTCTGCCAATAAATCAATGGCTTCATTAGTATCTTCTGCAAGCTTCTCTGCCTTGTCTGCAGCGGCTTCTCCTGCACTTACATCTGCATTTACAGTATTTCCAAGGTTATTGGCCGATACAGCCCAATCAGCTATTTCATCAGCCTTGTCATACATGTCCTTAATTGTCTGTTCTGCATTCTCGCAGTCCTTGCCGAGGGCACTCTCATTATCCGCAATAGCCTGTTCAAGATCAGTAACAGCCGTCCATACTTCTGCATCACTGTTGGCTGAAACATCTTCGGTTACCGCGGCCACAGCGTCCTTGTAAGCCTGAACTGCATTTCCAACTTCTTCGTCGGCATCCTGTGCAACGCCTTCGGCCTCAACATATGCGGTTTCATCAACCGATGTTGCTGTAGCGGTTGTTGTTCCCTCTGCACCACTTGTAGAAGGTTCGGGTTCAGCGCCTTCATTCTCTGCTGCATAAGCTGACACAGGCTGAAGCAACATTCCGGCACTGATACCGATTGAGAGTGCTTTGATGATCTGCTTGTTCAATCTGATGTTCTTTTTCATTCTTTCCTTTTCCTTTCTGTTCCCCTTGTGACTTAGCACTTACTGTTCCTCATCTTCAGCAATGTGCTCAAACAAATACTCCAAAACCTCATTTGTAAATTTCTTGGCATTTAGTGCAACAATTCTGTTACCGTCCTCGGCGGGATCTTCACGAATAACGTCCGCATACATTATCAATGTGTCGGCTACAATTATTACGTCTTTGCCGAGGAGTGAAGGTGTATCTCCATCCACCGTCACAGCCACTCCTAAAGGACTTAAGTTTAAAACCTTGCAATATATCTTCTTTAAATCCTCACGCACGACCATTACGCTGTCTGCGTTGTAGGATACTCGGTCAATTCTTCGTCTCTCAATCATTAGATTGTTCCCCCATATACTTTAAATTGTTATTAAGTTTTTCTCAGCTTCTTTAACCGCGTCCTTAATTCCTCTGATTGTAAAAGGAATCGCCTTGCTCGTATCTCCGGCCTTTATCCTTAACTCAAGGAGTCGCGCTTTGTATCCGTTTCTCTTTATCATCCAGACTGCCAGGAGTGCCAGTACCGCAAGTGCGATTACCACAGCTATTGCCGTGGGATAGTAGTTAACGGAAAGCGGTCCGTTTGAAAGAGGTGTGGCTTCGTCATCGACCACTATGAGGTCGTATGCGTTTTCAAAGGTTTGTGCGGTAGCAGAAGCTATAAATTTGAATCCGTACTTTAAACCGTCCAATGTAATCATATATCAGTCATTCCTTTATCCTTTTCATTAAGTAAAGACTTATTCTTTCGGAAAAAGGTTCACGTTTTTGCAAAAAAATTTAATAATTTTTTAATTGCCCGTTTCGACCGTTGTCTGGTATGAATTTTTAATGATTATTATAGTGTTTTGAGTTATAATAGTTAGGTAGCCGAAATAGTCAAAAGAATAGGCCTCTATCTATATAATACACCGTAATCTAGCTAATTATACACTAAATTGTGTAACGATTTATTATTTTAATAAGATTATTAACAGGAAGGAGTTTTCTTAAAGCCTCATGAAAAAGAACGTCCACAGATTTAAAACCTTAAAGGTAATAGAACTTTCCGTTTTCATCATACTTGAAGTAATCTTTCTTATCATTCTTCTTACCAATAAGACCATGAAATCCAGCATTTTCGTCGATAAGAGCCTGTTCACTCTTTGCAGTGTCATGTATGCGACGATTATTCTTTCGCTGTCATTTCTGATATATGACTTCATTAAGTTAAGGGAATTAAAGATTCAGAGTCATCAGCTTGAGAATCTTGCGTACCTTGATTCCAAGACCGGCATTCCGAACCGCACGAGCTGCAGCATGTTCTTTGACACTCACGGTTCTAAGGATTCGCTTAACGGAATCTGCTGCATGGTAAGCGAGATTTCCAATATAAAGGCCATCAACGAGGCCAACGGCAAGGATGTGGGCGACAAGGTCATCCGCGACTTCTCCAATATCCTCGAATCTTCGGCCAAGGACTTTGGCTTTGTGGGAAGAAACGGCGGTAACGAATTTGTAACCGTTATCGAGAAGTGTACCGATGACAAGCTTTCTTCTTTCTGCAAGCTCTTAAGCAACGGCATCGATGAATACAACAAACACGAGCCCGTTTCAATCGTAGTCAGATCCGAATCGGTTCTCTTCGACAAAGAAGAAGTTTCAAGCTTCTCCGAACTCATTGCTCAAGCGTACAAAAAACTCGGAAGATAGGTTAGGGTTTTGAACTTTTATGGAATTTTCTCACACTTACATTGCGGAGTACGTCAAGCGCGCGCAGAATGGGGACAGCGACGCTTTTGCGGAACTCTACAATATGACCTTTAATAAGGTTTACAACTACACACGGCACTATCTTAGAGACGACTACCTGGCTCAGGACGCAGTTCAGGAAATCTTCGTGTCGGCTCTAAAGAATATAAAGAAGCTTAACGACCCTACTCTCTTTGTAGCCTGGCTTAACCAGATTTCTTTCCACGTCTGCTTCGATATGGCCAAGGCTCACAAGTCCGATTACGGCGAGGCCGACCCCGAGCTTCTCGAGGAGGTATGCGACACCAAGCGCACCACGAACCCCGAGGCCAGCGCCCTCGATCGCGACGAGAGCAAGCGGCTCTTTGAAGCCCTCGATAAGCTTTCTGTCTCCGAGCGCGAGCTTGTCACCCTTCGATACTTTAACTCCATGAAAATCGACGATATCGTAAGTGCCACCGGCATAAGCCGTTCCACCGTCAAGAGACAACTCGCGGCGGCTGTGTCCAAGCTTAAAAATCTTATGAACGGTTAAGGATTGGTGAATTTATGAAAAAGAAAACCTACAGTATGGATATAAATACAGCCGGCAAAATGCTTGAGAAAGTATTTGCCAAGGCCGAGACTTCTCCCAACACGGTTCCTTTTGACAAAATCGTGTTAAGAAGCAAGCAAAATTTATTCTCCGATAATCTATTTATAGTATTATCATCATTGATATTTGTTATAACTTTGCTGATGCCCGTGTTCTTTCCGCACAGCAAGGTCCTCATGTCCGTAGACGCGGCCTCAAGTCGCCCCTTAACGGTCAAAGAACACCATATGACCGAGTCAACTTTCTCCATCACCTTCGACGGATCGCCCGTTGATGTTGTGAACAGTTATATGGTGGACGATGACGACGAGACAGTCAGCATCGTCGAGTACGACAGCGCTACCAACACCGTTGTTTTTCCTTATGACAAGAAGGAATACAACATCTATGTTTACGATACGAACGGCAAGTGCATTCACTTGCTCTTAAGTCCCCGAAAAAGGAGATAATCCCTATGATTAAAAAGAACAAATACGTTCTTTTGATATTAACCATATCGATACTTTTCCTTACTGCATGTGAGAAGGCTGTTACGGATGACCCCGGAATCGGCGGAGGCGGAGGCGGCAGTATTAAGCCGAGTACCACTACCACCATCGAGAATCCCGAGGTTCACACGGCACTTTCTTCGGCTGATAAGGTAATTGACCCTAAGACCGCGCGCGACAACACTCCGGTTTGTCTTGAGACTACTGCTCCCGGCACCGCTTCGGACGGTAACGACTTGGCTGTTCTTGATTATTCCAATTACAAAGACGGCTACGTGATGGTCAATTATCTCGGCTCCTGCGCCAAGGTTAAGCTCTTAATTACCGGTCCCGACGGTATTCAGAACAAGTATGATATCAAGAACGGCTATGCCGCTTTCCCTCTTACGGGCGGAAACGGCACCTACGAGTTCAGTGTCTGCGAGAACATTTCCGGCACCAAGTACTCGGTAGCGTATGCCACTTCTCTTGATTTTCCGGACATCTCGGAGTTCGGACCGTACTTGCATCCCAATCAGTATGTTTATTACAACGACAGTTGCAAGGTAATCACCAAGGGTGCCAATCTTGCGGCATATTGCAGCACAGACTTAGACGTCGTTACCAATGTTTACGATTTCATCACGCAGAACATCGTGTACGACTACGACAAGGCCAATACGGTTGCGTCGGGTTACATTTCGAATGTTGATGAGATATTGGAAAGCGGCACAGGTATTTGTCTTGACTACTCCGCAGTCATGACGAGTATGCTTAGGAGCCAGCGGATTCCCACAAGACTTGAGGTCGGATATGTGGGCGCCGAGAATCCCGTGTATCACGCGTGGATAAGCGTGTACATCGAGGATGTGGGATGGCTTAACGGAATCATCCAGTTTAACGGCAAGGAATGGTCGCTGGTTGATCCTACCTTCGGTGCCAGCACCGATCCCAAGACGCTTAAAAAGTACATAGGCGACGGAACCAATTACGAGATTTCACACGTTTACTAATACTTATGAGGGGAATTAACGGAATGAGTAAATCAAGGAAACTATCCAACGAGGAGCTTGCCTCCTTCTGCAGTCAGGTGTCCATTCTTTTGCAGGCGGGAATCACTCCCACCGAGGGCATCCGCATTCTTTTGTCAGACACCAATGATTCGGGCTCGAAGAAACTGCTTCAGGCGATTATCGACGCTGTCAATGAAGGTAACAGTTTCGCCGAGAGTCTTGAGATTGTAGGTGTCTTTCCGGACTACGTAATCAATACGATCAAGCTTGGTGAGAAGGCCGGTTCGCTTGACGAAGTTATGTCGGCGCTCGCAGCTTACTACGATCGTGAGACGCAGATTTCAGAGAGTATCAGAAGCGCAGTGACCTATCCTTTGGTTATGATTGTGATGATGCTTGTGGTTATCGTTATTCTTATTACGAGAGTTCTCCCCATATTCAATCAGGTATTCATACAGCTTGGTACGGAAATGACGGGCTTTGCCGCTTCTCTTATGAATCTCGGCAGCGCGCTTAAGTCATACTCCGTTGTGTTTATCGCTATTCTGGCAGTTCTTGTGGTGCTGTATCTCTTCTTCTCGAAGTCGCAGTCCGGCAAGAAGGCCATCAAGACATTTGCTTCCAAAATTCCGTTGTTTAAGGGCTTCTACGAGGGTCTTGCGGCAGAGCGTTTTGCTTCGGGTATGGCGCTTGCAATTTCTGCGGGTCTTGATACTTTTGAAAGCCTTAAGATGGTTTCCAACCTCGTGGAGAATAAAAAGACCGAGGAAAAGATTGATGTCTGCCGTCAGGTGCTTCTTAACGGCGACAGTCTTGCGGACGGTTTAAAAGAAGCCTCCATTTTCAGTAACGTTAACAACCGTATGGTTGCCGTAGGTATTAAGACCGGTGATATCGAGCAGGTGCTTAATAAGATTGCGGACGGCTACCAGCGTGCCAATGAAAAAAAGATCAACAACATTATTTCGGTAATCGAGCCTACGCTGGTTATCGTGTTGTCGCTTGTTGTGGGACTCATTCTTTTGTCGGTAATTCTTCCTCTTATGGGAATTATGACCACCATCGGCTAGTTGAAGGGACAGTTTATGTACAGGTTTAAAGAAAGGCGTTCTTTAAAAACTTTATTCGGAAGCGTGCAGTTCTCGGTGATATTCTTTATTGCTGTGTTCGTGTTCTTTCTCTACATGCTTGGGAATATTTCCGACGATACCAAGGCGCGCCAGGAGGAAAGCCTTAATTCCGCGCTTAACAGGGCTATTGTGTCCTGCTACTGCGTAGAGGGTACTTATCCGCCTAACCTTGAGTATATGGTTGAGCATTACGGTCTTACTTATGACAAGGATTCTTTCTTTATAGATTATCGCCCTGAGGGTTCCAATATTTACCCGGAGGTTGTGGTTATCAGGAAAGGAGAGCGGCATGAATAAGTCTTCGGAGCATACAATTGATGCTTTGTTCGTTATCACGCTTTTCCTGGTGTTCGCAATTTCCGTTGTGTCTCTGACGGGCACTGGCGCGAGCGTGTATCAGAATGTTGTCAATAAGATGAGCGGCAATTACAGCGCCAGAACTTCTTTTTCCTACATCTACAATAAGGTGCATCAGAGCGATGTTGACGGGCTTGTGTCGGTAGGTACTTATGCCGGCGGCGATGCGCTTGTGATTTCGGAGGAGATTGACAATATCACGTATTGCACATATCTCTACGAGTATGAAGGCAAGGTCAAGGAACTCTTCACAAGATACGGGCAGGACTTGGATCCTGCGTTCGGTACGGATATTCTGGATGTTAAGTCGTTTAAGATTACGAAGGTTACGGATTCTTTGTACCGATTCGATATTACGCCCGACAAGAGTGCGGACGAGACTTTGTTCGTTCACGTAAGAAGTATGAAATAAATTCCCGGTGTTCCGGTTTTGAAAGGTAGTCAAATGCAAAAATCAAAATCTGCTCTGTTCTTAATGGAGCTAATTATCGTCATATTGTTTTTTGCCCTTACAAGCGCCGTGTGCATGCGTGTGTTCATTAAGGCACATGATGTGGCACATGAGACCGAGAGCGCCAATTACGCGGTCCTGTGGGCCGATAACGCGGCCGAATGTTTCTATGAGTTCGGCGGAAGCGGTCGTGACATGATTGAGACTACGCTTTCCTCGGCATTTAATCTGCCTGACTACTCTTATTCTTTGGATTTTTCGTCGGATGAAACCTTTGAATATATGACGTTTAAGTTCTTCTACACTCCGAAGTCCGAGGAAGTGTATGCGTACACCTTCAAGCGTCATAAGAAGGAGGTGTCCTAATGGCTAAGAAAAAACGTGAATTACCGTTAAATGTCGGTACATCTTCGGTATTGTTCATATTCGTAATCTTGTGTCTGGTTTCTTTTGCTATATTGTCGCTCTCAAGCGCCATGAGTGATTACAAGCTCAGCAAGCGTGTGGTGGAGAACTCACAAGCTTATTATGACGCCTGCAATGAGGCTGAGGAGCAGCTGGCAAGCTTCGATAAGACGCTTAAGGATTTGTACGATACAGGAATTTCAAGAGCGGGATATTTCGAGAATGTGGGCAAAAAAAAGGCCTTTGCAATACCGATTAACGATATTCAGACCTTGGAGGTTGAGATACGGATTCTTTATCCCGAGAATACGGGCGAGTCCTTCTACGATATTACTTCATGGAAGACCGATACTACCGGAGAACTTGACTACGACGATACGTTGCCGGTATTCGGTAAGTAAATTCGTTTCTTAAATATTTGAATGCATGATAAAAGGCACGTGGCTTACACCACGTGCCTTAATTGTTATTGCTTATTCTTCATCTGCAGAAGCTGCTTCCTCGGTTTCGTATACGAGTTCTTCTTCTACTGTGATGGTCTCTTCGGGCTCTTCGGAAGCCGCGCGCTGCTTGGCTGCCTTAGCTTCGGCTTCTGCTCTTTCAACAAGCATCTGCTCGTATCTTTCATCGGATGAAAGTTCCACGTCTCTGTAACGCTTCATACCTGTACCTGCAGGGATGAGCTTACCTAAGATAACGTTTTCCTTAAGACCGATAAGGGGATCTACCTTACCCTTGATAGCTGCTTCTGTAAGAACCTTGGTGGTCTCCTGGAAGGAAGCTGCTGACAAGAAGGAGTTGGTAGCAAGAGCGGACTTGGTAATACCAAGGATAACTCTTGTTCCCTCTGCGGGAGCCTTACCTTCAGCAATGAGCTGTTCGTTCATGTCTTCAAAGTCAAGGAAGTCAATCATGGAGCCGGGAAGGAATTCTGCATCGCCGTTGTTCTCGATACGAACCTTCTTAAGCATCTGACGTACAATGACTTCGATGTGCTTATCGTTGATATCAACACCCTGGAGACGGTATACACGCTGAACTTCTCTGAGCATGTAATCCTGTACCGCACGGATACCTTTAATCTTGAGTAAGTCGTGAGGGTTAACGGAACCTTCGGTGAGTTCGTCACCGGCTTCGATAATCTGCTCATCGGTTACCTTGATACGTGAACCGTAAGGGATGAGGTAAGACTTAGACTCACCTGTTTCCTCGTTGGTAACTACTACTTCACGCTTTTTCTTGGTATCTTTAATGCTTGCCTTACCGCCGAATTCAGCGATGATTGCAAGTCCCTTAGGCTTTCTTGCTTCGAACAATTCCTCTACACGGGGAAGACCCTGTGTGATATCGCCGCCGGCAACACCACCGGTATGGAATGTTCTCATGGTAAGCTGTGTACCGGGCTCACCGATTGACTG